>Ga0208133_1001012_pt1 | contig 10111 bp, 6 predicted proteins | sample ColrivemetaGS535_FD_187595 | JGI IMG/M metagenome (GOLD analysis project Ga0208133, IMG submission 187595) | Estuarine microbial communities from the Columbia River estuary, USA - metaG S.535 (SPAdes) (version 2) | ecosystem: Environmental > Aquatic > Marine > Intertidal zone > Estuary | place... | reverse complement strand
CATACTATTAGAAACAGACTTCTATATGTTACAAGAAAACGGAGTAAGTTTATTTTATATTTAAAGTTATGTCAGATAAAAGAATAAGTCAGTTAGTAGAAAGGGTAACACTCGCAAACAATGATGTGTTGCCTATTGTTGCATCGGGGGCAGCAACTACTAACAAAGTAACATTACAGACTATTGATGATTACATGCAAACCAATTTGGATTTCGGAGTTACTTCGGTAGCGATGTCAGTACCAACAGGTTTGACTGTCACAGGTACTCCGATAACATCAACAGGAACTTTCGTAGTTACATTTACTGCAGGGTATTCTATACCGACAAATGCTAAACAAACACAATGGGATACGGCATATACAAATAGAATAACAAGTGCTACTGCTCCATTAGGAATAGCTAGTAATGTTATTTCAATAACTCAATCAGGTGCTGCTAGTAATGGTTATTTGAGTAGCACAGATTGGAACACATTTAATAATAAACAGGCTACAATTACATCAGGTAATTTAACAGAAGCAACAAGTGCTATATTAACAATTACAGGTGGAACAGGTGCAGTTCTTGGTAGCGGTACAACAATACAAGTCCTACAAGCAAGTGGAAGTCAAGATGGATTTTTAGATTCAGCAGATTGGACAATATTCAACGGAAAACAAAACGCATTATCAGGTACAGGTATTGTTAAAAGTACAGGTGGTACTATATCATACTTGACAGATAGCACAAGTAATTGGGATTCAGCATATAATGATAAGATAAATAGTGCAGCCGTAACAGGTACGACTACTAAAACACTTACACTTACACAACAAGATGGTGGAACGATAACTGCTAATTGGACGGATTTAGATACAGGTACTGTCACTTCTGTTGGTGTTTCTATGCCATCAGCATTCAGCGTTGTCGGTAGCCCTATCACTACAAGTGGTACAATAACAATTACAGGCTCAGGATTAGTAAGTCAATACATAGATGGAACAGGTGCTTTACAAACATTCCCATCAGGTTTGCCACCAACAGGAGCAGCAGGTGGAGATTTGTCAGGCACATATCCAAATCCTAATGTCCATAGAATACATGGTATTGATATGCAGAGTGGTACTCCAACTGCAAATGATGTATGGGTATATGGTGGTAGTCCTGCAAAATGGCAGCATCAAATGTTACATAGCAATCAAGTAACAGAAGATGGTAATTTATTTTATACAGATGCTAGGTCAAGAGCAGCGTTTAGTGAATCAGTTACAGGATTAGATTACAATAGTACAACAGGTGTTCTTTCAACTGCAACAGGATATGGTATTCCTTCAACTGCTAGTCAAACAAATTGGACTGCGGCTTATGATGATACTATACTAAGTGCTGCGGTAACAGGAACAACAACAAAGACATTAACATTAACACAAAGAGATAGCGGTACAATAACTGCTAGTTGGACAGACATAAACACAGATGCGGTTACTTCTGTATTCGGTAGAACAGGAGCGGTTGTCGCAGTATCGGGAGATTACAATACAGATTTGGTTACAGAAGGTACAACTAACTTGTACTTTACAAATACAAGAGCAAGAGCAGCAATAAGTTTAACTACAACAGGTACAAGCGGTGCTGCTACTTATACATCAGGAGTTTTAAATATTCCTAATTATGGTTCAGCATTAACAAGTTATGTACCATACACAGGTGCAACTGCTAATGTAAATTTAGGTGCATATGGGTTACAAGCAGGTGGTGTTATCACAACAGGTAGAACAACTGCTGATAATGGTGGTTCATTTGTAATGAACATCGGTAATGGTACAAATGTTATAGGAAATGCAAATAGTACAACAATATATTCTGATTCAGCAGGTAGATTAATGTTGCAGTATAAAAATGCTACTCAAAACAAAATAATAGGATTGAGTGTATCAATAGATAATACACAAACATATTTAAATTGGCCTAGTTCCGATGGAACATTGGCATTAGTAAGTCAAATACCAAGTTTAACAAATTATGTAACACTTGATGGTACACAAACAATAACAGGAGGAAAGACTTTTACACAAAATGTAACAAGTACTAAAAATGCAACTTCTAGTGGTTCAATAACAATTGGAACTGCTAGTGGTTCTGCAATGATTCCATATATAGGAGGAACAAGTGAAAGTGCTGATATAGGTGTTTATTATAATGCAATAAAGGCTACAAATCAAGCAGCAATAACAGGATATACAAATGGTGCACATCTGTTTAGAACAGAATTTGATGCAACTACAGGTAACTTAATAAGTGTAGCAAATTTAAGTACTACAAAGTTTACTATTAATTATGCAGGTGCAATTTATTCTGCTGCCCTATCAGGTACAGGTACAAGAATGATAGTTACAGATGCAAGTGGAAACTTATCAGCACAAGCAATTCCAAGTACAGGTGTAACAGGAAGTGGTACAAATGATTATATACCTAAATGGAGTGGAGGTGGTACAACTTTAACTAATTCAAATATTTATGATAATGGTGCAAGAGTTGATTTTTTAGGAGCAGGTACTATAATTAATGGAGGGTGGAGTGTTAATCAAATGAACAGGTCAATATATCCTGTAATTGCTTTTAATAGTACTGCAACTCCTGATAGATATGCAGGTATTGGTTATGAAGCAGGAGCAACAAGTGGTATGCACTTTTGGGTAAATTCAAGTAATTTAAATGATGTTACTGTAAGTACAAATGTAGCATTATTTTTAAAAAATGATAGAAGTGTAACTATATATGGTGCATTAAGTGGAACGAGTGCTGTATTTACAGGTGCAGTAGTAGTAGCAAGTCCTTTTACTATTAAAGGTGCAAACCCTTATATACAATGGCAAGATGCAGCAGGTACTAGACTTGGATATATACAACATGCTACTAATTTAGTAATGTCTGCTGATTCAGGTCAAGTTATTTTAACTACTACTAGTGGTACATTAACTATGACATCCCAAGGCAATTTTGATTATGGTGGGTATAATGTTCAAAGTAGTAACAATTCAGTATACAGACAAGCATTTTGGGGAGCATTGTCAATCATGTGGAGAAATGCAGAAGATGCTTATATAGATTCAAATCATACTTATGGTTCAGCCAATACAAATGTTGCAACATACACAAGTGCAAATGGTATTGGTAGATTACAAATGGCAGGTGGTGAGTTTGAGTGGTTTGCATATAATGGTTCTGTAACAGCAGGTACTGCTTATACTATGGTAACTGCATGTAGAATTACAAAAGCAGGAGAAGTTATAAGTGCAGGTAGTATAACATCAGGAAATACTTTTTTAGTTGGAGCAGGTGGTCAAGGTGGTGGTGTTTGGACTTGGGGTGGTAGTGATGCTTATATATATTCTCCTGCAACTAAAAATTTACATTTAAGTTCAGGTAGTAATGGTGCTACAAATGGAATACATATCAGCACTAATGGAAATGTAACTATTGGTGGTACAGATGCAAGTCAAAAACTTCGTGTGAATGGAAGTTTATTTTCTACTTCAAGTATAGTTCAAAGTGCAAGTGCAACAGGAGAGATAGGCTATTTTAGAGGAACTAACTTTGGAGCAGCATATGGTACTGATAGTAATGGGGCATACATATTAAGTTCATATTGGAATACAGGTGCAAATTCTGCATTCAGTATTAAGACAACAACGAGTGCAGGTGCACAAGATACGAGAGGTATCTTTGAATATGTAACCATGACAGGTGGATGGAATAGAGTACTTACATTAAAAGGAATGTACCCTATACTCGGATTTCATAGTACAGATGGTAATAAATATGCAGGTATCGGTTATGATGCAAGTGGTAGTGGACAAATGGTAATTAAAGCAGGTTCAACAAGTGCTGATATAATGTCAGGCCAAACATTAGCAACAATCGGTAATAATGGTGAATGGACATATGGCACAGGTTCAGCAAGTTGGAAAATTAACATTAATGAAACAACTAATAAAGGTGGAGAAAATGGTATAAAAATTAGGTCAGGTTATTATCCTGCACTTAAATTTGAAAATATAAATGGTATTGGAACTAGTGCAAAAATTGTAATTAATACTTTTGCAACAGGATATGGTACAGAATCAATAGCAGGTGCATTTTTATTGCAAAGTGATAATTCAATTCAGTTTTCCACAGGTGGTGATGTGGTTAGAATGACACTTGCAAGTACAGGTAATATTTTAATAGGACATATATCAGAAAATGGTTTTGGTACTGCAAAGTCAATACAAATTAATGGTGCAGGTGGGTCTTTATTAGAAACAAGATACAATGGCACATCAGCATTAAGAATTGGTAGTGGGTCAGACCATTCATATCATCATGACCCAAGGAATGCTGAAATGCGTTTTGCTACAAGTGATGTTACAAGATTCTATATTTATGGCAATGGTAACTACGACTTTACAGGTACAGATGTATCTGATAGAAGGGCGAAAACAAATATATCTTTACTAGGGATGAGTGCAACTGATAAGATTATGTCATTAGTAGCCAAGACTTATAATATGAAAAACAATGTAAGTCAAATAAGATATGGTTTTATTGCACAAGAAGTAAAAGAAATAGTATCTGATTTAGTAATTGGTGATGAAAATAATGGATATTTGGGTCTTGATTATAATGGACTTTTAACATTAGCTATAAAAACATTACAAGAACAAAATATTGAAATACAAAAATTAAAAAATAAATAATATGAAAATTCAAGCAATTTCATCATGGCAAAATGGTGAAGAAAAATTAGGAACACAATTTGATTTAAGAATTACTTATGATAATTTAAGTTCTTCTGCTCAATTGTATTATACAATTTCAACTGAACAAGATGAAGAATTTGTTAGTCAAGTATTAGTAGGTGGTAATTTAACACTAGATGGAGAAGAATATCAATTATGGGATGCAGACCCAAGTGCAAATGCATGGGCATACGATTGGGCATTAGCTAAATTAAACTTAACAAAAGAAACTATTTAATAAACAATAAAACCAAATCAAAATGGAACTAAATTTAAACGAGGTTACTAACCTATGGCATGAACTTAATGGCTACTCTGTAACAGAAGAAGGAAAAAAGAAAGTATTACTTAAAGGATTCCTACAACAGAAAATGAGCATGAAGGTAAAACTTTATGTAAACAGATTAGGCAAGGTAATTAATGAAGAAGTAGAAACCATAGACAAATCAAGGCAAGAATTATTTGACAAGTATGCTAAAGGAGAGAAAAAGGAAATCACAGGAGATGATATTAAATTATTTAATGCAGATATTATTGAATTGATGTCAGCAAAGAAAAATATTGATGTTACAAATCTTTGGTCTAGTGATTTGACTATCAATGATTTAGCATCAATAGAAACAGAAGAAAACTATCCTATATTTTATAGGTTAGTAGATAACAAAGATTAACAATGGCAGAAAATAGTCTAATAATTGATGTAGATGTTAAACCCCTAAAGACACAACTTAAAGAGGCGACTGTCGCTTTGCAATCAGCGAGGCAAAAGTTCGGTGAATTTAGTCAAGAAGCAATAGATGCAGCTAAAAAAGTTGCTGCAGTAAAGGATGAGATAGAAGCAGCAGGAGAACAAGCATCATTATTTGACCCAGGAAAGCGTTTTCAAGCATTAACTCAGGCAGCAAGTACGGCAGCAGCAGGTGTTGCTGCGGTACAAGGTGCTATGGCTTTATTTGGTGCTGAAAGCGATAATGTGCAGAAGGCATTACTGAAAGTTCAGGGTGCTATGGCATTATCACAGGGCTTATCTCAATTAAAAGACATTGGTAAAGTAGGTGAGCAGTTAAAAATCTCATTCAAAGGATTAACGGCAGGTGTAAATGGGTTCAAAAAAGCACTTATATCAACAGGTATAGGTGCATTAGTCGTTGCAGTTGGCTTACTTGTTGCTTATTGGGATGATATTAAAGGATTAGTAGGTGGAGTAGGTAGTCAACAGAAAAAACTTAATGAAAGTTCTAAAGAAAATCTAAAAACACAAGAAGAAAAACTTGATGCAATAGATGGGCAATCTAATCAACTTAAACTGCAAGGTAAAAGTGAAAAGGATATACTTAATATTAAGATTAAGCAAAGTGATGAGGCTATTAAAGCAGCAGAAATTAATCTTGCTAACTCAAAAGCGACTAAGGATGCACAGGTAAAAGCGGCAGAAAGGAATAAAGAGATATTAAAAGGTATTATAACATTCTTGACTGCTCCATTAGTTGCCGTATTGGCAATGATAGACCAAGCAGGTAAAGCATTAGGACAAAATTTTGGATTAGCAGAAGGATTCACAGGTGGATTAGCTAAAATGGTATTTGACCCTGAACAAACGGCTAAAGATGGGGATGCTACAATTAAAGAAGCAGAAGCAAGTCTTAATAAACTTAAAGAAAAAAGAGCAGGATATCAAGTATCTATACAAGGAATAGATAAAGCAGCAGCAGATAAAGCAAAAGGAGAAAAAGATAAAGAGGATGCTAAGGATTTAGAAGCACAAAAAATATTACAAGAGGCTAAGAATAAACTATTAGAAAAGCAAAAACAAGAGGAAGCAGCAGTTGAAGAATCCTATAAAGAAAAATTTAAGAAGTTAAAAGAGGCAGGTGTAAAGGATGATGGTAGTTTAGAGGCTGCTAAACAAAAGGAACTAACTGAAATAAAAGATAAATATGCTAAAGAGGAAGCAGATAAGGTATTAGCATTTGATAAAGAGTTAAATAAGGCACGAACAGAGGCTAGATTGTCCGCTATAAAGGATGAAAACGAAAGAGCGAAGCAAGAATTATTAGCTAATTACCAAACACAATACGCAGATATTGATGCTAACGAAAAATATACGGCTGAACAGAAGTTAGCACTAAAAAAAGCACTACAAGAAAAGGAAAATTTAGAGTTAGATACATTAGAAAATCAAAGAAAGACACAAAAGTTCAATCAAGATGTGGCTGATTTAGATTATGAAATGAAACAATCTGAATTTAAGTTCAATATACAAAAGGAATTAGCTGCAAAAAAGTTAGCATTAGCAACAACAGAGTTTGAGAATGGTAGAATGAGCCAAACAGAGTACACTAATTTCTTAAGAGCCAATGCAGATGAACAAAAAAAGATAGATGAGGCTAGTGTTCAGGCTAAAATGCAAGTTGCACAACAAGTAGCAGGTATTTTAAGTTCAATGTCCGACCTAGCAGGTAAAGATACGGCTGCAGGAAAGGGTTTAGCGATAGCCGCAGCAACAATTAACACATACACAGGTGCGACACAGGCTTTGAATAGCAAAGTTCCTGCTCCTGAACCATTGGCAACTATCATTCGTATAGCACAAGCAGGTGTAATCATAGCAACAGGTATAAAATCTATTAGAGAAATATCTAAAACAAAAGTTCCAAGCGGTGGAGGGGCATCAGCACCTAGTATAAGTGCTTCTGCACCAACAACTGCATCAGCAGTACCGACTTTAGGAAGCAGTCCTGTTACGGCAATAGCTAGTGTTATGCAAAATCAAAAGCCAATAAGAGCATTTGTAGTTGAAAGTGAAGTTACAGGAACACAAAGAAGGGTAGCTGATATTGAACGAAGGGCAGGTTTTTAATATTTAATACTATGAAAGTGAAATTACCTTTATATAATATGTTGATTGCCGATGATATAGATGGCGAGGAGGAAGTTGATTATGTTGCATTGGTTGAATACCCTGCTATTCAAAGGAATTTTTTAGCATTTAACGATACAGATGAGTTTGAAAGTTATGCTGACTATCCTGATGGAGTAAAAGGGAACGCTAGAAGCGTCTTAGAATATGCAGAAAAGAATGGATGGGGTTCATGTGGTACTCCTGTTGGTAAACAAAGAGCAAATCAATTAGCAAGTGGGGAGGCTATATCACTAGAAACTATCAAAAGGATGTATTCTTATTTGAGTAGACACGAGGCAGACCTTAATTCTAGTAAATCTTATGGTGATGGTTGTGGTAAATTGATGTATGATGCGTGGGGTGGTAAGGCTGCACTAGGTTGGAGCAGAAATAAATTAAGACAATTAGGAGAATTAGGAGATGGACAAAGTTCAGATTTGAAGTTTGCTATACAAGATGAGGAGCAAAGAATAGTAACAGGTCCATTAATGATAGCTGATTTGCCTATTTATAGGAAAGATGAGGATGGAGAATACTATGTAATGTTTAGTGCAGAGGAAATAAAGAAAATAGTACAAAGATTTTTTAAGAAAGGATATCAAGGTAAGGTTAATATAGAACATGGAAAGCCTATTGAAGATGTTTATATGTATGAAAGTTACATAGTAGATAGAGAAAAAGGTGTTATGCCACCGAAAGGGTTTGAAGATATATCTAATGGGAGTTGGTTTGGAAGTTATAAGGTTGATAATGACAAGATATGGCATGAAGTTAAGGCAGGTACATTCAAAGGATTCAGCATAGAAGGTATGTTTAAATACCAAAAAAGCCAACATACAATAACAGAAGAAGAAGTTATGATGGAAAAAGTCATCAATATTTTATCACAAATTGAACACTAATAAAAATTTAATATTTACAATTATGAACGCAAAAGAAGCATTACAAGAAATCAAGAAATTACTATTCACAGAGAATAGTAAACAAGAGTTTGCCCTTACAGATGGCAAATTGGAAGATGGAACTGCTATCAAATACGATTTAGAGAGTGGCGAAATCTATGTAGTTGGTCAAGATGGGGCGAATATGCCTGCACCTGTTGGCGAACACAAACTTGAATCAGGCGAGGTAATCGTTGTGGTTGAAGAAGGTAAAATATCAGAAGTTAAAAAGGCTGATAGCGAACCAAAGGTTGAAGTTGAAGTAGAGGCTGCTAAAGAAGAAGCACCTGCTGAAGATGAAAAGCCAAAGATTGATGAACAAATGTCTGCAATACAAGAAAAATATGCAGCACTTGAAAAGAAAGTAGAGGAAATGGCTAAAAAGCTAGATGAAATGGGTGTTAAAGAAGAAAAAATGAATCAGGCAATTAAATTGTCTGCACAAGTTTTGGAAACATTAGCAACTGAACCATCTGATGAAGCAATTCAAAAGCCTAATACTTTTTACAAAGAAGTAAAAGACGCTAAACAACAACAATTTAATAAATTACAACAAGTATTTCAAAATTTAAAAACAAAATAATATGGCTTTAGATTTATCAGCACTTACAAACTATGTAGAAGAAAATGCCCAGCAATTAACTGCTGCTGCTATCTTTAGTGCAAAGACTGCTTCCTTAATTGAAGCGAAAGGTAATGTTCAAGTTGGTATCAAATCAGCAGAAACTATCAACGTCTTGACTACCGATGCGGTATTCCAAGCAGGTGGTACTTGCGGATTCAGTTCTAGTGGTACAACTTCTATTACTCAAAGACAAATCACAGTAGGTAAAATCAAAGTTCAAGAGGCAATCTGCCCTAAGACTTTTGAAGCGAAGTATACACAAAAGGCATTAAGAGTAGGTTCTACTTACGATTACATGGCTTATGCAACAGATTTCACTAACCAAAAGATTCAAAGAATCGGTGCAGCATTAGAAACTGCAATTTGGCAAGGTGATACTGCGAGTGGTACTGCTAACCTAAATAAATTTATGGGTTTTGCAACTATCATCAATGCTCTAGGCTTTGGTGGTTCAGGCGACCCAATCAATGGTAACACAAGTGCATTAACTACTTTGACTAAATCAAATGTAAGACAAGCAGTTGATGAGATTTTCTTAGCAATCCCTGCTGCTCTTTTAGACAAAGATGATTTTGTTATCTTCTGTGGTAATGACACATTCCGTGAATATGTTGTAGCACTTCGTGAAGCTAACTTATTTCATTATTCAGTAGATGCTGCAAATATGGAAATCACAGTACCAGGAACTAACATCAAATTAATTGGTGTGAATGGTTTAAATACTCTTGACTACATGGTTGGTATCTGTATGAGTAACATGTACTTAGGTACAGATATGTTGAATGAGCAAGATAAGTTTGAATTGTTCTATGCAAAAGAAGCAGATGAAATGAGATTTGTAGTAGAATTCAAATTAGGATGTCAAGTAGCATTCACAGAT
>Ga0208133_1001009_pt1 | contig 10135 bp, 17 predicted proteins | sample ColrivemetaGS535_FD_187595 | JGI IMG/M metagenome (GOLD analysis project Ga0208133, IMG submission 187595) | Estuarine microbial communities from the Columbia River estuary, USA - metaG S.535 (SPAdes) (version 2) | ecosystem: Environmental > Aquatic > Marine > Intertidal zone > Estuary | place... | reverse complement strand
GGTTACCTGCGGCAACAATAGCAACACCTTTTGGAAGAATGTAAGTACCAACACGACGGTTCAACACCAACTGGAAAGCCGCCGCCTGTGTAGCAGGAGCCGCAGAGTTCAACTCGTCCAAGAACAAGATCGCAGTAGATTCTGGATCTGTGGGCAATTCTGCAGGAGGAGCCCAAGTCATTGTATTAGAATTGGAATTGTAATATGGAATACCCTTGATGTCGGTAGGTTCCCAAAGACTCAAACGCACATCAATAACTTCGCGGTCTTGCTCGTCGCCGAGTTGTTTGATAATATCGCTTTTACCAATTCCGGGAGGACCCCACATAAAAACAGGGCGTTGAATTTTGATACACTTACGAAGACTCCGTTTTGCCTCATTAGGAGTAACGGTCCGGTTAGTGCTAATCTGCTCTTTTGACATTGTTTGCTCTTTCAAAGTTGATTAAAAATATTGAATCTCTTATGCTTCAATATGTATTAATTATACACTCAACTCTGAGAGATGTCAAGCGATCTAGCCTTCGCATTGGTAAATTTTTCAATGTTTCCAGAAAACAACACCAATTGGACAGCCATTTTATCATCAAAAACCCACATACCCATTTTGGTAATATACCACGGGCAAGTGATAAAGTTATCCAAACGAAGTATCATTTGGTTAGTAAACTTTAAATCTATGCGATTTTCAAAACGGACTTGGTGTGTAGTGAAGTGTTTGCAAAGAATCTCAAATCCTGTATCTGTTAATTTGAGTCCGCCTATTGGTTTAGGTCTTGGATTTTGCCACAGTTTTCTTGCCATTTTTCGGATGGCAATATCATCTATATCTAACCCTTCAGTTTGGGCAATGTACTTAGTAATTTCAGACTTGCGACTCATTAGCTAACTTCTCACCGGTGGTTAATTTGAATACAGAGAAGTCTTGCGAATTGAACATTTTGTTAAGTTTTTCAGCAAGATTAAATGCGTGTCCAGCATTGGAAAATGACACTTTTTTATATTTTGGACCAAGTTGTTGTGCTACGATACTGCTGGTCTTTAGGTTAATTGGCTTTTCTTGATAAAAAACAGCCCAAATGGCCTCTGCATCCAAAACTTGTTCTGTTTTATATGTTTTTTTGTTAGTCATTTCTAACAGAATCGTTGGCTTAGGCCTGCTCATAATATACGCAACCTCCAAATAAGTGCGTATATATTTATCCTAAGAAGTTAAAATTTACCACCGTCCATTTTAATGACGATATCTTCTTGTTCGGTACCCTCAGAAAATTCACCTGCTAATCGGGTCATTACGACACTTAGACTATTCTGCAGATCTGATATTTCTTTGATTGACAGCGTGAGATTTTTTTGATTGGTTTTGATAGCAACTCGCGCCTTATCTAAGAAGTCTTCAATTGGTAGTGTGTTTAATGCTTTCATAGTTTGCCATTAACATTATTTAACACAGATTTAACTTCGGCTTCTGTTTTAAACGGTCCAAAATAAGGATAGCGTTGCAGGGTAATTAATTTCGGACAGAATGTCCTAATCCACCCTTTACGGAATTTAATTACATAATATCCTGCACAATATCTGCTCTTACTTTTGATATTTTTAGCATAAAGTGGAAGTTTCTCTTTAACATTATACACAGGATCAAATGGTTTAGTTCTACACGGATAGTCGTGAATTGAAAATGTTTTTGGTTCTACATCCCCGGCAGTTTTCTTTAGACTCTCTTCAAACAACTCGATGCCCAATTGAGTTTTTACATCATTAAGATTTTTAAATCCGAATGCATATCCATTTTTAAAAAAAGTATACCCTTTCCTTGATTTTGAAAGGGCTCCTATTTTTCCATCATCCGTTCTAACTAACCACTCTTGACCAGGAACTAATATTTTGGCAGTTGAGTTCATTCTGCATACCTTGCATTTAGTGGTTCTGCATAGCTTTGTATCTGTTCGCTAACTTTCTGTAGATCAAATTCTGCGCAGAATTTAAGAAGCCGTACTCCCACCTGCGGAATATTCTTTTGTTCGTTGATGGCAGTTTTAATTGTTTCTTTAATCAGTACTTTTATGTCGTCTGGTTGTGCAGTTAAATCACATAGTAATACATTTCTATTATAGTCATTGACTACTCGATGTTCTTGTCCTTCGTGATCAGACCATCTTTGTAGCATCAGATTATTCCATGAATAACCTTTACTTACTTTATCGGCAAATGCTTCGCGTAGACCAACTTTATTCTTTGAACCCTTTTCTCGAACACCGGGATATGCTGAGAATATGTTGTCGCTGGTATCGCCACGCATACATTTTTCAAATAGCAACCATTCTGGGTCGGGCGCAGGCTTTTCTTCTTTAGTTTTTTTATCAACTACACGCTTACCCTTAGCATCAAAGTAACCTTCGTGTGTCGTTGTAATTTCCATTATGCCATTATATTGCTTGACATTCGGCGCGATGAGTTGTGCAAAGTCGCCGTCGGTACTAATGATAACATGGTTATCATTTGGATGACCCTGTATCCATCCCGCGATTAAATCGTCAGCTTCGAGTTGCGGATTTTGCAGTACTGTTGAGTTAGTTTTATTAATTACAAAATCTTTAAACTGATCAAATGTTTCCCAAAACACACGATCTTCTTCTGCTTCTTTTGGACTTTGCGCGGCACGGGCCTCGGTGCGCTGTCGCTTATACGGAGCATAGGCATCCTTACGCCAGCTTCGACCTTCAAGGCAGAATACGATATGGTCGCCTTTAAAATCACGCCACGCCTTTCGAACACTGCCTAAAGTAGTATGAATACTCATACCAATCTTGTCATTTAGATCTCCACGAATAACATGCCGTGCTCTAAAAAAAGTATTTGCGGTATCAACTATAATATATGTTTTTGTCATTAAGAAATCTCAGTTTTCCCATCATCACGGAGTGCCCGATTAACATATCCAGAATCTCGACCCTTCATATCAATGTTCTCGTCGGCACCTACATTTCGACACAATTCCGAAAACCACTGATCCACAATATCTTCACTTGATACACCAGTGTATCCGGCTTCTCTTAATTGTAACACAAAGAGGTCGTTCCAGTCAAGCTCAAAGAATCCATGCCTTACATTTTCTTTATTGACATGGGTTTCTAAAACTTGCACCCACGGTGTATTATTTTCTGTGGCAAGTTCTTTTGGACTAAGTTTTGCCAGTCTTTCTTTTTCTTTAGCATCTTCTGCTTCTTTTATAGAAATAGTCGCAGCCGCTTCTGCTTCAATTTTTAATCGAATTGCCTCCGCAGTTTCTGCTTCAATCTTATCTATACCAAATATTTTTTTAATAAATTGTTTCATTAAGTTCCCCACTCATTTTTAAATAATGGTACCTGCAATCGGTCACTGTAACGGAGACCGTGTTTCATAGCCGCTAATGCTACTGCTTTATTATTTAAAGCGTAAACTGACTCAACCCCACCGACTGGCATCAAATATACATGACCTTTAAACCCTTCGGAACGAAATTCTTCTGTTGCTTTTAGCGCATCTTCGATATCTTGTTCAGTTGCTACAACAAATTTCAAATAGACTGTACCTACAGTTTCATAGTCGCAAACAACTTTAGGTTTAATAGCATCTTTCCAGGGTTCACCTGCCGCCGGAAGTTTAGCACTTACACTGAATGTAATTTCTCTCCATATATCACTACCTGATGTATATGTCGCCCATTCTGCTAGATATTCTTTAAACTTAGGAGTTAGCCGCATTGTGCCGTTTGTCTCAAATGTAATTTCTTTTAATGATGTCATACACGGTTGATTTAACAAGTCTGGATAAGCCTTTTGCCACCCCAACAACGGTTCTCCACCTGTAATAACAAGATGTTCTTCTCGCCATTCTTTAAATGGCAGTAGATCTACAATACTATTGGCAAGTCCTTCAATTTCTACCATTGGGCTAAGGTCTTTAAATGCAGGATGCCAACTTGCGTAACTATCACACCCTGTACTAACAAGTGGAAGCGATTTATATTCTGGATAAGGGTGATTACCGTGAGCAAACGCAACAGTATCTGCTTCTGTGCTTAGTTCGCCTCTAGGCATACCAAAACCTTGACAGGTAAAGTTACATCCGAATGTACGCAAGAAAACAGACGGGACTCCCATGTACCGACCTTCACCTTGTATGCTGTAAAATAATTCTGATACTTTAATTTTGCTCATCAACTAATTCCTTTTTAAAGATACTTGACCAAGTTTGCAACTTTGTTCTTTTATTTAGAGAAGCCGCATAAACTTTAGATTCTTCTAGGAGTCCATGTTCCATCATTAGTTGTATCATGCACAGCAGGTCACCTGCTTCTTCTTCCAAATGTTCTCTGTTAGTTTTTGGCTTGCCCGGTTTTAATCCATCGATGCCAAATCTAAAACACTTGCTAATAGCCTGTGTTACTTCTGCACATTCCTCTTGTGTAATGAGCAGGATCTCTTGTTGTTTTTGATTAGTTAACATGTAAGTCCTAGGGTTTAAGATAAGTATAGTATACACATATTATTTAGGCATGTCAAGACAATTATGGATAATTTAGTAACCACAATTAATTGGATATTAAACGATTTCTGCAAATCGGAATGCGAGTACTGTCCAATAAGTTTAAGAGGCGGAGCAGAGCCCCCCGAAACAAAAAACTATCTTCGGATAATAGATTCACTAATTGAATCTTATCAAACCAAACAAACTCGATATATTAAATGGGTTCTTAATGGAGGAGAACCACTAGACATTGACGACATTGCAATGTTATTAAAGGCATGCAAAACAGAAAGATCGTCCATCACTCTACACACTAACGGAGGTCGACTTTGGGTAGATTGGTGGGCAATTGAACCGTATGTTGATCATTTAAATTTAACTTTTCACTATTGGCAAAATCCTGCTTTAATAAAATACATCACACAAACCTTTAAAAATAAAAATAAAAATTTTAAAATAACTTCTCCAATTAGGCACGATCATTTTAAAGAAGATTTAGACAGAGTATTGGAACTTGAAGATTCTATAGAGCTACTTGTACAAAAAACTTTGTTATATAAAGAAAGTGATCCATCTGCAGGTATGTATGATTACAAGATCACAGACCTAAAATCATTGGATTTTTACAACAATTCAAAAGAGCAAAGAGAAAAGATTTTAGAAAGAGACCGGCAACGAGCTCTAGATGCATTGAACCCGCCACCAGCACCACCGACTCCCTCGGTGCAACAGAAGATATATTTTCAAGAAACAACTTGGGACGAACGATACAAGGCAACATATAATGCCCAACCGGTTTATGCTGGACAACTATGCAATGCAGGAGTTGAGTATTTAAATATTGGTGCCCAAGGTTGGGTATCAGGTAGTAACTGTAATAACCAACCGTTGGGCAATATTTGGCATGATGGATGGAAACCGCCTACCGGCCCTCAGATTTGTACAATGATAGCCTGCGTTAATGGAAGCGATCAACAGATAACAAAATTTCCAAAAACTACTTAGACCACCACTCTTCGTAGGGAAATTCGATCCACACATATTTTTCTGCTTTGTTAACTTCCATGCCAACATAGTCCATTCCTACTCGACACTGACTGGCAAGATTATCTACAACAACAGCAAATCGAACATTGTTATTCCATACAGTGTCCCATTTTAAATCGGCTGGAAAACACCCGCTTGGCCAGTCTGCCATGATCCAATTTAATGTAGCACCTCTATCATTGATGTCGTCTACAATAAGAATATTTTTACCTTCATACGCATCTTCAGCCATGCCAAGATTACTTACACATGCCCCACCATCACTAAGACTAACATCTAACGATTGCATGGGGATGCTAAAGTATTGGCTAATCATAACAGCAGGAAGTAATCCTCCCCGGGTGATGCCAACTATATAATCAGGCCGCCAATCGCTCAAAGAGATATCTCTACATATACTGCTAATATGATTAAGGTAGTTTTCGTAATTAATTATTTGCTTGTTCATATCGTTCCTTTAAGTATTGTTCGTTGTGTATCCATTTATTCTTTACGAGAAATCCCCACTCTCGTTTATGCGGCCCCGGCATAAACAATGTCCAAGCAGGCATTCCTTCTTTTAACTCAACACGATGGTAAGAAGTAGGCTTACATATACGAAAGTGGCCAGGGCCGCGCCACTTTCGTATCTCACAATTCTTTGTTCCATCGGAGTTAAACTGCGGTATCCATTCATAATATCCTCCACGAAGGATAAGAGTCGCATAAGGCCATGGATGGTCGTGAACATCATCTGGATCTCCTTTTAAAAATTTATGCAAGAATACATTGAAAGGAAACCGCTTACGCTCTTTTAAAAAAAGATAGTATCTCTCAAGATATGGTTCATTACATACTCGATCATAAATGATCCGTTTTCTGCCTAATCGATTAAGAAGTTGTAATAACATAATTATATTTTAATTTAATTTACTTAACAAGGTTTGACATGAAAAGAAATTTTCAGTTAGATCTTGTGTTTGTTTTCTAAGCTGGGGAATCCGCTTTTCATAATGAGTCATTGTTGTTATGATATGATGGCAAAGTTGCTGCCTAAATTTTAGATAACTATCAAAGCTCTCAGTCCATTGGCTAGGATATTTAAATCCATCATAGTACATTTCTGTATATGACAGGCGATCCGGAACCATAGGAATAGCATCTACTACAGCACCCTCGTAACAACTGATACCAAGTGTTTCTTGTAAGTTAGCACTGAACACGATCTTAGCTTCGCCTAGCAAATTATGATATTCATTTTTAGATAATTGTTGATCTTGACAAACAACAAATTCGTATTGAGGCAGGTGTTCTTTTAAGTCACGGAATATTTCAACTTGTTTTTCTGGAGCAATACGATGTGGAAACAATATAAGATCGCGCTTGGGCATACCTTTATAAAGATTCAATGTTGAATCCATATACTCCATAGGCCACCCTGTGCGTACAATTTTAGGATTCAACCCACCTAATACTTCTGCAATATCATCTTCATACCAAGGATTTTCTTCTTTTACTCCACCCATTAACAATTCATCAAAGAATAGTTTAATGTGAAAGTCTGTAGCAAAGTAGTTATGATCAAACGCATTATAAAAACTTAGTTCTGCGTTTCTAACCCACGGCTTCTTACCAACAAGTCTGCCTAGAAAGTCTTGAGGATCATAACTGCCAGCATGCCACAAGCCATGTATAGTTACTGGAATATCCAGCAACTCACTCATATACTTTAAGTTTATGACACCAGGATGCCAAGCATCAGTAAAGATAAAGTGATCACCAGATTTAACTTGTCCATCGCAGAAAAGTCTACCCATTTTTTCAACTTGTACTGCCTTATAGATATTGGTTCCACCAAAATTGAGAAAAGCGCCAGGAGTAGTAGCACTTGGGATATCCTCTGGACCAGTAATAATTCTAACATCGTGACCTGCCTTTCGTAAAAGATTAGGTATATGGGTCTTCCATTGACCCGTATACCTGGTTTCTACGCTTTCTAAGTCAACTAGAAAGATAGTAGACATAGATTAATTTCCGTTACGATACTTGTTTTCTCGCTTATGTTTACGAGTAGCATATTCAACATTCTTTTGCCAATCTTTATATCCCTGGGACCTATAAAGGTCTTTTGGATCAAACTTGGTAAGGGTAATACGACACTCGCTGTGCCATGCCTCAAGGTCTTCAAAGATTTTAGCAACTTCGGGCTTCATGCGAAGAGTTTTTTGAATATATGCAGGAACTGACATGATATTTTTAATACCTTTTAAAATTAACGAATTGTTTTTAAGAATGGAAACCTAGGTCTTCGCGATTAGGAAATTTAATGAAACATCCGTTTTCACCGTCCTCGCTTACTTCAATCCAGATCTCACGATCTGGATGTCTTGCAAAAATGGTTGCATGTAAATCTTTTGCAATCATTTCACAGGATTTGTAATCAAGATCTAAAACTGGAACTTGACTATTATACAGTGACTCACACCAGCGTTTGAACTGGATAAATTCGATGTCCCTATCATCGTGGAACACAGAGATCCACACCCTGAAATGAAAGATGTGACGATGAGGATAACCCAAAAACGATACATCATATTCATCTCCTGTTGCTAACTTAGGATCAGTTAGTGCTACAGGGTATTTATGAATGCCTTCTTTACGGAAGGTTACCCAAATCATTGAATTACTTAGTGTCATCTGCTGATTTCTTTTTAGTATCTTTAGCAACAACAGTCGGAGTACCTGGCAAATAGCCCCCGGTCTCGGATTGATGTAGATCCTTCATCATGTTATACATCTCCCACAATTTCCAATCCATGCTTTCTAGCAATTTAAAAAGCCTTTCTTGGGCGTCATCTTTAGGAGCACCTTTGCTAACTTTAGCGTTAATCATTTTATTACCTCGTCGTTTTTATATTGATTCCAGTCTGTAAATTTACTACGATCCATTAGTGTATGTAGACTGTGGGACCACACACCGGGATTAGTTGCCTTAAAATCTTTATCGTCAATCTTAATCATTGTATTATAATTCCATAGCTTGATATAGGGCAACGGAATTCGGATTTGCGGAATAAAATTATTATAGTCGCATAATCCGCCATCGTGAAATTCTTCTACGGCACTAAGTGGAATATCTAACGAGCATAGGTATCCTTTATCAAGGAAATGCGTAATCATATCGTCCCACTGCTTCCAATTATTATAATCGTTGTGTGCGGGATTGAAACTGTGATTAGCACCAAAGAAAATATGCTCTGCCCCGTTTAAGTTAAGTGCAATGTGTTCAACTGGTTGTACACCAGTAACAAACAGTGTTTTTTTACCATATGCAGGAGTGTGTTCGACTTCTACCCCTGTAAAAAATAAAACATTGTCCTGTTCACCACTTGTATAATCTCGGTTCATTGTAAAGACCTTTGGCTAGAAGTAGATTCCCAATCAGTTAGAATTGAATCTTCTAACAATTTTTCAGGTGATATGTTTTGAAAAGTTTTGGTAATTTCATTAACCAGTGAGTCGAGTTCTTCTTGTGTGCCTTCAAAGTCATCAAACGCACCAGGAGCAAAATTGACGATAATTTTTGGGTTATTCAACTGCGTGTCCTTCTTGTTAATATGTTATTAGTATACTGTAATTTAACCTGAAAGTCAAACACAATGATTACCAAAATGTTATAATTTTTCTTTGCGTTTTCTTTTTGGTTTTTCGGCTGCTACTGGAATTCTACTTTCCGCACTTAAAATAGCCATTTGAACATCGCCCACTAGCTCGTCCCAGTGTGTTTCAAATTCAACTCGACCATCTGGATACTCTGTTCGTGTGCTATGGCTTCCGCGGATGATGTTAGGTAAAGTATCGGTAGATTCAGTTTTCTTTTTGTGTGTTGCCATTTTAGTTTTCCTTTATTATGCTTCTAACTCGTCTTTCAATGCTCGAAGATTATCATCATCGGGATTCGCAAAATCGATCTGATCCTGTATCTTTTCTTCGACTTGGAATAAGTTGTCAAATACATTATCAGCAGGACCACCTTGTAGTCGAGCACCTTCTAATGTTTTTAAGAAAGGCCGTGCCTGCTCAATCATTTTAAATGCTTCGTCTTTAGATGTTGTATTAAACAACTCTGCCACAAAGGAATTAAAATATAAAATATTGCGAGGTACCCAGTCTGAATACTCATCACTCATATCTTGAGTTTTAACTTTTTTCCAATGCTTCCAAGAAAGTTTATCTTTGGTCTTAGTAATTTCAATGTCCATTAACTGTTGTGCCCGTTGTACAGCAACAATATGACACTCAACATTATGACCCATCATGAGTGCGTAGGCAAAACTATCCCAACTTGTTCTATTTGGAATCTTACCTAGCTTATTAAGTTTGGGAACTACATGGTAGTGTTCGGGGTTTAAGTGATCAAACTCAATCTTTCCACCCCTTGGACCTACACCTAACTCGGCATCCGTTTTACGAACACCTAAGTTATAGTAGGCGATGTCTGCCATTGTTAGCCTGCGACCAATCGTTGATTCGAATGGGAACGGGATATCGCTTCCTGACAATGATTTGTTGTCTGGGGCTTTGTCCATAATAA
>Ga0208133_1001008_pt1 | contig 10141 bp, 26 predicted proteins | sample ColrivemetaGS535_FD_187595 | JGI IMG/M metagenome (GOLD analysis project Ga0208133, IMG submission 187595) | Estuarine microbial communities from the Columbia River estuary, USA - metaG S.535 (SPAdes) (version 2) | ecosystem: Environmental > Aquatic > Marine > Intertidal zone > Estuary | place... | reverse complement strand
CAAGTTTTTTTAATAACTTATTTTTTGTGTGTGATTAAAATACAACACGGGCTATTAATTTTTTCTGCTATAATCGGATTCTACCAATAAAGGGCTATATGGCAAAAAAGCAATACTTTTGTATTCTGGACACAGAAACTACTATGGGCGATACTGTGGCAGATTTTGCCATGATTATCTGTGATCGTGAGGGTAATATATATAATCAATGCGCTGTTTTAGTTAATGGGCATTATAATACTATGGAATTATTCCATGATAAAAACGCAAATGATATTTGGGGTTATGAGGGATTAACTAAACGCAAAATGGGGTATATTGCCATGCTAGAAAATGGCATTAGAATGATTGCGTCAGTTAATGCTATTAATAAATGGATTAATCAAGCAATCGGCAAATATAATCCCTCACTTACTGCATATAATCTCGCTTTTGATATTAATAAATGCGCTAATACTGGCATTGATTTGTCAGGATTTAATAATAAATTCTGCTTATGGCAAGCATCAGTCGGTAATATCTGCAAAACCAAAAAATATAAACAATTCTGTTTAGATAATCACGGTTTTAATAATGTTACTAAACATGGTAATATGACATTTAAAACTAATGCGGAAATGGTTTGCGGATATATTAATAATAATTTTATTATTGAACCGCATACCGCCCTAGAAGATGCCCGAGATTTTGAATTACCTATATTAACTCATATTCTCAAAAAACGTAATTGGCAAGATAATATTATCCCTTATGACTGGAATAAGTTTCAAGTAAGAGATAATTTCAAGGCATAATCAAATGATATTAACTAATAATAAAATTTTATGGATTATCTTATTATTGTTTTTTATTTATACTCAAAAGCGGTATGATATTGACGATCATTATGAAATGCGCTATAATAACTATTTAACAAGGGATTTAATATTATGATAGATAATATAGGTTGGATTGGTTCAATATTATTAGCATTTTGTGGATTGCCACAGGCAATAGAATCATATAAAACAAAATCCTCTGAGGGATTAACTTGGGGATTTATTTCAATGTGGTTTATTGGCGAGATATTCACAATAATATATGTATTCCCTAAAATGGATTTACCATTATTATTTAATTACTCGGCTAATGTATTATTTTTGTCGATTATTATTTATTATAAAATAAAATCAAAATGAATACTTTGGTTTTCAAGTCAAATTGAAAACCAAAGTATGTGGCAAAAAAAACAACAGTCGCTTCAAGCGACTGTTGCGAAAAAACCACAGGCGCCAAAATTATAACATAATTTTGGATGCCCCGTCAATAGGGGTTTTCCCTACTTGCGGGTTTTTTTACAACTCTGTATAATTTGCGACATGGACAGAAAAAAGCTCACTAATATTTTAAATAATCAGACTCTGATTATCTGGGATAATCTTTGCGAATTATATCCCCGATTATCTAAATATAATCCACCGATTATTGAAGTTAATGGCAGGATATATCGGACTGCGGGCAGATGCCACCAAGAAGATAATATGATTCAAATGGGTTATAAATTCTTTTTATATTCTCCAGAATTTGCAAATAATATGATTAAAATCATATTACCGCATGAGATAATCCACCAAGCAGATTATAATCTTTTTGGATTATCAGAAGCAAAATGCGGTCATGGTATTAAATGGCAAGAGATAATGGTTAACTATGGATTATCTCCCGATAAACATCATAATATGTGGATTAAATAATGATTAATAAAATTTCTTGGGTTGGCACATTATCTAGCATTATCGGTGCTTTTATTGTTGCCAGTCAATTATTCTTTTTGGGATATTGTTTCTTTATTATAGGATCATTATCTTGGTTAGTGGTTGGATATTATCGAAAAGATAAATCATTAATAACTCTTAATGGTACTTTCTTTTTAGCTAATATTCTTGGTTTGTATAATTCATTTTAAAGGAGAAAATAAATGAAAAACATTAATTATACCCCTGAGCAAACTGCTCAGATTATTGCCGATTATCAGGCAGGATTATCAGTCGAGATTATCGCTGAGAATCTAGGTAAAACTGTGCGGAGTATTGTCGCTAAATTATCTCGTGAAAAAGTTTATATTGCAAAAGAATATAAAACCAAAAACGGATTATCTCCAATTAAAAAAGATGTTCACGCAGATGCTATTGGGGCTATTTTGCGATTACCCGAAAATGATATTGAATCATTAACTAAGGCTAATAAAAACGCATTAAAAGCGATTTTCGAAGCATTAGCTAATTCAAAACCGATATAATCAGATAATGATTATATGCCGATTATCTGATTATCTCAGATAATCGGCTTTTTATTATCTCAAAGCGAAGTGAGTACTCACTTCGCGGCGCCAAAAATTGTGTGGCGTAAAAACAACAGTCGCTTCAAGCGACAGGTGGCAGCCGACCAGACCCCCATTTGGGCGCACAAATTTTTGTGCGCCAGTGCTAAATCTAGTGCGAATTCTTGTGGGTGCCATGTGCGCCGATTATACAGTGCTAAGTCTAGTATTGTCAAGTGTATTTTCAGCAGCGGCCGGCTCACATCAAAAACTTTGCACTTGTTGAATTTTTTCAAATTTTGTATAATATTACATACCGACAAGAAAGGGACTGAGATGACAGAGCATGAATTTTACGCACAAATTCAGGAAGACTATTTCAGGGAATTTGCAGGTGCAGAACTATCGGAAGTTTTCGTCTGTACCAACGATCACGACGAATTTTTTGAATTTGACGATGTTCCCTTTTAAGAGTATAATTAATCTTTAAACAGCGCAGAAACCAAAACATAAAGGACATATGATGACTAACCAAACTGTAAATTACACACCTGAGCAAACAGCTCAGCTCGTCGCCAACTACAAAGCTGGCGCTACTGTCGAAACATTGGCAACAATGTTCGGCAAGACCACTCGCTCAGTAGTTGCAAAACTCTCCAGAGAAGGAGTTTACACACCTAAGAACAAAGCCTCTGGTGTTGCTCGTGTCAAGAAGGCTGACCTTGTTGACGCAATCGCCAACCGTGTTGGTGTTGCTCCAGAGACTTTCGACTCTTTGGAGAAAGCTAATCACGAAGTACTGGAAGCAATCCTCCAGAACCTGCGTTGATTGCAACAGTTGAGGGTCAAAAAATATTGACTTGATCTTCAACTGTTTTTCAAGTATAATATATATTAGACAGTCGGGAAGGGCTTAATGAATACCAATCAAGGTTGGTGTCCGTCTGCAAATGAATCTCACCTCAAATCTTCAACTTATCAATAGTCTGTTTTGTGAGTAGTCTGATTGCAACGAGTGTCTAATTTCTTACTTGAAGTAGTTATCCAAATCGTGTATAATTACTTATAAATTGCAGAATAAGGGTGACAGCGGAAGCGGGATATATCTGCTATACGTCTTAATTGTGGGGAATAATTACCCGAGCCACAGCCCCCTACGAATTGGGTAAACCAAGACCAGCTCTCCATGGAACTGGATAAGTTTTTAATTGCGACTGAAAGTCTTAAGTTGCAGCCCTTTATAATCCTCTGATGAGCTGATGTAATTTCAGCGAAACCCAAGACTTCACAGCACGGTCACGGAGAGTTCCCACCTCATAACCTGCTGTACCTTAGGGTCAGGACGAAACCCCTAGCGTGTACCACTTGCTGGTGTTAGGTAAAGAGTAGTACTAGGCAGCATGTCCCGCCTATATCCCATGCCGACTCCTCTATGAGTTAGTTAAAAACTAGAAACTGGTTCAGAGTAACATTGCATACAGGAACTCGGGGAGAAAGAACTCCTTCATTAAATACAGCTATCTTCTAACCAAGAGCAGCCTTAGTTGGCTGTAATGAGAGTATGGAATCTCTCTGGCGATTAAATATGGTGGCGACCATACTTAATTAATATGCACAAGACCTAGCTACGGGTGCTTAAATAATGGTGCGCTGACCCTAAATCGTGGCGGGTCGTTAAAACAATTGAAAAAACGATCGACCCTAAACCGTAGAAGTCGTAAAACTCAACAACGTTCGACCCGCAAGTCGTTAAAGCGTCAACCAGTTAGTCACGGATATCCAGCATACCCAACACGCTCATCCTATGAGTTGTGTAGAGGTTGACAGGACTGAAACGTGCAACACTCACCTAAACAGCCTCGCGATGGACTCATCACCAAAGGTTGCGTGTAGCGACATGCTACAGTTTAGGGTCAGGTCGTGGTGATTCCCTTAAAAATCCTGCTAGAGTAAAAAAGATACAGCATCGTCGGATAGTAACTAGTTCTTCTGTAACTTCAAAAGCCCCATACATTCGTGTATTGGGGCTTTTGTTTTGCCTGCAATAAGCTGCGCCAAATCACAAGTGCAAAACTTTGACGGTCTGCGCCATTATACAAGTGGTAAACCTTGTTTGTCAAGTGCATTTTCTTACAACTCTGACCCTAAACTGCAACAAGCTTACCCGATTAGACGCCCGCTTAGACCGGATTAGAACAGACGTAAAAAAGCCTACTTAACGCAAATTAAGTAGGCTTTTGTGTTTATAGGGCAAATTAACGCGGTTTAGGGTCAAACTTCTGCAAATAAGTGGTCAGTTTGTCGCGTATAGTGCAATTTAGGGTCGGATTGGGCTAATTTGTTCTCAATTAGCTTAAGTACCGTTTTATTTACCTTCTCCAGCGATTCCAGCAATTCTTCATCCACGTCCAGCAGCTCAGCAATACGCTCGATGTGCTCCGATTTTTTTACTGGCGTCTCACCACGCTTGTTGACATAGCTCTTTTTGACGTACACGCCCAGAGAGCTTAGTTTTGCGATTACTGAACGTTCTGGTACGTTTAACTCTGCTGATATGTCTGCTACAGCAATTCCTGCTTTGTAGTCTGCAATCAATTTGTCTGTTATTTCTTTGGTATATTTCATTTTTACATCCAAGGTAGCTTATCTACTACTGGTTCTGGTTTGGGTTTTCGAATTACTTCAGGCTCAGGAGCCTTAAAAATATCTGGAGTTAAAAGTGGTGCTGGAAGATTATCCCAGTTGCTTGGGTCTAAGATCATATAAGGTGTTCTTAAACTAGGATGTGCCAACCATATCTGCGTAAGCATTGATTGGGCTAACTTTGCAAGGTGACCTATTTCAGTACCTTGCATTCCAGTTAAGCTCCAAGTGGATTCTGGCTTTTTTAATTGTCCTGCTTTGACTCCAGTTCGTTGCAGTAATCCTTGCTCTCGTAATTCTAATAGTCTATCTGACCCTAAGCTGCGGCAAATTTGTAGATCGTCGTGGTTTAGGTTGAGTGCAGCATATAGTTGCGGCTCTAGTACATACTCCAGGTTGGGTAAAGCTTTCCAACTCTGGTAATCTACTCCTTGCATTCTTTTAAAGCCCATTAAGATCAGTGGAGTAAGTGTACCATAGTCTGGTGCTTTCGACATAATGGGAATTAACAGCGACCTTTTTACTCGTGATAGCTTCCAGATACCCTGCAGTTTAGGGTCAACTCCAACATTTTGCTTGAGTGTAGCTAAAATATCTACTAAACCTAAACCTGTTCGAACTAAAGTCCACGAACCAAAATGTGCAACCATCTGAGGTAGCAGCCAGGTGTGGAAGTGGGAAAGCTTTTCTTTTGTGCAAAATTCCTCCAATTCAGTATCCGTCATGGAGTTTATTGCAGCCAAATCCAATTCGTAAATATCTTGTTTAGTAATTCTCATGGGTTTTAGATTTTTTAAATATAGTTGTGGTCGATAAGCTTGCGACTAGTTGTGATAATTTTAACGTTGACCCTAAACAGGATATGGTTGAGTAAACACAGGGCCCCTTGTTGGAATCATCCCCATGTTGAAACACCCTATCAGTTCTAGCGAACGATAAAATTATCACCTAGTCTCTAACTATTCAAGTTATACTAAATTATAGCATATTAAGCAAATAGAACACAAGTACAATTTTTTATCGGACGTGTGTTGTGATGTTTATGGTTGCTGTGGCTCTGACTACAGCATCAAGTTGTGCGTTTTCTTTAATATCTCTGGTTGTGATGGCTTTAGGTCCAAATACTTGCAGTACTCAAGAGCCGCGAGAATTGCAAGAAAGTCTTCAAGTTCGTTGACGAGTTCTTGTTTGTTGGTAGTATCGCGATCAGGGTGTTTGCTTTGCTCACCGAACCTACGGATTTTGCTTACCGCTTGAATTACCTCAGCCGCTTCTTCTTGCAGTTTACCTAGCAAAAAGTTAACTTGTGCTTCACGCATTGAAGTTGGAGGTAGCTTTGGTTTAGGGTCAGGTGCTTCTTGAACTTCTTGAGTAGGAGATTTGAGCGCTGCATATGCAGGAAGTTGAAATTTATTTGGTGGCTGCAACATCTTCAATGTTCCTTACAATTTGATTGTACACTGCTCGAAAGCAATCAGCACGCTGTGTTTCTGCAACTGCTGCATCAAAAGTAGTAAATGCTGAGGTAGTAGGCGTGTCTTTGATAAGCTTGCAAGCTTCTAGTAAGATTAAGTTTGTGTAGTGTAAAATATCAATTTCACCTGCGGTTTTCTGAGATTGTTTTAGTAGTTCTTCAATGTTCATATTTGTGCTGTAAGTAGTTGTGTATGTCATTAGCAAAGCATCCTAGACACCAGATTAGTGGAGTCCAAGCTTCGTACTGAATACCCTGTGTCCATGAGTATATGTAGAGTGCGCAGGCTGTGCCTGTTATCCAAGGCATAATTTTTACCATGATTTTTCATCCGTAATAGTTTTAGTGATTGTTACCCAGTCTTCGTTAAGATAAGTGGCTACGCTGGCTACAACAAGCTGCCCAATGCCTGAGCCAGTTGTGGTAGTAACTTCTACACACATAGAGTCAGGGTACTTTAGAGCAAACTCGTGTATTTCTCGAATTTCTGTTTGGTTAAATGTAAATATTTGTTCAGTCATATTATTTCTTTAGTGCGGGTTTGTCTAGTGCTTGGTTATAGTTTGTTCTGTGCGTTTCAACATCAAAATCTGGTTGAGGGCTCTTTAGTTTAACTAAAAGCGGGTGCATTAGCTTTTTAGTCAAAGCTTTTGACATTGATTCTAAAACCATATTTACGTCTTTGCCCGCTTTTATGTCTTTAAGAGCTAAGGCTAGTACTTTGAGTCTAGCCTCTTCAGCCCAGTTATCCGTCATAAGTATCCCATGTTATTTTGGGATTGTGTTGTTGGTAAGCTGTTACTAAATCTGGTAAAGTCCAGATGCTTAAAGTTTTAACAGTATCTAGCCAGTTTGAAAACATAGCCCAGTCCGTGCTAAGCATGGGTGGTACATTGATCTCGTCACCATAAGGCTCACCAGGAACGTTGTGTACATCAATCCTGCCACAGCTATAGTGTGTGGTAATTGATTCTGATGTATAAGGTTCACCTTCAGTGGTAAACATTGTGTTTTCAGTAGCAATCTTTGTTTCCGTTTGGGTAAGGCCACGTGTTCTGTACCAGCTCATGCTCGCTGGTCCCATCCAGTTTGTTGAGTATGTTATCATATTCTACTTGCTCCAAATATTCTTTTAGTACGTGTTCAACAAAATCATTGAACGTCATGTCTTTTTCATGTGCCATTTTAAAAAGCACAAGCAGTTCTTGATCACTTAAATCTAATAGAATTTCTACTCTGTTGTCTTCTGCTAATTCAATCATTTTATACCTCTAAATCTATGTTAGTGCCTTTGTCCAAGTCTAGTCGTAAGTTACGACGAACTCGTTCAACAATAATCTTTTCAAATGCTTTGTCTTCTATACGAGCACGATAATCTTCGTCTTCTCTGTCCCTAAGCCGTAGCTTTTGAGCATGATAAGCAGCTAAGAGTCTGTCTTCAATAGTTATCTTCATGGTTCAATTCCAAAATGTGTTAAAATATTTCCACCAATCCACTCACACTTGTTTTCATCAGCAAGGTCAGCAACTCGAGCACACTCTTGAACAAGTAACTCGGCAAATTTGCCTAACTTTGTAGGCATATTTTGGGGATTGTGTACTAGTAATCCTGCTTCACGAGCAAGGTCTTGGTATCTGCTGTTCATTTTGTTTCCTTTGCTTGATGTGTTTTACACCAACCTACGTTAACTGGTGCCCCACGCTTGCAACACCAGTCGTTATACTTTTTTAATGGTGGTATTGGACTACGACGTCCAGCTGAATGGTGGTGCACACAACCTTTGCAATGTTTAGTCATAGTGTTTTCCTTTTTAATAAACAATTATAACACAAAACAAAAGGGGACTCAAGCCAATAATTTTTAGCTTAAGTCCCCTTGGGGTTATTTGCGAGGCTTTTTAGGCTTTGCAGGTTTATCAGGATTTGCTTCAGTTTCTGGTACTACAACTTGATCTGCATAACCAGGTTTGTGAGGCATTACACGAGTAGGTACTGTAGTAGGTGGATTAATATGTGTAATTGGTTTGTTAGGATCAGGTTTAGCCATTATGGTTGTCTCCCCGTTGGAAAGGGCCACGCTGCCTGCGGATTGATCGGAGTTGGCTCTAGCTCTGCTGCAGCTTCTTTGTGCCAAATCTTATCGCCAATCTTCATATTCCAGCTATCAATGTTGTCCAGTGTATCAGCTTTAGTTGCCGCCACCCACTGCTCTGCCATATCAGGTTTAACAGGCTCTTGGTATGGAGGTTTAGCCAGCTTTTGGTACTCAAGCACAACATAACACGCTGCAAGAGCAAGTCCAATAATAATAAGCGCTATTTCAATAGTCATAGTTTAATCCCATAAATTTTCATAATACTTGCCAAACAGTTTAAAACCTTTGGTAATACGTTTTTGCTCAAGTTCCATGCCTTCATAGTCACACTTGTAAGTATGTTTTGGTCCATGTCCCATTGTAAACATTTTAGCCTTGCCGTTCTCATCCCACTCGCAAGGCTCTGAAGTCCAATCAATGTCTCCGCTAGAATATTTGTCTTGCCAAGTGCCGTCACGCTTAGACTCAAAAGCAAAGATCATTTCGTCTAGGATATAGTCCCAACGAAGAAAATGGTTGCTATCTGTGTCATGCTCATTTTCTTTAGGCTCAGCATTAGTGCTCCACAATTCTTTAGGCACGTCTATATCATCTGTGTTTGGTGCTCCATGCTTGCTTGCTTTAAGCTGAACAAGCATTGGCACAATAATATGTGCTAGAGTATGATCCATGCCCCAAGTATCAAACTTGTCGATACGAACATAAATTTGACGATGGCGTTTGCTCTCAACCCACTGACAGACTTTAGTTAGCCATGAGTCTGTTCCATCTTTGTTTGAAGAAAGCCAAGTACCAAAATCATGAACCCAGTCGGGCTTACGTTTCATGCCGACTTCATCAAGCTCAGGCTTAGCCCAAAAGCAAAGCTTTTCAGCAATTTGGTATGGACCAATCCATGTGGTATAAGGTCCGATTACGACTTTCATAGTGGGTAATTCCTGTTTATATTAAATGCTTCAAATTGTTCTAGTGCATTAACTTCGTAGCCATGTGTTGCTGCTTCTGCACCTGCTTTAAAAGCTTCCCGCATCCAGTAGTCAATAACGTTGATGTTCTGTGAGTTTTGGGTAGTTGAGTATACTTGACGGCGATTTGAGCCTTGCTCAGGATAAGCATCTTCATAAAACCATTTAACAAATTCGCGATCAATATTCATACCAACTCCTTATACATTGATTTTCTACCTTGTTCTCCAAGGATTTCTTCAAAAATTTCATTTGTTCTTTGCATCATAGCACAAGCCAACATTAATCTTTCGTTATCATTATCAGTTAACATCAATGATTTGTCAACTAAAACCATTAATTCTTGCATTCTTTTAGCAGTATTATTCATTTTATGTTGCTGTTATAGGGGTTACTATAGTTGATCCAACAAGTCTACGTTCAGGTGGAGTAACTCCATCGTCATCCATTAGAACTATGTACATTTTAGTAGGTTCTTGATAGGCGTAAACTGTGCCTGTAAACGTACCAAATAATGTAGTAATTGTTACTGGTGTGTTAATTTCAATCATTATCTGCCACCTTTGTGAGATGAATTTAAGTTTAGGAGTAGTGACCTATCAGTAACCACAATATAGTTTGATTTAGGCATTGGCACAATAGTGTGCTTATGTTGTTTGGCTACA
>Ga0208133_1001004_pt1 | contig 10180 bp, 15 predicted proteins | sample ColrivemetaGS535_FD_187595 | JGI IMG/M metagenome (GOLD analysis project Ga0208133, IMG submission 187595) | Estuarine microbial communities from the Columbia River estuary, USA - metaG S.535 (SPAdes) (version 2) | ecosystem: Environmental > Aquatic > Marine > Intertidal zone > Estuary | place... | reverse complement strand
CAATATTAAACAACATTTCGGAGTTGAAGAATGAACGAACGAATTAAAGAACTTGCTAGAGAGGCTGGATTACTGGCATACAATCCAGAAGGACCGCCTACCAAACTAGAAAAGTTCGCCGAGTTGATTGTTCAAGAATGTGCTAATATGGCAGAATCTTTCCATCATCATCAATATGATTTTACAGGCAATTTAGAATTACACGAATTTATAAAAGAACATTTCGGAGTTGAATAATGAGTGAGTCAACTGGCATAACTGGCTTTATTGAAATCTTTGAAGGTCGCTTGAATAAAATGAAACTACACCTTAAAGAAGAATTAAGCAAAGCTAAAAGCGATAGAGACCGTAAAGCCATACGCAGGATCACTGCTGATGCTAAAAAGCTAAACAAGACGCTTAAAGAAATGCGTAGTACTAATACCAAATTGTGTCCACATTGCGGAGAGAAACTATGAAAATCGGAACAAGTCTAGGCAAGTGTGTTAAAAGTATCCTTGCCGGAGAAGTCAAAGAAGAAGATGTATTGTTTATTGTAACCAATACTAATTGCCCCACGATAGAAACATTAATGGGTGTCATGGAAGACTATTACTATACATATCAAAGTGCTCGTAACGCCAGAGAACGAGACTATGATATGAGTGCTTATAGTTTAGCAGAAGCCTGTGCCATTGCTCAACATTTGTTTGAAAGTGGTAAGCTACATCAGCCTAGAGTTATTGCCAAGGACTTGTATGGCAATGCTCACAAATTACAAGACACTTGGTATGACATTGTACCCAGTCCTGTATCAGATAATGAAAGTGTGCAAGAAGCGTGGAATCACTATACAATGATTAAGAATCTTGCGTCATGATTAACTTATTAGGCGAGTTACCGCAACAACCAGTTATTGCGGTAAGTGGTGGTGTTGATAGCATGGCTGTGGCTGATTTTATTAGCCGTAGTAGAGATATTAAGTGTGCTTTCTTTCACCACGGCACACCAGCAAGCCAACTAGGATTCGAATTAGTGACACAGTATTGTGTTCATCGTAAATGGCCCTTGGCGCTGGGACGCATTAGTAGTCCCAAAGTTAAGATAGAAAGTCTTGAAGAGTTTTATCGCAATCAACGTTATAGTTGGTTGGATACACTAGGCCAAGGTGTTATCACAGCACATCATTTAGATGATTGTGTAGAAACTTATCTTTGGAGTATGATGCACGGAACTGCTAAAATAATTCCTTATCGTAGAAATAAAGTTGTTAGACCTTTTTTACTTACACCCAAAGAAGAACTCATTGACTGGGCTAATCGTAATCAAGTACCCTGGGTCAATGATGAAAGCAACAAGGATACAAAGTTTATGCGTAATTATGTTCGTCATGAACTTGTGCCACACGCTGTTCATGTCAATCCTGGCTTGGCAAAAGTCGTAGCAAGAAAAGTAAAAGAAATTTATGAAAGCATTGACAACGAAGTGTAATGGTGTTATAATAGATACTTAGACAGTTAGAAATAACTGTAATGTTCTTTAAAATTTTAGTTTCTTGTAGCATTTTAAGTAAAAAGTGCGTCTACCAGATAAATAACAGTAACAGGAGAAATCAATGTTATGTGATTATGGATGTGGTCATGATGCAAATTTTATATTAAAAAACGGCAAAAATTGTTGTAGTAAACGACCTTCTGGTTGTTTGACAATGAAGAAAATTAATTCTGAAAAAACAAAATTGGCACATAACGAAGGCCGACATGGTTATACATATAATCCAAAAAGTAATTGGGCTAAAGGAAAACAGTTAACTCCAGATGAATCTATTTTCACAGAAAACAGTCATTACTCTAATGAGTTAGTTAAGCAAAGGATACTTAATAATAATTTATTAGAATATAAATGTGTTAAATGTAATTTAGATTCGTGGTTGGGTGAAACAATCGTATTAGATCTTGATCATATCAATGGAGACAATAAAGATAATAGATTAACAAATCTTAGATTTTTATGTCCAAATTGTCATAGTCAAACTGATACATATAAAGGACGTAATAAAAATACCGGAAAGGTAAAAATTACGGACATAGAGTTGTTGACAGAATATAAAAAACATGCTAATATACGTCAAACGTTGTTAGCATTAGGTTTAGCAGCCAAAGGTGGTAACTACGAGAGACTAAAGAAACTAATTGCGAGTGTGGTGAAATAGGTAGACACAAGAGACTTAAGAGTAAAATTTGAGTGCCTTGAGGGAAATCTCAAGAGTAGAACCCGTCAAATTCGGTGAAGGCTGTAAAATGCTAATACCGAGCGAAGCTTAGTAGTAAATTACTTTGAACGTGTAGAGACTAGACGGCGGGCATCTAAGGCGAAAGCTATGATGAAGGTATAGTCCAGACCATCAAACTGAAAAGGTAGTGAAAACTATAGTGGTAAGAAAATCTCTCGGCCGTAATGGCGTCCCGGTTCGATTCCGGGCACTCGCACCAAACAATGCCTCTATGGTCTAATTGGTTACGACGGCCGACTCATAATCGGTACGATACAGGTTCAAGTCCTGTTGGAGGCACCATAAACAACCGGCCTTAGTATAATGGATAATACAGCGGTCTTCTACACCGTGAATATGGGTTCGATTCCTGTAGGCCGGACCATCGTTAAGACTAATAACTTAGTGCATAAAGAGTACATAAAATGTCTAACGTTCATAAATAGTATATTGATAAAGGAACTTCTCAAATGATCACAACAACCTCAATTTTCACTAGACCTAATACAAACACTATGATGTTTGGATCAGACACGGCTTGGATGTCTGACCAGGCATTACAGGCTAGTTATTACAATCATATTTTTACAAACTATGTTGACACTGGTCGTGCAACTAGAACTGTTACCCAATTAGATCCATTAAATCATCAAGTAGTCTATGTGTTTACTACAGAAGCAGACTTCACTGCATATTGCACTGATGACGTAATTAAAAATTTAAATTCCGCAAGGAATAATTTTCTCGCAGCCACTGGTCAAACTAGTACTCACGACGTACAACCTCCAACTCCTTGGCCTTGATTTGATATCTCTATTTAAATTACCGTCTAAGACGGTAATTTAAATAATATGTGTATTATAATGGAAAACCAATATATAACAAATTTAGGTAATATCTTACCAGAGATAACAGACCTTATAAAAAAAACGTATGATCAGAAATATTTCTGGGATAAGAATCCACAATATAGAAAAATAAATAGCCGTATCTTTGCATATGCTATTTTGGGTCAAGAATATCCAACTGGAATTTTGCCAGACAACGAAATAAATGAATTAGCAGAAATGATGAAGGCAAATGTAAAAGAACTTGCTGGATTCGATTCTATTACTAAAGAAGAAGTAAGTGCGATGCCTTTTACGCCATGGGCACGTTTTGTACAAAATCACATCAGTGTCAATTATCGTCAAAAGATTTTAGATTTATTACCGGAAAAAATAAAAAAACATGACATCACTTTTATGATTCAAATTGCGTCATCGGGACAAAACATAGGAATACATCAAGATCATGAAAGAAGTTCCGGTTTATTTTATCTTTTAACCGAACCTGATGCAGAAACACGTTTTTACAAACCTAATAAAGAAATTAAATTTTACAAAGATTCTAGATCTGCCAACATACATGATGTTGATCTAGAACATGTCGAAGTCATACAAAAAAATTCTTGGTACGCATTTAATCACTTAGCTTATCATTCTGTGCATGTTTTAGACAAAACCAAGCCGTTGGACAGAGCATCTTTTGTCATTGAATTCGTTAACTTGCCGTATAACAAATTATTAACATTACTTGGCGAATTGAACACTGAATTAATTGACACAAAAGTGTAAATATAGTACAATAGACACAAGTTAAACAAAAAGCCCTTATAGCTCAGCTGGTAGAGCAACTGATTTGTAATCAGTAGGTCCGGTGTTCGAATCATCGTGGGGGCACCAAAATTATGCATTCAATAAAAATCAATTCTGATCGAGGAATATTAGAACTTAATTATTCTAAGGTCAATGTATTAAGAAAATATGTCGAAAAACAGATATATCATTTGCGTAATTTATCGGAAGAAAAATTCCATATAGAATTGTCCAAAACATTACAAAGACATTGGAATAGAAAAACTAAGCTAGGATTATTTGAATTTAGTAATCCGGTTAGTATTTTAGATATCGGTTCCGGAGTTGGATTTTTGGATTTATTATTGTCTAAGTATTTAGATAACGGTAGTAAATTTTATTTAGTAGATGAATCAAGATTTACTCCGGTGCCAACACAATTCAAATCGGCCGAAAGTTTCTATAATAATTGGGATGTATTTGAAGATTTAGTAAAACATTCAAATCTTTCTAGAAATGATTTTACTTTACTATCAACAACAGATGATTGGCCAGAAAAACTAGATATGATCATGTCTAACCATAGTTACATGTTCCATTACCCTAAGGAGCTGTATTGGAACAAGGTAATGACTGTACTTAATTCTAACAAATGTCGATTGGCGTTTGATGTTTTAAATATTAAAGACAGGGACGTTGTTGAAGAAATTACTAAAGAAACGGGACTAGATTGTAGGATCATTGAACTTGATATTAACCCCGGAGTAGCTTGGCAAGATGAGCTATATATAGTATATGGATACTATGCAAGAAGTTGTTCTTGGATTGATAAGAACAGTAATTGACATAAAAGAATAAATAGTGTATAATAGAGACATACGCTAAAGAAAGCGTTAAGAAATTTTAGGAAAAGATATGCAAAAGATTGTAAGTCATAAACAAATTAATAGTTCTAAGCAAATTTGCTTAGTGCCTTCATATTGGTCTATGATTAATGATTCACAAGAGCGTATCGGGGTCCAGGAGACCAAAGTGTAATAACATTACATTTTAACTTCCAAGGACCCTAGGCTTAAAACCCTAGGGTTTTTTGTTTATGAAAAGGAATTATGATAGATATTAAAAAACAAAAAGAAGCTGAATGGCTTCGACAGCATACGTTAACTCCTGAGCAGTCTAAACAACTGATTCTAGATAAGTTAAAACGTGCTGAAGCGATGTATTCAGCTTTGAAACAGCGGGAGATGCCCAATCATAGGCATCGTTGATCGCAGAGTGTTATAGGAAACGAGATCCTGGCCTGCACTTAAAACATGGGCAAATGGGCGGCCTGTAGGATAGAGTCTCTTTTGTGAGATAAAAAATTACAGCGTATTAAAGCATTCTTTAAGAACAGGCAGCCTAAGTATTTTAGAGTGCTTTAATACACATATTCGCAAGAGTATGTTTGGAGATGTAGGAAAATTGGTAACCCCAGTGGACTGTAAATCCGCCGCCCGAAAGGCACTACTGGTTCGACTCCAGTCGTCTCCACCAATTTAGGCTCGTTCATATAGTGGTTATTATCGCGGATTGTCTATCCGTAGACGGGAGTTCGATTCTCCCACGAGTCGCCAAAATAAATATAAGCATGAGTGCACCTTTTATAAAATCGGATTTTAAATTTTCTCAAGAATCATTAGATTGGATCAAGGCTACTTTTGAGTTTGTCAAAGATAAAAATGAGGGGCATGATCTTTTTAAGACAGAATTTTCTGAAAGAAAATTAGGAAGAAAAGTAAGTTTTGAAGGATCACTTGCTCTTGAGGAAATTAAAAATTACTTAAAAAAATTTGGAATAGACGATTCTTATTTCGATGATTTAACTGGACCAGATATTTTTTTCTCTAATAAACCACATCCTTCTCCCCATTTTCCTCATTTTGATTTATTACGGAAAATTGGGTTGGTTAAAAGTAGATTTAATGTTTGTGTTATATATGGTCTAAATGATGATATGTTTTGGTGGGAGGATGTAGTTCCAGGTCATCCATTGGTTATGCCGGATTACCGACAACAGATCGGACTTAAAGGAACTACTTCTCAGGAACGGTTATCTTATCTAGGGAATCCTACTTCTATTGCAGAAAACATGTATAATGATACTTGTTCGGCGTTCGTAAGAACAGACTGTGCCCACAGTATTACAATTAAAAACCCAGGCGTCAGGCTTGTTGTTACGGTTGCACTAAACAAGTCAATCGACGAACTAAGAAAATTTTTAAGTTAATATCTCCCTAGTGTAATGGCAGCATACCGGTCTCCAAAACCGTTGGTCAAGGTTCGAATCCTTGGGGGGATGCCAATAAGGGACTATAGCTCAGCCGGTAGAGCAGTGGACTTTTAATCCATTGGTCGCGAGTTCGAATCTCGCTGGTCCCACCATATAAAAACACATTATAGCAACGCATGAGCAGGTTGTTAACTTTCGCTGGCTACGTATAGAATCGTAGGTGAGTAAAGATAGTGTGTTTCTATATGGTGATGTAGCATAACGGTAGTGCACCAGCTTCATACGCTGTCCTGTGTAAGTTCGACTCTTACTATCACCACCATGGAGTTGTTAGTGTAAAGGTTAACACCACGGATTGTGATTCCGTTAATATGGGTTCGATTCCCATACATCTCCCCAAAATTTACTCGATTCGTCTATCGGTTAGGACATCTGGTTTTCAACCAGGTAAGAGCGGTTCAACTCCGCTATCGAGTACCATTTCAGCTTCATAGCTCAGTTGGTTAGAGCACCGTCTTGATAAGGCGGGGGTCCTGTGTTCGAGTCACAGTGAAGCTACCAAGTTTCGGGATAGACGATAGGTTTGAGTCCCTGTTAGTCTAGTGTACTGCGCTGGTACATGACAAAACATATGACTAATGTGGTAGTTAAACTTGCCTATTCGAGACACGCCGGTCTATAGTACAATGACCGGTTCCCGAAAACCTTTTTGTTGGGGGTTAGTTAAATGGTATAACCACGGATTTTGATTCCGTTATTAGAAGTTCGATTCTTCTACCCTCTGCCAAACAAGGAAGCGTGGTCGAGCCTGGTTTATGGCAACAGTCTTGAAAACTGTCGACGAGAAATCGTCCGTGAGTTCGAATCTCACCGCTTCCACCAATAACGGTCCTTAACTCAATTGGATAGAGTGCCAGTCTTCGAAACTGGAAGTTGGGAGTTCGAATCTCTCAGGGCCGGCCAATCGACATAACTCCATTCCGATAAATAGTTGATACTTACGTATTATATTAAATAATGGATAATTTTTTAGAACTCAACATTAATATCAAGGACTATTTATTAGTGGATCCGAGCTTGCTATTGAATAGTAAGACCATTATGACATATTATCCATGGCATGAAATTATAAGTTCTGAGTTAATTAAAAAATTAAATTATGTTGTCATGACTCCTATAGACTATTGTGCTACATTTATAACCAGTCCAAATTATACATTGAATATTCATTCAGACAACGGCAACATTGACGGCAGAACCATTTGGGCAATAAACTTTGTAATAAACTCCAATGATCATACTATGATATGGTACAAAACTGATTCTCCATCTGTAAGAAAGATCAACGAGATCGGAATAGCTTATTGGCACTATGATTTAGATTTAGTATCAATTGATCAACAACAAAGAATATCCAGCGCACTTGTTAGAACAGACGTACCTCACAATGTCATTAATAATGATGATATTAACCAAAGACTTTGCATTAGTTTACGGAGTTCAAAATCAAAGTTTTCATGGGATGAAGTTTATGAAAAATTCTTGGGCAGTGAACTTATCAGCACAAAGTCAGCTATTTAATAATCGTATATATTTTACTATACATTTAATTGCATCTGATAACCAGTTAAATATTGGTATGAACAAGTATTGCAATAAAATTAACTTACCATTTGAACCATTGACAGCCGACTACGATATTTTTTCACAAAGAGAACCTCTCATTTCCGTCGACCTGAAATATCTTAACCCTGAACTGAAAAACTTTCTCAATGAGTTAAATGTAAAGGTTACATTCATGGAATGCTTTTACAGAAAACCACATGGGTCAAGTGGTATCCATGTTGATGATTTCGAAGGTGATTTTGTCAAAATCAACTGGGTATATAACGGAGAGGAAAGTTATATTGAGTGGTTCGAACCATTACCAAACTCTTCACCTATCCCTATGTTAACAAGTGCAAATACTCCATTCACATTATACAAACCGGAAGATGTTTTGCTTGTTGAAAAACAAAATATGCAAGGCACATACTTAATACAAGTAGGAATACCGCACCGAGTAAAAAATTTACTAGAATCTAGGTACTGTCTATCTTTAGTATTGTCTGATTTAGATAATCGTAGACTATCAATGTCTAACGCACAACTATTACTTAAATCTTACCTAGCGTGACTTAGTAGAAGCAACGAGATTCCAATCTCTCGGTACCATTTGACATAAATTTTAAAATAATATATAATATAGAAAAGGAGTACAGCATGCCTAGTGTATTTTTAACCAGTGACTCAAATAGATTCTACCCATGGTCCTGGAAACAATCGTATTAATAACATAATTCTAGTTTGATCAGATTTATTAATAACTCTATGTGGAGTTTTTGTGCCAAGTAAATACGGTCGAATAGTCTCGACGTTGTGTATTAGTTCACACTGATCATCTGTATATTTAAAAAAATGATGAGGCTTGCCTTTATTTTCTACTGTAATAACTTTATAGTCTGAGTCGGCTTTAAAAAAATTAATCCAGGTATTATCATTGCCGATAATTGGAATATTCAAACTATGTTTATAAGGTCCACTGTCTACATGAATATCGCCTTGACTATGCCCTTGGGTTATATTAACAGCGATATTCATCACTGATTGATACATATTTTTGCTTTTTAAAAAATTATATAGTACAGGAATGCTTAGAAATATCTGTTTACTATTTTCTATGTAAGTCAGCGAAGATTGGCCAAGCAAGTTTTGTGGTATTAATTTTAATACTTCTTGTTGTATCTCATTGAGATTTTCAATATCTACAGGTTTGTAAAAATCATCAATGTTCATAAAAATATTTATGCCCTATAAATACAATTATGAAATTTATTAAACTTAATAAAAAATTTGATGTCGGTAATTATACAGAAACATCATTAATCAACGAATATGCCATTAACGGTAAAGGCATTGGATTCTATAACATCGACAACTACAATAAAGATTTAATGCTTTCAGTTATCCCCGAAAGATACAGAAGTGAGTTCTTTATAAGAGAGATGAAAATAAATTATAGCATTCCTCCGCACACAGACAGCTATGTTTATGCTACAATAAATTTTTATGTTAAAGCAGTCAACTGTCAAACAAATTTCTTTAACAAGGCAGATGATAGTCTAGGAGTTAAAATGACTACTCAAACTACTGGGAGAACGTACAGCGAAGAAAATTTAAAACATGCTGGAAGTTTTATAGCAGAATCTGGTGATGTTTGGTTATTAGATGTTTCTAGCCCTCACAGCGTTAAGAATTTAGGCTCAGGACCAGTAGATAGAATTGCACTAGTATTGCAATCTAGCAATTATACATTTGATCAAGTGTATGAAATGTTGCAGGAAACTGGTTACATTACACAATAAAAAACCCGCCGAAGCGGGTTTAAAGATTAATCAATCTTTATTAAAATTAAGCTACAAATTCAACTAGAATTTCTTGCTTTTGTCTTGTTGGAAAGACAACATCTGGCTGGCTGTGGTGAACACGACGGTTTAAGTCTTCGTTCTTGAAGCCAATGCCCATTAACAACAATGGACGACCTGTTAGGCCCAATGCTTCCATAACAGCTGGCTCATCCATACACTGGCAGCAACCTGTACCATAGCCCATTAGACCACCAACTAGGTTCAAGTAACCAGCGGCGATACCAACAGCAACGTTAGCATCACGATCTAATACGTCATAAGCACGTTGATCAGATTTACCTTCTGCATACAAAGCAGTAGTTTCGTCATTACGACCTTGATCAACTTCGTTGCTCATGTCACGATATTCTTCGAATACAACTAACAAGTTAGCTAAAACTTGGCTGTTAGAAGTCATACCCTTACCGTCATGACGAGCAATAGGTGTCAAAGCGTGTACACGTTCAATAACATCACGATTAGTAATCATGTGAATTTTATAGTGAGCAACGTTTTGTTTGCTTGGGCATTGAGTAGCCGCAGTTTTGAACAATTCCAAGTGCTCAGCAGGCATTTGCTTGCTTAGGTCGAAATT
>Ga0208133_1001002_pt1 | contig 10185 bp, 12 predicted proteins | sample ColrivemetaGS535_FD_187595 | JGI IMG/M metagenome (GOLD analysis project Ga0208133, IMG submission 187595) | Estuarine microbial communities from the Columbia River estuary, USA - metaG S.535 (SPAdes) (version 2) | ecosystem: Environmental > Aquatic > Marine > Intertidal zone > Estuary | place... | reverse complement strand
TAATACTTCTATGTTATCATTTAATTTTGGCATTGTATCACTTTTACATCTAGATAAAAATACACATTTAGCTTCTTTAGGAATTAAACTAGAAATGTCAACTGTTTCGGATGATCTTTCAATGTCTACTGATATTTGATTTCTTTTATTATTTCCATATTTTACGTAATACTGCTTGTTGACAATTTCACTTTTGATTTTCATGTTTTTTGTCCAATAATCATCGAAATCAAGCCTGTCATTGTAAAGTTTTAATAAAGCCATTTTATATTAATACTAAATATTTTTTTATTTGCTAATATTATACCTATGAAAAAAACTACTAAATATGATTTACATTGTCATGGAAGAAATAAAGTAAATCAACATTGTTCTAAAACTGCGCAATATGTGAATGGGTTTCCTGTTTAATTTTTATAAATTTACTTTAATTTTATAAAAATTAGTTTACAATCTGATTATTCTCATTGAACCAAATGTAAAGTGATCACAATTCATGACAATCTTGTCCCTATCTGTGTCAAAAAAGAAAGGGTTTTCTCGTTTACCGTGCATTTTAACATGAATATTTTTATCAGAATCTTCCCCATATACACTCATTGAATACAGAACTGCTTTGTTGTCATCAAAATTGATAGAGACAAGATAAGAACCAGTGGTAAAGTCGTAATCTAGTTTTAGTTTTTCATTTTCTTCGATTACAAAATCCAATTTAATTTTATTTTTGGGAACACGTGTAAAAAGACTTTTAATTTTTTTCATTGGATCATCCATGACAATGCAAGTGCCAAACATGCTTGCCGCTATAAACCCGCTTGAAGTGACAAATGAATACATGAATAATTCAAGATTTTCTTTTGTTGACAATTGCTTGACAAAAAAGTAAGCAGGAACTAGGCCGGCAAATGTTGATGTATAATATTTAATGTTAAATAAACCCATTGTTAAATAAATATCATTTTATTTTTTTAACTTAAAAATGCGCGGCCTGGCATGTTCCAGAAACCTTTTTACCGTGATTTACGAAGTAAGTTGCAATTAGCGCGGCATTCGATTCAGATAATTCCAAATTTAACGGGATTCCGATAGAATACATCGCGCGCACTAATTTGGTACGATCACCATTAAATAATGAAAGAAGATCATTTATAGTAGCTTCCTTGCAACCAGGCATAACTTCAAGATCAGTAAAATTTTCCACATTTTCCCTATTTAAAATAAATAATGCGACGATGACTGAAACGGTGATAACTACGGATTTGCTGAAGTCTTTTGTTAATAAATATATGCTCAAAAACAATAAAATAATTTGCGAATGATAATGGGTTAAAGTTTCTTTGAAACTTTGTGGAAACTTGTCTGCACTGTAAATTAAACAGATAATAATCAAATAGTTAATCAAGTACTTGGATAAATCAGTATCAATAGATGCTTTAATTGTTTTATCAAAAACTTGTTCAATTGGTGCTAAAACTAGTCTAATTTGTTCCATCTGTATATAATCTTATTATAGAAAAAAAAATATAAACTTATTTTTTTTTCTAATTTACAGCATGTAAAAAAATTTGACTGATCTTTTTACATTAAACACATTTTCCAACTTTTTTATCACATTTAGCTCTTAATTTTTCATAACGTTTCAAAATTACTTCAAATGGAGGACTAACCTTTGTATTTAAACATTTTTGAGCTATTAATTTTTTGTTAACAGCATCCTTCCATAAATAAATTGAATATAATAATTCTATGCGTCCATCATAATTCAGGGGATATTTTTTCATAAGGACTTCTTTTGTGAAATCCCGGCAAAATTTACATGGTATTATATGCTGAAAAGAATCATAATAAGTTTTATAATGTTTTACCTTTTCGAGGTGCTTTGGAATTTTAGGATCTATTTTATCTGGCATACACATAGCTGTCATAAACATACTTTTCCAATATGATCCATACTTACTGCTCTTGACTCCTTGCATTATTGGTACCATAGAAAATAATTATTTTTATCAATGTATTAAATTTTTGATAAAATCAATTAAGCTACTGGTGTTTCCTTGACAAAATGGTCCTTCATATATGATTGAAGGTTAAAGTAAGAAAATCCTTCTCCAAGATCAGGCTTTTTCTTGTCGATAGGATATCTTGGTTCTCCAAGAATTTTCTTAAGATTTTCGTCGGTCTTAAAGATGCTTTTCTTTTCTGGGTTAGCAAGATTATGAGCTTTCACATATTTGCTGATAGCACTGGTCACCTGTGGTCTTGAAATCAAAGTATCATAAGGAACTTCCAAGAAATCAGCAAGAGCGATACTAATTTTTACCTTCTTAACAAAACCATGAGAGCCGGTATTTGTTTGTCTCTTTGGCTTCTTGACATTTTTACGAGATTCTTTATGATAGAGAGATTTGATAGTTTTTAATTCGGATTCTACAGTTTTTAATTCCTTAATCATCAACGAGACGAATGATAATGTGGAGATAATTTTTTCTGCCAATGAAGATTCTTCTACAGTTTCAACAGTTTCAATAATTTCAACAGGAACTTCGACTGGTTTTACTTTTACTTCTTTATTTGGAGCTACCGCGACTGGCTTAACTGTTTTTTTAACAGTAGGTGTTCTTTTAGTAGTTTTTTGAGTTGATTGCATAATAATGTTTTTATTAATATTAATTCTTAATAAAAAAAACATTATTAAACGCAGGGTAAGACATAGTGAAATTATTTATTTCTTGACAGCTTTCATTGAAATATCGTATTTAAAAGTAATTTCTTTTCCACCAATCATTACTTTTTTAGGAGATACTTTTCTTATAAGTTTATAAGTATAAGATTTTCCACTAGTTCCAGATTGTTCAGTAATATCTTTAATAGTGATAGTAGATTGACATTTTGCTGCGGTTTTATTTGTTTTACAAGAAGCATTAAAAGCCTTGGCGGCAGCTCCAGCAGGAGTACTTGAAGATACTTTTGTCCCTACAATGCTGGAATGCTTTTTTAATGAACCAGCAAAGAGATTTTAACAATTTCAAATTTTCTAACCATCTTTTTTTATATAATATTATCAGAAAAAAAATATCTGTATAATAATAATGCGGAATCAAGACATATATATAAAGATCAATGAAGATAAATTAAATCCTGTAAATTATAAGTTGTTTGATAATTCGATAATAGTAATGAAAATTGCAGATTATATAGATATTTGTAATACCAATATTTCTGATATTATCATAAGTATTAAAGAGAGTTTGCAGATTATAAAAAATAAATCTTTTTTTAGAATTATCTGCATAGATAATTTGAACTGTTCAATGAAGATTATTTTCAAAGACAAATCATTTAAGATAGTAGGGGTTTATATTGAAGATGATCATACTAAGGTAAATTTAGGAGTTAAAAGTTATCTTGACAACAGGACAAAAAAATTCTGGGAAGACTATTCGATTATTAGTAAATACGTTGATTCTATGTACTTTGAAGCAGATAAAACCTGTAATCTAGAATATTTCTTAAAAATAATCGATTCATGTTTAAGTCTTGGAGTAAAATATGTATTTTTTATATATTCTAACAAGAACAATATTTTCGACGAGGACTACTTCTTAAGATTGTCCATTATTGTAGATTTTTTAAATATTACATTAAATAAAAATCAAAAAATATTTGTAGTCATAGGGGATCATCTCGTAGATATAGCTAAATCCGGAATTTATACAGACAATGCAAAAGATGCTACAGCAAGTTTAGGGGACGATAAAAAAGAAGAAATTGAAGACGATACAGTTTCTTCAGAAACTTTGATTAAAAGTATAAATAATATTTTTAAAAATACAAATATTGTACCAGTTCTCTCCATGATATTTTCTCCTATAGATTGCTTAAGATTAGATTCTTCAGAAATTTTTTTAGATAAAATGAATATACTTAGAGATAAAGGATTTATAACAGGGTCTTATATTAATAATGTATCTGATAATCTATTTAAATATTTAGCTTTTGACGTGTCTTGTATCAGTTCAACATTAGATAATGACATTTGGTTAAATTATATTTTTTTTATAGACACTGTTTCTAAAATTACTTCTACTGAAATAGTGTTGTATAATATACCAGCAGGTCATTCTAATAACACGCTTGAAATTTCACCTTATACCAAAACAATTTATCATAAACACTCAAATACACCAGGAGACTACTCTGGAACAGCTCCTTTGTTCTTTTTTGGAGGAAAAGAAAGAGAAGAAAGAAAAGTGATAATATTCCCAGAACATCTTTCTCTTTGTTTTGATCACAATATCAAACATATATTATTTGGAGCAAAAGATACACTGGGGGTAAGCTGTGTACCGTGGAAATATACAATTTATAGAATGAATGATAAATACTACATTATTTCTAAAATTCAAGAATATACAAGAGCTAGATGATTTTATTTTTTTATTTTTAAATATGCAAAATACGCAAGTAGCAGTATAATTATTATAAAACATGTTAAAAGAATATCTTCGTTCGCAATATATGTACATTCTCTGCAATTATCTAAATTTTGAAGACTACTTGATAATCCAGTATTCGTTTCGCGTCTTTGAGAAAATATCCTTGGAGAACTGGCATAGCTAATAAGGGCACCAGATCTTGAAAGACTGCGATAAAGAATATCTACAGGAACTTTGGCTGGATAACAATTTGTAAGAATTTTTCTTGCTCCTTCTCTAGAAACAGCATACGAATGAGCGCATAAAAAATCAGGAGTTTTGATGATGCTGAATTTTTTACTTTCTTTGAAACAATTTGCCCAGCATCTGCCAAAATTTACAATATCCCAATCTTTCAGAGTTAATTGCATAGCTTTATTTACTTTTTCTTTGGCAAAACTAGTGTATTCTATATCATCTTCAAATATAAAGATGCTTTCCATACTGCTTTTATAAAAATTTTCTATGCATGCAATATGACTTAGATAACACGCAATTTCATTTTTATTTTTAAATGAATGATTTTTGTCCAATTTTTTAGTAGCTATCAAATTTTCTATATTTATGTCTTCTCCTAGGATAGCATCAAACTGTGAAAAAGGCAAACTCATTTTCGCTAATGTTTCCTTGATATACTTTTTCCGTTTTTCAAGAACAATTACTTTGACATTTGAAAAAATAGAATCTTCTTTGATTATTGATGAAAAATTCATATAATTGTCCTTGTTATCATAGTAAATACAAAAAAAACTTTACTGAATTACTGTCAATCTCCGAAAATAAGAGAATAAAAACAGCCAAAACAATACTATAAAAGCTCAAATATTTATTTTCTTCTATTATTTTTTTGTAAATAAAGTAGTATACATATGAGTGAAATAAGTAATCCGGTAAAAAATATAATTAAAAGTATCAAGAAAGAATTGAATATTCCATCAACACTTCCAGAAAAATGGTATGCTTTAATAGATAAGGCTAATAAATATTTGGCTAAGAATGTCACTGTATTTATTACTGTATCTAGCACAGGGGTTATCCTAGAATTAATGAAGAAACCTGGACCTTTCGTGCTTGGTGAATTACTTTATTCTGAAAATTTAGCAAAAAGAAATATGGAGAAAAAAGACACTGATATAAAGAGGAAAAAACTCACAGAAGATGATAAAAACTTTATTATAAATAACAACGAGTTAATCACTGAAAGTATGAAGAAGAAAATGAAACGTCTTGCTTTAGTAGGAAAACCTTGTCCTCCTAATAAAGTTAGAGACTTAATTACAGGACTTTGCGTAAAAATCAAAAAAGTAAAAAATATAAAATAATTTATTTTATTTTATATAAATATAAGACAGATGTTTGCTATATATAAACTCGTTGTTAATTTGGAAAAAGCTAAAACACCAGTCGAAGTTTATAATTATTGTTATGATCACAAAGAAGTATGTTTCAAAAAAGATGATCTTGTAAAAAGAACACTTTTAAAATTATCAGGGTTTAATAATGTTCCTATGAAAAAATTCGATTATTCAAAAATATATGCAGACATGATGAAGATTTCTAATGCATGGAAAACATACAGCGAAACAGACCCGTTGAAAGCATTTAAACTTACAGATTCATTCAAGATAGGTTTGGCGAAAGAAGCTTCATGTGAAACTCGGCAATTCTTAAAATTAAATGGTTTCAATGTAAGTACAGAATTCCCTGGAATCTCTCCAATACTAAATAGTGGTTGCCAGATGCAAGATTGATTCACTTTCTTCAGAATTATCTAAATTTCTTAAAAATTTTTTACTTGTTAACGAGCAATGACTATTTATTTTTAAAATTAACATATCTAATTTAGCAGTAATTACAGGGTCTTTATTGTATGTTTTTTTAAGAGAATTTAATCCATTCACTGATGTAAGAAGACTTTTGATTAACAATGTTAAGTTATCATTCGTTAAAGCAAATTCTCTGGAAAGCTTATTATCTACAAAAGAATCTTCTAAATTCAAAGGAATTTTTTTATTGTTTCTTTGAAATAAACTGGATTCAATTATCTCATTTGATAATAATATTGAATTTTCAATGATGTCTGAAACATCATTAACAGTATGATCTCTAGAGTCTCCTCTGATGTATCTGAAAAACCCCTGGACAATTCCAGATTTTACAGTATCAAACCGCAGTACGCCTGTGACCTTATGTATACGTAAAAGCTTGCATTTTTCAGGAATTCGAGAAATTATTCTTAGATTTACCAATGCTATATCGATTATTTTCATCTATCTTGAAATAAATATAGAAATAAAAAAATTGAATAAATATTTCTATATATATAAGTAAATTAATACTTTAATGAATACTGAAGTAAACTCTGAAGAAATGAATAATTTGTTGATCACCATGAACCACTTGACAACAAATGAGGAACCAAATTATATTAAAAAAATTAATAATATGCGGCTTGATTCTCTGCGCAACAGAAAAAGAACTGTTTTTATTGACCACAGTATTGGTTCTCCAGAAGAAATCAATAATATTCTTTCAAAATTATCATGGAAATCTTTTACTAAACTTCAAAAAATCAAAAAAATTAATGAGTATATTAAGATAAATGATTTAAAATTTTCTATCAGCACTGACAATGTGAAAAACTATAATATTAAAAATATTGTCTTTGATACAAAAATTCAAAGAATCACAAATATTGAAGTATCTAAAAAGAAACTTTGATAATATCTAAAAAGAAACTTACTTATCAATTAAGCTCTAACAAATTTGTTAGAGCTTTTTTTACGTACAAAAAAATTGAATTTATATTACTATATATCTAAAAAAGATATCTTATCAAAGAAAATGTGCGCCATGAATATCGAAAAAATGCAACTTGAAATCGAAAGAATTGAAGAAGAACATCGTTTAATTATGGAATGTGCTCAGCGAAAATTAACAGAAAGCATTGCTTATAATGAAGCTCTTGAAAATGTTAATTCTGAATTAAGTCAGGCTTTATCAGAAGAAGAACATCTTATCACTGATGAAAATGGTATTTCCGTGAGAAATCAAAGGAACATCATCGTCACAGCTTCTACGCAAAATGGTAAAACAAAAACTCTTATTGACATTGTCAAAAAATCTCCGAATTTAACTTTGACTGTAATCAGTTGCGACAATCGCGGTGATCAGTTATTGCAACTTTCAGGAAGAATGAATAAAGCTATCATCGATAATTTTATTGTTTCAGATATGAAATTTACAAAAACTGGAAGCCTCAGAAAAAGTTCGTTAGAACAAATGAAGCATTTTTACAGTAAAAATAAAAAATTAGTATTAGTATTGCTTAATAATAATACTCAGTGTTCTAAATTGAGTATTATCGTCAAAGAGCTTATGAATTCTATGGAATTTGTCAAGTATCAAGTATTTCATGATGAAGCTGATCTTATCAATAAAGACGACAATGTCAATTTTAATGGCCCGGAAGAAATAGCAAAAGTTCATAAATCATGGATTTCACATTTTAACGACATTAAAGTGTATCCAATGCTCAGGCAAATTAAACGTATATGGATCTCAGCAACTCCTGAAAATTGTAGTCTTATAAGAGACATCAAAGCAAAAGACGTCTTCGTTTTGCCACAAAACATTGATTACAGAAAGCAAACTATATTTTCTGAATGGAAAGAAGGTGAAACGAAAAACATAATCAAAGAAGTCAGAAGAATAAATTTGGCTGGAAGCAAAGAAGTCATTCTTTACTGTTCAGACAGAATTAATACTGGACATACTACAACTGCGATAGAATTACTTCGGATATGTAAGTGTCCTGTAGTAGTTTATAATGGAATTGGAAATATAGTTTATAAGGTTAATCAAACACCTTATTCTGTAAATGGTCCAATAAGTGAAGTTCTTGCTGATCTAGAAATGGATTACAATGGAGCAGTCATCGTTGTTGGTCATGCTTTAATGAGTAGAGGTATTTCATTCGTAAGTAGTACTATATCTGAAAAATCACTTAGCGCAACAGTAATATTTTATAGTGGAGCAAAATCAGCATATGCTGTAAGCATTGCTCAACGAATTGGAAGAATTACTGGAACCTCGCGACCAGATATCACTCGAAGAAAAGTGTATTGTAGTCAAGAAATATACAATTGTTATACTAATTACTTGGCTAATCAAAATACTATTTATACTGATTTACAAAAAGAAGAAAACAAGGAAAGATTTGTTGCTGATATCATTACTAATGACAATTTGAATATCATCGAAATTGGTAGAAATCTTGATCGTAAAGAACTCAAGAAAGTGAATGCTGTCTACAAAGAATCAAGCAATTCTTCTGGAAATTCATCAGATAATTCATTGGAAGAAACTGATAAAATGAAAAGACTTGTTAAAAGTTGGATGAAAATAACTAACATTACAGATATAGCTAAAGTTTTCAGAAAAATCTATAATAGTCCTGATAGTAAATTACTTTCAAGCGAAGTTTCATTAATAATTATAAATCCAGGTCCTTTGAATGCTATGACAAATACTAATAATGCTAATAAATGGAATACTGTGTTCAGAAAAGACAATGAATTTCATTATATCAAAAATGAAGCAAATAACTATGCTAATACTCTACAATAAAAATAAAATCACAAAAAAAGAAAAATATAAAAAATCCAAAAAAAAAGAAAAACCCTTGTAAATAATTATTTACAAGGGTTTTTCACGTAAATAAAATAATATATGATAGTAATAAAGAATGAGAACATTTCTAAGAAGACTTGGGAATAAAACAAACCATTTAAAACATATAATCCCATTGATTCCAGAATTTACAGGAACTTACCTTGAGCCATTTCTTGGAACTGGTGCAGTTTATCTTGAATTGCTTCCTAAAAAGGCAATTTTAAATGACCTTAACAGTGATATTATTTCCATTTGGAAGCTAATTAAAAAAGATCCAGAATATATTATAAAAGAAATAGATTTATTCAAAACAACTTTTTTACCTTTATCTAATGGAGATAAATTAAAGACTTGTAAAAAAATACTAAATGAAATGGATAATTTTGATAAGAAGAAAAGAACAGTTATGTATTTATTAATGACTTATTGCAGTTTTAATGGAAGTATAATATTATCAAATAAATTTTACATTGGAGGACTGTATGGCCCATTATATAATGAAACATCTATACATATATTCACTGAAAAATACAAAGAAAAGATAAGGTATTTATCGCAAATTCTTAAAAAAGTAAAAATTTACTCTAAAGACTATAAATTAGTTCTTAAAGAAGCTAAACAAGGAGACTTTGTTTTTTTAGACCCACCGTATCTTGAAGAAAAAAAAAATAGTTATACCTATAATAAAAATGAGACTTTTGATATATCTGAGCTTAAGAATGAACTTGTATCGCTTGACACCAGAAATGTGAAATGGATGATGACGCAGATAGACACAGAAGAAACTAGAAAATTATTTAGTAAATATAATATTATCGAGTATACTAACAAAAATTCATTTAATAATGGTGATAATATTACTTTAAAGAATGAACTGATTATAAAGAATTATTAGTTTTCTGAAATTGGTAGAAATCTTGATCGCAAAGAACTTAAGAAAGTGAATGCTGTCTACAAAGAATCAAGCAATTCTTCTGGAAATTCATCAGATAATTCATTGGAAGAAACTGATAAAATGAAAAGACTTGTTAAAAGT
>Ga0208133_1001001_pt1 | contig 10190 bp, 11 predicted proteins | sample ColrivemetaGS535_FD_187595 | JGI IMG/M metagenome (GOLD analysis project Ga0208133, IMG submission 187595) | Estuarine microbial communities from the Columbia River estuary, USA - metaG S.535 (SPAdes) (version 2) | ecosystem: Environmental > Aquatic > Marine > Intertidal zone > Estuary | place... | reverse complement strand
TGGGCTTAACCATTTTTATATTTTACGCCGCAATATCCGCCCAAGTTTTGACTTCTTTCAATGGAAACAAGACTGCCTTAAACTTAGCCTTCTCCTTAAAACGCTTACCTTCGACATTTTCAAATGGCGTATTATTCAAAGATAAGATAAACTTCAAATCATTTTCATCATCCTCAAAGATAAACTTGTTCATACTCTTAAAATCATCAAGCTTACTATCATACCACTTAATCTCAATTTCCATCTCATGTTTGAAATTTTCAGAGACAAAGGGCTTGGCATTAATGTTCAAAGACATCGGAGACATGATTAATTTTGGCATATTTGACTGTTTGACAAATTTCTACTTTTTTGGATAAAATTCAATTTTTTGTGTTTTAGTCCTATCTTCCATTTGTCTTATTTTCTTTGAATTATACTTACCATACAACTCCTTATTTCTCTTGGCTTTATCACTCTTCTTTTTCCTCTTATAATCCTCCATGTTATAATCCTATTATTTTCAAAAAATTCAATTTTAAATATCTCTCCCCCTAAGCTTCTTATTTAATTCAGATATAACAGATATATCCGCCTTCTCTAAATTCTCTTGAATACTTGGGTACTCCATTCCAGCCTTTTCAAAAGCAATCTTAATATCTTCAAACACATATGTATATATCTCTCGCCTATAATGTAAATGCTTTAATGATTCGAATATACTTAATTCCGCCTTGTGATAATTACCTGTTCTCATAAAATGAACAACCTCATAATCTGGATAATATGTATTATAACGTCTTAATAACTTATCAATCACTTGCTGTTCAGACTCATTCTTCTTCATACCAATCTTACCAATCTTAACTAATGACATAGCACTGATAGGTTCTGGTAGTAAAATACAATATACATAACCATCATTATCATAACTTTCTAATAGTTCGTTAGCTGTCATAACAGTCGATTCATTCATCATCGTTTATTGCGATTAATCAACTTGTATAATTAATCAATTTTAATTAAATAACAACATAAAAATGACGTTAAGCCCAAGCACCTGTTTCCAGATTCTTGGGCTTAATCTTTTTTTTTGATTTTTTATTTATAACTTTTTTTTGATTTTTTTATTTTATAACTTTCATTTACATTTCTTGATTTATTCATCATCTTCAATATCGTCAAGGTCAAGTTCAATATCATCATTGTCGCTATCTTCTCCAAACAATTCATCCATGCTTATTTTCTTTTCGACTTCTTTTTGCTCTTTCTTTGGCTTCTTTTCAATTTGCTTCTTTGGCTTTTCAACTTCAGACTCGACTTCAGCTTCAAACCAACTCTCAATATAACTAATCAATGTTTTAATATTCTTCTTGGTCTCAGAAGTTGCACCAAGATACCAAGTAGATTCATCAAATGACTCACTATTCTCTTTCCAATCATAGATACTAAATGGAGACCCGTTAACTTCAATCTTCCATTCCCAAGTATGCTCATCATCTTTTGTACCAGTCTTCTTTGGCTTTCCAAAGACTTGGACAAGATCACTCGTCCAGAACTCCAAAGTATCTACATTGAATGTTTCACTAGTATCCAATGACATGTCCAACTTTACATCTTCATCTAGAACTTCTGCAACCTCAAGTTCAACTGGAAGTTCAACTGGAAGTTCTTCATTAACCTTTGCTTTTTTTGTAGTTTTTGATTTTTTTGGTTTTTCTTCGGTATCAACCTTTGATTTTTTAGAAGTCTTACCACCCTTATCCTTGAATTCCTTGGCCAACAACTTGGCATCCTCAATATCCATTTCATTAATACTAATAGTATACTTTGCAAACAATGCCTTAATATAAGCCTCCAACTTGTTACGACCAGGTTCCTCGAACTTGCTTAACAACTTGATAGACCATTCGTGTTGGTCATTGTTTATATCCTTGATAAGATATTCAGATTCATTAGCCCATTCAAAGAACTTTTCTACTTCCTTAATGAACTTGTCAGTGAGAGCAATGGTAGCGGTTTGAGCGATTTTAGCAGACATACTTGTTTTTTGTTAATATACGAAAATTACTCGATTTTAAATAAAATTCAATTTTTTATTTTTACCTAAATAGGGCTAGGTGAACTAAATAAAGTTAAGCCCAAGCAATGTCCTAAGACACCACTTGGGCTTAACATCGATATCGTCATTTATTCATTCATGTCGACATCGACAATAGAAGCGAGAAAAATATATCCAAAGGCGACTGCGTTTTTGTCTTTTATTGGATTTATGATTGCTTGAATCTCGGTAGAACGGAATAGTTCTCGTATTTCAGCGATTGTTATTTCATGTTTGTTCTTCTTTACTGGTGTATCGCATAAACTGGAGTCTTCACCTACTTTACGTTTCATACTTGATTGGGTGGAATTACTCGATTTTAAATAAAATTCAATTTTTTTATTTCTTAGGGGTTGGGTACCAAATTTGTCCTAAGACACCACGTACTTTGCAACGTCTCCCTCCATACGAAACCAACGTGACGACATCTTTCCCCATTCATAAGGTCTTCCTTCCGCAAAAAAGGGCCCGTAGGCCCTTCTTTACAATTCATGTTCTCTACTCTACTCTTCCGATAGATTCATCATAGACATTCACTGACACTCAGGTTCAGATATGAATTTTATCAATTCATTCGAATGCTTTTGATCAATTGTTTACACAATTGTTTTTAGGTCCTATCAACCCAGTTTAGCCAAACTCAGTTTAACTAAACAGCTTCTTAAATATATTTATTGACCCGTTCGTGTCTCTATCTATATTTAATTTACATCCATCGCATTTAAATCGCTTACCAGTAAACTTTTTATCTTTTACTAATAAACAACTTGAACATGTTTTTGATGTGTAACTTTCTTCTACTATTAATACATTTGAATTTGTTTCAATCGCTTTGGTTTTCAGTCTTTGAATAAACTCTTTATGTGCTAATACTGACATTTGCCTTACTGTTTTACTTCTTATTTTTCTTCCAGCCTTTTTACTCATTTTTACACTTTCAAAATCTGGTATAATTATGTTTTTGTAATTTTTACATAACCAACTTGATGTTTTCTTATGTAATTCTTGTTGTAAATTTTTAATCCTTTTTCTTAAATGCTTTATCATTTTTGATATCTGAATATATTTTTTTGATGATTTTTTAAATTTACTTTTATTAGATATATATTTATCTAATTTTTTTAATAATGGATATATAAATTCATTTGCTTTGTCACCTATTTCTATTTTTCTAGTTGTATCAACACCTGACAAAAACGTTCTGATTCCTGGATCTAAACTTATTATACCACTTTTAAGTTCATTTGTTTTAGATGCTTTATATGGTATTATTATATAATAATCTAGACCATCAAAATGAATCTTACAATCACACTTAATTTCTAAATCTTTTATAGATTCTTTTAATTTAAATTGAGATTTTTTAGTTATATTTGGATAAATTAATAATGTTTTATCATCTACTTTTTTAATTGATTGTTTTTGTATATCAATCGACCATCCATTTTCTTTTTGATATTTTTTATCTTTAAAATTCATATTAAAAAATTTTATAGTTTTATTTTTAATTTGTTGAATACCTGTTTTCACACGAGTATATGCTTCAAATACAGCTCTAGCTCGTATTTCTTTAGGAGTTTCTAAAATCCATTTGTTATACTTTTGACTTTCAGCAGGTACTAATTGATTTCGTAATTGTAATTTACTTGGAAAGTCAATATCAGTGTTTATTCTAAAAATACTCATATTATACGTTACTCTTGCATGATTATTCCATTGTTGTAATAGTGCTTTTTGACTCGATGTTAATTTTAGTTTTATCTTCTTTACTTTTATTAATGTATCTTCTTTGTCCATTCCATTTACATGTATAAATTTGGATAATGGATAAGACATCTCTAACAAATTCGCTTTCTCTAGACATTTTTGTTCCTGTATCTTTGTCAAGAACCACGAGTTTTGTATCGTTTTCAATACATAGCCATTCAATAAGGTCGTATCCAAATCTACATAATCTATCCTTGGAAGTAATGATAATTTCTTCAATACTATTGGATAAAACCATTTTAAGAAGTTTTCTAAGTCCTCTCCTTTTAAAGTTAAGACCTGATCCAACATCACTAATAATTTGATGAGATGGAAATTGTTGACTTGCAAATGTTTTTTGTCTTTCAAGATCACCTGTTTGTTTATTAGAGGAGACTCGTATATAGATAACTTTAATCTTTTCTGATATAGGCATGTCTGTAATTTTATAAAGGTAGTGCCCCGAAGGTGTTGTGATGTAAGAAATTTTTCCAGAATTTTTCCATCTATAAATAGTTCTAAGAGAGACGTTAAAAAACTTGGCTGCCTGATTAAGTTTAACGTAACCTTGTCCATCCATGTTTACTAACATATTTATGCATTTTAATTCATTTTTTAATTACTTTTTACTGAGAGTCAACGAGTGTCAGTAAAAAGAGCAACTGTTGGTATCCTCTTCATGTGCCTACTTACTCAGCCCACTCTATTGGTCTTCTTCGTCGAGATATTGTTGGCATATCTCATATTGTTCCAACATACTGTAACTGTCAAATGAATGATAGTTCGTGTCTTCTCTGTAACTGAAGAAGCTCTCGGAACACTCAACTTTACCCACAAATTCGACCATTTCGTCGTACTTTGTTTCGTTATAATCCTGCACATCTATTTCCCACTTTATTTTGAACTCCTTCCACAGTTCTGCCTTACTTTGCCCTATGTCTTCTCCATACACGTGCGGATAATTGTGGTTGTATTTCATTCTGAACTCGTTTAACATACTTTCACTCATTTTTATCTTTGCCAATTCTTCAAACATCGCAAGTGACTCTGCTGTGTCAAGTTGCCACTCCACTTTGAATTCATTCCATACATCCTTCAATGACTTTACTATCAACTTGTGATCACACCAACTCTCCTCCGCTTTGTCGACCATAAAGCACACGCATCTACAGTTCCTTATTGTGTTATATCGTGTTGCAAAACTTCTGTCGTACCCTTGTTTGTACTTCCAACTTTTCCACTCCTCAAAAACCGATGCATTTACTTTCAAAAACTCATCAATTGTTTCACCCTCAAAGTTGTCCCATTGTTTCTTGAATCCGCCATATTGTTGTTCAATCGTCTGTCTTGTATAGTACTGTCGTACCGTGCCCCATTCCTTCTTCAAGTACTCCGGTAATTTGGCGATTTCTTCTCTCAGTTCTCTTGCTTGCATTTATGTTGTTTTCTGTCGTTTTCCTTTTTGTTTCAGTTTTTTCCTCTTTGGTACACCGGTATACACATACTCTCATCTATTTTTTACGTTGTTTGTGTTTAATATTTGGTCTCTGAATTCTCCCTTGCAACTTCCGTGTATTCTCCCTTCCATTAAAACCATTCAGGTGTCTTGCTGTGCTTCCATTTGGCGAATCTAACCTTGTCTTTCCTATAGAATTCTCTATAACAAGCAATTACGTCGTCACTGATCTTGAACTCGTCAGGCATACACTTTGCTGGCTCCGTAAATTCACTTTTCTCGAGTACAATGACCCCTTCTTCATACAAGTTCCTGATGTATTCTATCACTCGTTGCGACTTGTGAATTTTCTTGTTTGGGCTTAACCTCAAAAAAAATCTTATACAGACTGAATGTAATTTTGGTCCCGAAGGACCTATATACACAAACGTTTTACAATTTTCGTTACTTTCATATCCAATTAACACTTAGTACCCAGTTGACCATGAGAAGGACTTTTTTCATCTAATAAAATTTTTCCAATTTCAACAACTTCATCTACAATTCGTAAATAAATTTTTATTCGGAATCTTCACTAATTCTCCTTGTATTACCCCATTTCACATAATCTGAACAATATATACTATATATTGGTATAACAATACTAAAAATAGGTATGGTTAATATGAATATAAATGCATAGAAAATCATTTTTAATTCTCTTAAAATTATACACATTATTATTGGAAAACATAATAATACAAATGTCTGTATAATTCCAACTAAATCATAATATCCCAAACTCCATTTATAAAAAAATATTATTATATAATAATATCCTATTGTTAATAATAATGGCATGTATAATACAATCCATAATTCCAACAATATAATCGTGAAAAATCTAAAACGTTTAAATAATGCATATTTTGGAAGATTTAATAGTAAAAATAAATTACAAAATATTAATGAATTAGTCCATCTCCTTCTTTGACACAATAATGTATTCAAATTATTTGGAGCATCAGTATAACATATAGCCTTATTTGTATATTTAGCATTTAATTGCGGATAATATTTTAATAATAAATTCGTTAATAACCTATCTTCACCCAATTTTGTTATATTTGCCCAATATAAACTATCAATTCTCTCATTTTCATAAAAATTTATTAACTCTTTGTTTATTAACACATTTTTTCTATATAAAGAAAAACAACCAGATAATACTAATACATCACCATATACACTTTCTAAAGATTTTAAAGAATAATGAGTTATATAATATTCAAAATATTGACTCGCAGAAAGTAAACTATCATCCGTATTGGTTATAGAAGTCTCTCCACATACAGCTAATGTTGATGGATTAGAATCTAAATAATCAGCCAATATTTTAATTGAAGAAGCCTCTACTATTGTATCCGTATCTAACATCAATACATAGTCTATAATCCCCACATTGATATCACACATGGTAAATTTTTTAATAATATTCTTATAATATAAATTATCTTCTGCATCTTCGTTCATGTAATTATAATATAATAATTTTTGTACTATTAAAAAGGAATCCTTTTTACCTTTATTCTCTTTTTTTACTATCAATATATATCTCACATTTTTATATAAACCAATATATAACTCATTTTTATTATTAGAATCCAACATATTTATACGTGTATTTAATATTTCTTTCGCATAATTATATGTATAATCATCATTATCCTTACCTTTTATTTTACCATCTACTACTAAACATATACATTTTGATTCCGATTCATAATTATTCAAAACCACAGAATCAAGTGTTTTTTTTAAAGAATCTTTATTTTCAGAATATGCTGGAATAAATACCAGTATATTACTTTTATTTGAAAAAGGTAAAACGTCTTTCGGATTCTTTGTTTTAAAGAATTTTATATAATAAGATGCAATCAATGTTAATATTAACACAAATAATGTTAATATATAATATCCAAAAAGCGAATACTTTATAATATTACAACTAATATTCTCTTCCACAAACTCTGAATTATTATTACTATACAACAAACTCTGAAATGAATATTCCTTACAATATAATTTCGGATAAATCACAAATACAAATAGTAATAATAAATTGGTTATTAAGACAAATAATACAAATATAAGCTTTTGATAATATAAATGCATTTAATTCCTTCCTACGTTTAGTCACAATTTTATTAATATCTCTTTAAAATTCACTTTTATTTAAGTTGAACCAATGGGAAGTAGAAAACAGAGTAAATGCAATAAGGGGTCTCGAAAGCCCTTAAAGTATTTTTTGTTTAAACGATAATGACATCAACAGTTAATTATTCAATATATCGAAAAATATATTTGTTATCTATAATCTTTTCATTTTTAATATAATATACAAAAGTACATCCCTTCAAATTTATTGCCTTGGATGCTTCTAACATACTATCATATTCAGCTATAATATTATTCGTTTCTATATCTACTTTTACTACTCTCTTTTTCATCTTGTCATTCGTCCTAAATTTAAATAAATCACATCCGTTCAATCTTACACCCCATATACCTATTAAATTTTTTTTTAATGACGGTATTACCATTTTATCTTTTATAAAATGTCTATTTACATATGCATCTAATTGTTTATTATTAATTATATAATCAGGATATTTCTTTAATACCCAACTATTAAATACTGTTGTAAAATCACCCATAATGCATTTATAATTATATCCAAGTTCACATTCTGATAATACAAACTCTTCATATTTACTTTCTATTTCTTTTTCTAATATAAAAAATTTCGGTCGAATACCCTTATAAGTTAATCTTTCAGTTTTTGAATCTGCATAATATTTTCTATACGATTTATAATTTTTTTGCACATATTCTCTAAATTTAAGTTTATATTCTTTTGCAATACCATTCGCCCATAATCTATACGCACCAGTTAAATCATATGTATCACACTCATAATTCTCTCCTAATTCACAATATTCATTTACAAATTTATTAAAATCATCTCTTTTATTATATTTTATAATAATAGGTAATACTACTTCTTTTGTTTTACTAATAACTTCATTATTTAATTTGTGTTGAATGCATTCTAACATCTTTTCTTTAATATTTAATCTAGGTAACTCTTCACTACACCCAACAAACCCGTCTAAAAAATTACACACAATATCTATTGTATAAATAGTCAATTCTTCAGATATTTCAAACCAAGCGAAGCTATCGAATCTTGTAGATTCGTCTTTATTATTTTCTACACGATGCTTATCCAATATATGATGAATAACTCTCTCTGTTAAGCCACAATCAAAACATTTCTTTGCATAAAACATCGTCCCATCTTGACTATGTGTCATATATTCTAATTCTCGTTCTCTTATATTTTTAGTTTTACCAATCGTTATTAATTCACTATTTTTATTTCTAAAACCATACACCATTTGACACGGTTCTGTATCATACCACTTTTTAATAACCAACTTTGTAGTCTTTTGTAATTGTATCTTTGTTTTCTCTAATTGTACATCTTTCTCTAACAATTCTATTTGATGTTGTTTTTCCTTTTCTTCCAATTGCCTCTTTAACTCTGCGCTTTCATTAAATATTATATCATCTAATATATTTCCTGCCCATTTTCTAAACTTCTTTGCCACTTCTTTTTTTGAAGTATAAAGTAATCTATAAACACCTTGAGAACTTAAAAAGGTTGTATTTTGTATGTTCATTTGGGGGTCATAGGCTTTACGTATAACCCTTTCATCTTCATCTTCGTAATTTTGAATAGTTGAGTGTATATTTACAATACCTAAAGCCTTACCTATATCAGATGCTTTAAAGTAGTAAATTTTTTTATTATTAATATCTTCATGTAATATTGCTATAGGATTATTTTCAAATGCTTTAACAATACAGTTGTTATCTGTTTTAATTTCTTCTATCATTCTATAGGGGTTATAGTTTGTTTATACCCTATATATTTAAATATCTTTAAATAAGTTTTTAAAATAAAACGCATTTAAATTAATTAAAAGTAATCTATAAACACCTTGACTTGATAAATATATAGTATCTGGGTTACCACCAGATGATGAGTACGTAGTACGTACTGTTCGTTCATCTTCATCGTAATTCATTATACTTGTTCTAATGTTTACTAAATTTAAAACTTTTCCTATGTCAGATGCTTTAAAGTAATAAACTTTTTATTAATATTTCTACCAAATCAAACTTGCTAAAATAAATTTTGGGCCCGAAGGCCCTATATACAGTTCTGTTTGTTTTTTTTTTGTTTTATAATTTTTGTTTAAGCAACTGTAGTTTGACCTTCAGTATAAGTCTGAAACTCGGACTCATAACGCTCTTTATCTTGTTCAGCCTTCTTAGTATAAACAGCTTTTTGCTTATCATTCAACGCCTTCCAATCTTCACCAACTTTACGACCAATATCAGCAAAAGTCGCTTCTGGATTATCAGTCTTAATCTTATTACGATGCTCTTTAGAGAACATCATAAAAGCTGACATGCCTTTTTTCGGCGCCAAGGGATCACGAACTTTTTTAGTCTTTGTACTAGATGCAGGGAGTTTAAAAGCAACAGTACTCATAAAAATACTCTTCTTCTCAGCTTCCTTAGAATCTTCAACATACATCAACTTCTTTTGGTCTTCACTATCCTTCTTAACAAGCTTCTTCTTGAAGGAAAGAACTTCCTCCTTTTCAACATATTCTGCAGCTGCCGCTTTAGCAGTCTTTTCACTCAAGTAAGCACCGAAAACTTCGGAACCCGAAACACTTTCAACAGTAAGAACATAGAGACTCATTTTATATTGTTTGATATATAATTTCTTTTGTTTTTAAATCAAATTCAATTTTTTATTAATTTGTATATGAATAACCACTTGTATTTATT
>Ga0208133_1000995_pt1 | contig 10218 bp, 16 predicted proteins | sample ColrivemetaGS535_FD_187595 | JGI IMG/M metagenome (GOLD analysis project Ga0208133, IMG submission 187595) | Estuarine microbial communities from the Columbia River estuary, USA - metaG S.535 (SPAdes) (version 2) | ecosystem: Environmental > Aquatic > Marine > Intertidal zone > Estuary | place... | reverse complement strand
CCATATCATTAGTTGGTCAAATGAAGGTGACACCGTTTTAGATTGTTTTATGGGTAGCGGAACAACGGGCAAAATGGCTCTGATTAACAATCGTAAATTTATCGGCATTGAAAAAGATGCAGAGTATTTTGATATTGGTAGTAAACGTATTTTGGAGAGTAACAAAGATGAATGAAGTAGACGAAACAATTATTTGGGTTGGTAGTATTAAATGGAAGCTACAAGAGTTTGTTGTAGAGGTGGAATTAGAGAAACAAGGTGGTTGTACTTATGTGAACGAAATTCGTAATCTTTATTGGAATGACAAAGCTACAAATTCTAGCAAAGAAATTATTGCTTTATTCGTTGACATAGTCCCTGATAAACAGTATGATGAGCTAACCGCAGCAATAGTAGCTGCTTACTTAGACAGTAAACAAAAAGGTGAAATGTAAAATGATTATCATACAAATGTTAGCTTTATTAGCTGGCCTATTAGCAACATACTTCTTCTTTAGTGACATCTTCAAACTTACATTCTTTTGTACACGTGGAGAATACCAAGAAGTGCTAAAAGATTTGTTGTTTAGCTTTGTGATTATTGTAATATGTGCAAGTATTACAGGAGTTATTCAGCTTAACTTGTTAAGTACAGGGATGTTGTGATGTTAGCTCAACATTTAACAGAATACTTTGAAGAATGTCCTCATTGTGAGCGTGATGGCCTCAAACGTAGTCACGCAAGCTTGTATGAAATTAACGGTGTATTACACATCTGCAAATCAGAACCCTCTTGGAATAGGAAAATAGCTTATGAAAAACTTGATAGTACGACATATCAAAATGACGGAAATGAAGATATTGTGTGGAATGTGGGTAGCGAAGTTGGAGGAGAAGGTCACTTTTATCGGTATAACGATTCGTACTAATCGTATTATTGCGAGTGATTATGTGTTGACAAGCTCTTTAGTTGTCCCTACAATCAATGACGAAACGGGGTATGTTAGTGATTATCCTGTAAATAAAGCAGATGTACTTTCTGCTGTTCAAAATCAATATAAATGTTTTCTTGGAGAGAAGTGAAATGACTAAACGTGTAGCATGGTTTACGGGCAAAGCATCTAGTGGTGCAGTGACACCATATAAGGTGTACAATGTGTTTAATGAAGATGGTGACTCTTTTAACCTGAAAGACGATACAGACGATACAAGATTTTGCTGTAAGCAGGGTTGCGCCAATATTTGTTACGGTGATTGGGTGTTTGCTGATGTTGTTGAGGAGACTGAAAAGCAAGAGATTCTTGAAGAAGATGTTGTCACTACAAAACAACCTAAATGGAGCGAGTGGATTAAGAACACAACAGGTAAATGTCCAGATGGTTTAAAACGTAAGCAGAAGATTAAACTCAAGTGGAGTGATGGTGATAAGTTTGTTATTGATAACCCACATGATGCGGCTTGGTATTTTAGTCAAGGAGCTTACCCTGTTGATATTACACATTACAAGGTTAAGCTTAAAGATATATCAAAAGATACCTCTACAAGTGCTTCTAAAGCCAAACAGGACACAGATTGGCAAGATAATGTGCTAGGTGTATGTCCAGTGCCATCAAATAAAGTAGTAGAAGCTAAACTACAGTGCGGAGAAATCCTTAAATGGGAGGCAAATTGTTTTAATTGGGGTGAGACACCAATGAAAGGTAGAAAGATTGTCAAGTGGCGGTTAGCTGATTAGTGTTAGTGTGTTAATATAGCGAGGACAGTGAATAGCTGTCCTTTCCTTTTAATTAAAAATTTTATTAAACAAGTAGTGCCAATAATGGCAAGCGAGTAAAACGTGGCTTATCAAAAGGGTAAAGAGATGACAGAAGCAAAAACAGAGTTTAAGAAAGAAACACTGAAAGATGTAGCAGGATATAAGATTCTTGCTGTGCCTGAACGTGGGTTACTGAAAGAAGATGCAGAGTATTATGGCATCCGTTCCAGCGTGAGTCAGGAAGATGGGCAGACTATTACAGCGACATACTTCCCTCATTACAATAAGGAAGGTACTCTTACAGGCTATCAAAAAAGGGATTGGACAAAACAAAAAGACGATGACTATCACTTTACTGCTGTTGGTAATGTTAAGGTTAGTGGTAAGCTATTTGGTCAGAATACTATCACTCGTAGCAAACCTAAAGCTTTGTATATTGCTGAGAGTCCAGAAGAGGCTGTAGCCATTCGTCGTAGTATTCTTGATTCTGTAAAAGGTACAGAGTGGGAGGGTAAGATTCAACCTGCCGTTGTTGGCTTGATGAACGGAACAGCTAATGCCCAAGAAGCAGTAGCACACAACGAAGATTTTGTTCGTAAAGCTGTAGAAGTTGTTCTCTGTCTTAATAACGACCACGCTACCACTAAAGAGTCAATGAAAGGGATTAAGAAGGGTAAAGAGGCTACAGAGGATATTGCAGCATTTCTTTTATCTGACAACATCTCTACCGTTGAGTTACCAGCAGGAATAGATGATTTTAGAAAAGCATACAAAGAGGGCTTCGGGATAATGATGGGTAAGCGTTTAGCGTTTGAACGTAAACCTTACAGTCCTGAAAAGATTGTTAGTGGTGATAGTGTGTCACTTGAGGATTTGATTAAGCCGTTAGCAGAGGGCGTTCGTATCTCAAGATTCCCATTGTTAATGGAGAAGCTACACGGTTTCCGCCATGAACCTACAGGTGAGATTACAATGTATGCCGCCTTTTCTGGTGTGGGTAAATCGACCGTGTGCAGAGAAGTGAGTTGGGAAATTATCCGACAAACACAACTATCTGTTGGGTTTATCTTCTTAGAAGAAACACATACTAAGACTCAGCAAGCCCTTATTGCTTTAGAGCTTGGTGTACCCCTGAACAAGTTCCGTAAAGACCCGTTACAGTGCGCCACCATTGAGCAAATTGATGAAGCAAGAAAGAACGTGTTAAGTAATGGAAGAACATATTTCTTAAACCACTTTGGTAGTATGAATGCAGAGAAGCTAATGAACCATATTAAGTACCTGCACTTTATTTGTGGCTGTAGCCATATCGTGCTAGACCATATTTCGATGGTCGTAAGCGGGGCAGAGAGTAATAATGAACGGAAGGATATTGACATTATTATGTCAGAGTTAGCATCCTTCGTGAGTGCTAATCCTTGTCACATCCATGTGATTAGCCACCTTAAACGGGTAGAAGACCCTAATTTGTTTAAGAAGAAAAAAGAGGATGAAGTAGCAGAACCATATTGGCGTGAACTTAATATGCAGTGGTTACGAGGAAGTGGAGGATTAGAGCAAATGTCTTTCAATATTGTGTTAGTAGAGAATGAAGTAATGCCTGACGGAACACGAGGCCGTGTGCGGTTAAAGATAGGTAAGAATCGTGAGTGGTCAGACTTAGGGGTGTGTGATGTTCTCAAACAAAAAGAGGACGGCAGATTACATGATGCAAGCGATAATTTGGAGTTTTAAATGGGTAAATTAGTGCGGGGAATAGGGGATAAAGGTAAAGACTACTCAGCAAGAAAAGGCAGCATTTTGTTACAGGAGTACAAGATTTGGGCAAACGTGCTTACCCGATGCGTACCGAAATTTTGGGTTAGGCATCCATCTTATAAAGGTGCTTCCTGCTCTGAAAACTTTAAAAGTTACAGCTACTTCTACGAGTGGTGTCAATCCCAAATTGGTTTTAAGAGTAAAGACGAGGCAAACAGAAGTTGGCATCTTGATAAAGATTTGCTTGTAAAAGGTAATAAGTTTTATTCAGAATACACTTGTGTATTTATACCTCACAGGTTAAATATGCTGCTCACTAAACGTGATTTGGGGAGGGGTAAATGCCCTGTAGGTGTCTGCAAGCAGAAAAACATAGATAAATTTATGGCTTCGTGTAATGATGGTAATAGTCAAAAATACTTGGGGAGTTACAACACAATGAATGAAGCTTTCCGCGCTTACAAAAAATTCAAGGAAGCTTTAATAAAAGAGGTCGCTAATGAATATAAAGACAAACTTGACCCAAGAGCCTATCAAGCTTTACTTAACTATACAGTTGAAATTACCGATTGATAGACATATTACAAGGAAGTAATATCACAACACTGAAACATTAACAAACAGAGAGGTATATATGAAGAACTTTAAACGCTTTCCTTCCATTGAACAATTCCGTTCAGTTATTAAACAAGTGAAAGATACAAGTAGTTATGTAGGGCAAGATGAAGAAGGTAAACCAATCTTCGATTACACGCGACGATTACCAACAATTACATTCACAGGTACAGTAAAGCTACACGGCACAAATGCAGCTATCGGCTATAGCAAGAAAGATGGGTTATGGTGTCAAAGCCGTGAACGTATCTTATCAATTGAAAAAGATAATGCTGGCTTTGCATTTTGGGTGGAAAGTAACAAAGAGTATTGGATAGATATTTTTGGTTCTCTAGTTTCACCTCCTTTTGATTACGACACAGTTATGGTATATGGTGAGTGGGCTGGGGGTAATATTCAGAAGGGTGTTGGACTGTCTGAAACCAATAAAGCATTCTACCCTTTCTATTTAGAATATACAATAAAGGGAGAGGTTGTTAAAAAAGTTACTACTCCGCTTGTAGACACACAAGACAATTGGCTGTACAAGGAAGATATAGGCGTTTATGCCATTACAACCTTTGAAACACACTTAATAGACATTGATTTCAACTGTCCAGAGCTAGTACAAAACAAACTAGCAGAAATTACAGAAGCAGTAGAGAATGAATGTCCTGTAGCTAAATACTTTGGCGTTAGTGGCATTGGCGAAGGGGTTGTGTGGACAGCAGAGTGGAATAACCAAGTGTTACGCTTCAAAGTGAAAGGTGAGAAACATTCGTCTAGTAAGGTTAAAACATTGACATCTGTTGATGTTGAAAAGGTTGGTAGTGCTGTTGAGTTTGCTGATAGTGTTGTGACAGATAGCCGATTTAACCAAGCTATTGAGAATGTTTTTAATAGTGAAAGTGTAGATATTAAAAAGTTAGGCGAGGTTATTAAGTGGGTGATGAATGATGTGCTGAAAGAGGAGGTTGATACAATGGTAGCTAATGACTTAGAGCCGAAAGATGTTGGTAAGTATATCAGTCAGAAAGTGAAAGAGAAGTTCTTTGCTTTGAGTGTATAAAGGTAGGTTGTAAATCTAAGAAGGAAGTGATAAGCTTCCTTTTTGTTTAGTTGAGAGAGAGAAAAAATGACAGCTTATGTAATTGACATAGAAACAAATAATCTGTTATCTAAAATGTTGGACTACACATCTATACCGTATAAGCTGAACAAGGATGCTCGCTTGTGGTGTATTGTAGTTAGGAATGTAGATACAAACGAGGTTAAGCACTCATCCCTAACCAAGTGTACAAAGCAATGGTTACAGGAGGCACTACACGATTGCACAATATTGATAACACAAAATGGTGTTAAATTCGACCAAGTGGCTCTTAAACTGTTTGGGTTATTAGATTATACAATTGGCTACCCTGCTGATAATGAACGCCCTGCTACGCCTTCCACGTTGTTTGGAAAGCCTGTAGAGATTGTGGATGTACTTTTATGGAGTCGCCTATTTTTTCCAGATAGATTTGGAGGCCACAGCTTAAAAGCTTGGGGAGAACGCTTAGGACAATACAAAGGTGATTACCATGACTTCGACAACTACTCCCAAGAGATGCTTGATTACTGTATTCAAGATACGTTGGTTACAGCTTTAGTGTACAAGAAATTATTAGAAGATTGGAATAGCCACGACTGGTCTAAAGCTTACGCAATGGAGCTTAAACTTGCTGACCTAGCAATCAGACGGGAAACATTTGGGCTCAAGTTTGATAAGGAATTAGCATTATCAAATCTTGCAGAACTTGAAGTTATTATGACTGATTTAACCAATAAGGTTAATCCTTTGTTACCCCCTAAACCACTAAATAAAGGACAACAAGATTATTACACACCACCAAAAATTCAGTTCAAAAAGAACGGTGATGTTAGTTCACACATGAATAATTTTGCAGCAAAGATTGGTGCAGAAATTAAAGAGAGAGTGCTACACTATAATGGTAAAGTGTTTGAATTACCTTGCACTACGCCTGTTGCCGATAGTGTTGTAGCAACAATTGATGATATGGATTGGCTGAAACAACATTTGCTTAATCTTGGTTGGACACCTACAGAGTGGAAAGAAAGGGACTTAACTAAGGACAGCAAGAAACAACCTCTTAGTGCAGAGAAGCGTATTGAGGCATTAGACAGATGGTGGGCTGAAACAACAGGTGGTAAGTACACCAAGCAGCGATTCTATGAACTTGATATGCCACCAACATTAAAAACTTATGAAAAACTGAAAGAGAAGTTAAACGATAAGTGGCCTGTTCGTGTTCCAACTTCCCCTTGTGTTCGTGTTGGTGTTGAGAAGAACATTTGTCCTAATCTGATTAAGATGGGGAGTAAGGTTGATTTTGCTAAAGACTTTGCACACTACTTAACGTACAAGCATCGACGAAACAGTATTGCAGGCGGCATTGACGAGGACTTTGATTTAGACGAGGAAGCTCCGCCAACAGGGTATCTGTCAATGCTAAGGGAAGATGGCCGTGTTAGCACACCAGCTATTGAGATTGGTGCGAGTACGAATCGCTATAAACATATTTCCATTTGTAACATTCCAAGAGCAACATCGCTGTTTGGTGAGAAGATGAGAGCGATGTTCGGTTGTGGTGATGGTGGCTATCAATTAGGGTTTGACTTTGCATCGCTAGAGAATGTTATTCAAGGACACCACATTCTACCTTACGATGGAGAGGAGTTGGCTAAACAATTAGTTGCTGAGAAGCCGAACGACCTTCATAGCGTCAATGCCAAGAAGTTAGGAATATCAAGGGGCGATGCTAAAAGTATTACCTATGCTTTGCTTTACGGCTGCTCTGCTAACAAGTTAAAGAAAATGCTTAACATTACAGATGCACAAGCTAAGTTGCTGTATGAGCAGTTTTGGGATGCTGTGTTACCCCTTAAACTGTTGAAGGAAAGATTAACAGCTTCTTGGCAAGCTAATGGTAAGAAGTTTATTGTAGCTATTGATGGTAGAAAGTTGTTTGTTCGTAGTCAGCATAGTATTTTGAATATGTTGTTTCAAGGGAATGGTGTATTGTGTGCTAAGTGGGTTACGGTGCTGATGTTTAGAAACCTAGAGGAAGTTGGTTTACGTTGTAATCCTTTTGACAGTGAGATTGATATAGTAAGTATGATTGAGTACCATGATGAGGTACAACTGTATGTTAGGAAAAACCTTATTAAGTTTAATGTGTTTGACAACGAAGACGATGCAAATAAAAAGAAGCAACAATGTAAACAAAGTAGCGCGGTAGCCCACAGTAAGAAGTATTATTTCTGTGAAAACAATTTAGTTACCACAGAAATATACAAAGCTATTGCTACAATGAGATGGTTGCTTGGTCTGAGAACAAACTTAGGTATTGAGTGGAGTGTTGGGAGAAATTGGTTAGAAACACATTGAATACGTTGACACTATAGTCTTTTTGTGGGAAAATTAGATTAACAACAGAAAAGTGGAGGGTGGAAAGTGAGTAGTTTAGTGTACGGTATTGGGGATAATACTGGTAAATACCCTGCAATGACGCAAGGCAAAAGATGTAAAGAATACCTGTGTTGGAAAGCGATGCTTTACCGATGCACAAAAGAGTATTGGGGAAAATTCCCAACATACGAGGGAACAACTTGTTCTGAAAACTTTAAAAATTACTCTTTCTTCTATGAGTGGTATAAAGAACAACGTAACTCTACGAACACTGAGGAAAACGGAAGAAAGTGGCATTTAGATAAAGACTTGCTAACTAATGGAGGTAAACACTACTCAGAACACACTTGTGTTTTTGTTCCTCATAGGATAAATACCTTAATGGTTAAGTGTAACGCATCTAGAGGAGACCTTCCTATAGGAGTGTGCTTTAACAAACAACGTAAAAATTATAAAGCCCAATGTAATGTTGCAGGAAAGTTAAAATACTTGGGTGTGTTTTCTAGTAAAGAAAAAGCGTTCCAAGCTTACAAAACTTTTAAGGAGTCCTTAATTAAACAGGTTGCTAACGAGTATAAAGAACAGTTAGATTATCGCGCTTACGAAGCTTTGATGGAGTATGAGGTAAATATAACAGATTAAGTATTAAAAACATTTGACAAAGGTATTATTTTAACAGATAATACCTAAACACAAACAAAAGCAGAGAGATGATATGGCAACTTTAGATATTCGTACAAGTATTGTCAGTAATTACGATTCAATAAGATTTTCTGATAATGCTAACGGGGCAATGGAAATCGTCTTATTTAAAGACAGAGACTTTAAGGATGTTCTTCTTTTAGATGAGAACAAAGACCCAAACCCATTCGTTGCTATTAATGATATTGACAACTTAATATTAGCTTTACAGAAAGCTAAAGAGCTTTGGAGCTAGTGATGAACTTACGTTATCTATTATGGCAAGCAGCAATTGAGAAGTATTGCGGAAGTTTAGATGAAAAACTTGTAGACTTCTTTACCGACCACATCATTGATAAGTGGGAGTTCTTTAGCCTTGACATCAGATTAGCTATCCAACAACACGTTGAATACGTTTTTGATTTAGACAGAGTAGACAGGCACTATGACAACACCATTAAAGCTCTTGGCGCAGATGCCACTAAAGCTTTATGGGAAAAGGTGAGAGGGTTGTGGGAAGTTAAACCTGACGCTGTCTTTATTGATATTGACAAAGGTATTAATTACACAGTGATAGCTGTACCAGAGAGTAATAAACATTCGGTGCTATACAAAGATGATAAAGGTGTTGTAACCACTAAAATTATTAAGGATTTTCTTTATCGGTATGCTAAAGCAGATTAAAATATTAAATTAAATGTTTGACATAGCTTTAAAGTATGTTAGACTATATAAATGCAGAGGTTAGATGTCTGGCCTTTGCCCATCGGCAACAATGCCATAACAACGAGGAAATTGACAATGACAACAGAGATTCTAAACAACGTAACATTTTTCTACACCTGCATTCAGACACCTACTAAAAAGTTTGAATCAGAGTTGACAGAATGGAAAACCAGTGCTGTTGTAGACAAAAAGTCAGCAAAAGAGTGGAATAAGAAGTTTAAGAAGCAACCTGCTAAGGAGCTAGACAACGCAGAGTTTGTTGAGAAGTATAAAACTGATGTGCCGTTCCCTGAGCAGGACGAGCAGTACATTATTAAGTTGTCGCAAAATACACACAACGCAGATGGCAAGGAGATGTATCAACCGAGAGTGTATCAAGATATTGGTAATAACAATGTCGTAGATATTACGAACAAAAAGTTGGTAGGTAATGGCAGTAAAGGGAAAGCTGCTTATGGCGTAGTGGAGAATAAGTTTGGTACATTTGCTAAGTTAAATAGTATTTGTATTTTTGACTTAGTTGAGTATGGTGGGAACGCAAACCCTTTCGGTAATGTTGTCGAAGATGAAAACGATGCAGCACAACGGGAAGCGTATAAGCCCGACAATGCTAAGGCAGCTAAGGGGAAGGTTAAAGACGCACCTAAGCCTTTAGCAGATGACTTAGACGACTCTGACGATGGTTCTGAGTTGCCATTTTAGTTTAATTTTTAATTAAATACATACGGGCTGCTAACAACAGCCCAACCTTACAAAGAGAATAAAATGAAAGATGAAACAGGCACACCTGTCTATGAGGGTGTTACATTTAAAACTAATGCTTCGAAACCCGATGCACCTAAAAAGGCTTCAACACCAAGCTTGTTCTTAGTTGGTTGCTTATGCTACATTATGTTAGTATTGTTCCCAATTCATTTTGGATTTGGTATTCCAGTGAAGGATTTTGAGTGGCTAGTGTTGCCTACTTTGTTCTTTGGGTGGTTAATTGTAATAGGGGGGAGAAAGTAATGGAACAGTTATTAGAGGCGTTACGCCAACAGTTTGATGAAGCTACTATTCAGAAAGGTCAAGAGCTGTTAGAGGACATTCTCGATATTGTCAATCAGAATGGTGAAGCAGGATACATTAGCGGAAATTTGTATTACAGTTTAATGAACGACGAACTTCAAAAGTTTGTAGATGAGAATAACCTAACAGACGAGGGTAATGTTAATGAGTAACGCATTTTGCATAAACCGTGATGAAAGATTTCTTA
>Ga0208133_1000993_pt1 | contig 10283 bp, 20 predicted proteins | sample ColrivemetaGS535_FD_187595 | JGI IMG/M metagenome (GOLD analysis project Ga0208133, IMG submission 187595) | Estuarine microbial communities from the Columbia River estuary, USA - metaG S.535 (SPAdes) (version 2) | ecosystem: Environmental > Aquatic > Marine > Intertidal zone > Estuary | place... | reverse complement strand
ATATAATAGACATAAATGTATTTCAAAGTATAAACTCAGTAAGTTTTGAAGTTGAGCCTATTACTAATATTGTTAATATTAATAAAATAACTGGTGGTGGAGGAGGTGGTAGTGGTTCACAAGATTTACAATCAGTTACTGATATAGGAGCAACTACAAGTAAAAATATTACTGCCAATGCATTTATTAAGTTAGGAGGAATTGGTAATAATTTGTTATTAGATAATGGAACTACTATTCCAACTACATCTATTGTAAGCACTACAAATTTATCTCCATCTCAAACTGCTACTAACTTTACTATTAATAGTGATACAGGTACTGATGCAACCATTCCATTAGGAAATGGCACATTGGCAGGAGCTACTTTAAACAACTATACAACCGCTGAAAAAGCGTTAGTAGCTTCTATTCCAAATCTTAATACTGATGCAGTTGATAGAGAAACTGTTAAGTTGTCTGAAAATATAAATAAAGGTCAAGCAGTATATGTTTCATCTGCAACAGGAACTAATATAATTGTTTCTAAAGCATCAAATACATCTGAAGGTACATCAAGTAAGACTTGGGGGTTATTAGAAACAACAGGTGTTACAAATGATATTGTAAAAGTTATTACAGGAGGTTTGTTTGCTGGATTAAATACAGGTACAGCTACGCAAGGTGATGCGGTTTGGCTTGGAACAAATGGAGATTTAATATTTGGATTGACTAATAAACCAATTGCTCCTGCACATTTAGTTTATATAGGAATAGTTACAAGAGTTAGTACAACAGTAGGAGAGATATTTGTATCTGTACAAAATGGTTTTGAACTTAATGAGATTCATAATATATTGATAAATGGAACTTTAGCTAATGAAGATTTCTTACAATATGAATCATCTACATCTCTTTGGAAAAATAAACAATTAACAAATACGTTAATTAAATCTAAATTAGGTATTACTAATTTAAGTGGAGATAATACAGGAGATGATGCAACAAATTCTCAATATAGCGGATTAGCTACATCAAAACAAGATACCTTAGTTTCTACTGTAAATATAAAATCTATAAATGGACAAAGCATCGTAGGAAGTGGAAATTTAACAATATCAGCGACATTTGATGATTTAGATTATGTATTATCTACAAGTTTTAGAACATTATATAATTATTAAAAATAAAAAATTATGGCATTAACAGCAGGTCAAATTCCAGTTTTAGCTAACGTACCAAATAGTGGTGTAGGAGTGCTTACAGGAACAACAGTTGGAACATTAGGTTCTGATACAAATGGAGTAACAATATATACAGCAGGTTCTTTAGGAGGTAGAGTTTATTCTCTTACAGGAGTTACAAGTTCAACAGTTATCGTAAATACTTACATATATATATTGAGAGGAACTACTGTAATTCCAATTGGACTAAATAGCTTACCAGTATCTTCAGGTAACACATTAGCAGCGAGATATAATGTTGATTATCTTGATGGTGTAAATATATTAGGATTACCTCTTGATAATACAGGAAAAAGATATATTCCATTACAAGGTGGAGATAAATTAAAGGCTACAACTATTATTAATATTGCAGCAGGTTCAGCTTGGATTACTGCTCACGGAGCAGATTATCAAGTATAATATATGAAAATTAATGGTATTGATATTGGATTATCAAGTGGATTAACTAATCCATCAACTTTTGTTGGAAGTGCAAATGGTATGCAGAATTCTGAACAACAAATAAGTGATGTCAATACTTTTATTTTTACTGTTAGACCTACTATTGCAACTAAAGTCATTGTATTACCTCTTGTTTCAACAGGTACATATAGCTTTTGGATTGATTGGGGAGATGGAGTTAGGGATTTTGTAAGAGCTTATACTCAAACATATTCAGGAGAAACTGCTGTAAGAACACACACGTATCTAATTGGTGCAAAAGACTATACTATTAGGATAAAAGGATTGTGTAGGGGATGGTCATATTTTGGATTAGCTTCTGAACAACCAAAACTTAGGTCAATAGAACAATTTGGATGTTTAGAATTGATAGATGATTTAACCAATGGTAGTCAATTTGGAGCTTGTGTTAATTTAGATTTATCAAATGTTAAAGACACTTTAAAAACAACATATTTAACATCTATGCTTGGATTATTTAATAGTGATACAAATTTAAATATTAATTTATTAAATAATTGGAATGTTCGTAATATTACTATTATGAGTAGTTTGTTTAATGTTTCAACTAATTTTAACCAACCAATTGGTAATTGGGATGTAAGTAATGTTACTTCAATGATAGCTATGTTATCTAATACTGCATTTAATCAAAATATAAGCTCTTGGAATACAAGTTCAGTTACAAGTTTTTATCAAATGTTTTTTACTAATCAATCTTTTAATCAAACAGTTGATACTTGGAATGTTAGTTCTGCACAAGATATGAGTGGTATGTTTTATAATGCTACTTCTTTTTTACAACCATTAGCAAATTGGGAAAGGAGTACAGTTGGAAATACATCTACATTAGGAAATGTGTTAAATATGTCCAATATGTTTAGAGGGTCAACTCCATTTAATCAAGATATTAGTAATTGGAATGTTAGTAAAGTAACTAATATGTTTACTATGTTTACTTCAAATGCTTTATTTAATCAACCATTGAATAGTTGGAACGTAGGAGCAGTTACTAATATGGGTTCTATGTTTGAAGCAAATACAGCTTTTAATCAACCATTAAATAGCTGGAATACATCATCAGTTACAAATATGGCAAATATGTTTAATAATAATACTGCGTTTAATCAAAATATAGGTTCTTGGAATGTGTCTAATGTAACTTCAACTGGATTTATTAATTTTATGGGAGGTAAAACTCCAGCTACATTTTCAGCAGCTAATTTAGATGCAATTTATAGTGGTTGGAGTAGTAGAACATCAGCATCAAATGCAAGTATTTCTTTTGGTACTGCAAATTATACAACAGCAGGTGGTGGTACAGGTAGGGCAATATTAGTAAGTCGTGGATGGACTATTGTTGATGGAGGAGGAATTTAAAAATATATAATATGAACAATTTTTATTTAGCACACAACGGAATCGATGTATTCCATTACGGTAGTCTTCAAGAAAACCAAACTGTAACAACAGGACAACCATTTCTTGAATATTTTGAAACAGAACAAGGTTTAATAGATAGACTTCTTGCATTAGGTCAAGAATATATAGGTACAGTTATTAATCAATCTCAATTATGAGTAATTTAGATAAAATATTAGATAAAATTATATCACGTAAACTAATGGTATTTTTAATAGCTTGTGGTGGATTATTTGCAGGAGATTTAACTTCTCAAGATTGGGTTATTATTGCTACTGCTTATGTAAGCATTCAAGGATTTACGGATATAGTTACAAAATTAAAAAGTTAAAATGGAATTTCAAGAAAAAGAAAGACTTGACAGAATGGAGCAACACCTTCGCCTTATTAAAGAAGATTTACAATATATTTCTTCAGCACTTATTGGCTCAAAAGTAAACGGTAATAAGGGAGTTATTTCTGATATTGATACCATTAAACACGATATAGAAGCGTTAAAAGAAAAGTTAGAACTAATCGAATTAGATATGGCTAAGAAGTCTGTTTATATCGGTCAATTAAAATTTATTGCTGGATTACTTACCGCTGGATTAGTAGGAACAATTGTAAAAATATTATCAAAATGAAACTGGATAATAAAGGTTATATGATGATTACGGAATTTGAAGGATTTAGTTCTGAACCATATCTATGCCCTGCAAAATTAGCTACTATTGGATATGGTAATACATTCTATAAAGATGGCCGAAAAGTTACTATGGTAGATAAACCAATAACTAAAGCTGAAGCATTTGATATGTTTAAAGATATTGCTGATAAATTTTCTAAAAGAGTTTCAACTTGTGTTAAAGCTCCATTAAACCAAAATCAGTTCAATAGCGTTGTATCTTTCGCATACAATTGCGGAATCGCCAATCTGATGAACAGTACATTATTAAAGAAAATAAATGCAAATCATAATGACCCAGCTATACGTACAGAATTTTTGAAATGGGATAAAGTAGGAACTAAAAAATTAGCAGGTTTAACTAAAAGACGAATTTATGAAGCCGACAACTACTTCGCAGAATAGGAACTGGATATTGTTTATTATCTATGTTGTAGTTGCATCAACTATAATTACAATGTTATCATCTTGTGGCACTCGTAAGGTAGTTATAGATGAAGTTAAGAAAGATAGTTTGTCCCAAATTTCCACTAAAATAGTGACGAAAGAAGATATTAAAATAGAAACTAAAAACGATATCATTACTGATGAGTTTACTATTACTCCATTAGATACTTGTAAAGATATTGTAATAGATGGTAAAACGTATAGAAACGTTACTATTAACTATAAAAAGACAAAAGACAACACTATACAAGTACAAGATATAAAAGTGGCTAAAAACGAGTTAAAAGTACAAGACACAAAAGTCACTCAAAATAGAAAAGTTAAAGATATAGAGAGAACTTCCAACCCATTTCTTATCTTGCTATGGTTATTAATTCCACTATTTGCGTATATAATTTATAAATTCAAATGAAAAAGAACTCAAACAGAAGGTACAGAATGGACAATGCTACTGCTAAAAAGATTGGTGCAAAACTAAATAAAAGCGGTAGATATATGATTTCCAAAGAACAAGAAAAGAAATTAAGCGTTATTAAAAAATAAATTCATATATTTGGAAGATAATATAAGAGAAATCTCTTATAAAAACAAAAAATATGAAAAAAAATGCTGAAAGGCGGTATCGATTTAACCATTATATCGCTAACAAAGTTGGAGTTACTATTAATAAGCAAGGTCGTTATCGACTAACTCCCGAACAAGAGAATAAGTATTTCGACATCGTTCAAAATCAAGAACATATCAAAAGGCTTTTCTTTGACATCGAAACATCTCCTAATCTTGTTTATGCTTGGAGAATTGGTTACAATCTAACTATACATCCCGACAGCATCGTAGACGAGCGTAAAATTATATGTATATCTTACAAGTGGGAACACGAAGATAAAATCCATAGATTAACGTGGGATAAAGATATGTGTGATAAGCAAATGCTTATTGATTTTATATCGGTGGCTAATAAGGCTGACGAAATGATTGCTCACAATGGAGATAGGTTTGACATCAAATGGATAAGAACACGTTGCATATTCCATAGGGTTTCAATGTTTCCTTCGTACAAGACATTAGATACGCTTAAAAAGGCTAAAAGTGGCTTTAATTTCAATTCCAATAAGCTGGATTACATCGCACAATTTTTAGGAGTTGGAGCAAAGATTAAGCATAGCGGGTTTGATATGTGGAAGGAAGTTATGAAAGGAAATCCTGATGCTCTTGAAGAAATGGGTAACTACTGCGATGGAGATATAGTTGTCTTGGAGGATGTATTCTTAACGATGCAGAACTACATTAAACCAAACACTCACGCTGGAGTTATAAATGGTAATCTTAAATATAGTTGTCCTTCTTGCTCAAGTGAAAATGTAATCTTACTTAAAAACATAGTTACTGCTATGGGAACTATCAAGAGATTAATGGAATGTCAAGATTGCGGTCAAATATACGAGATAAGCAATTCAGCATACAAACTTCATTTAGAAATGAAAGATAAGTTTAAGTAATGCGGTAAATAACGGTGATAATCACCGCAACCCCTAATAAATACATCTATTAGGGGTTTATTTCAAATATATTTCCATTACTACTCAACTTACCAAACCTTCTATCGGTTACTACCGAGCCATTACTGAATATGGTATCGCAAATAGATAGCTTCATAGTTCCAGCGTTAATAATGTCATCACTATTGTGGATATGGCCGAAAAGCATTAACTTTGGTTTTATTCTTGTTATAACGTGTCTTTTTAATGCTTTACAACCACAAAATTCTAATTTACCATCTCTATCTTCAGAAATATCTAATATTCCCTTAGGAGGTGTGTGTGTTATTAATATATCTACATCATTATCAATACTTCGTTCCCAATGCCTATCTAATTTATCTCGGCTTTTCATAAAGCTCCAATTACCAAAGTTAGGCGATATTGGACTTCCGTGAATTTTAAATCCATCTATATGAATAAAATCATCTTCAAGGTATATAATTCCATTGGTATAAAAATCCTTTGCAGTAACCAACTTCTTTTCAATAGATGAATCGTGATTACCTGCTACATATATTTTTGTTGGAATAGGTAGCTTAGAATACCAATCAATAAATCTTCTAACTTCAGGTTCATTATTGTAAGGGTCTCTTACATTACTACAATCTCCTGAATGTATCACAATATCTATATCATTAGGAATTTCTAATAAATCGTGGTAGCTATGCGTGTCGCTTATGTGCCAAATCTTTTTCACGTTCTTTACATTTTTCTAATAGTTCTTTTGCTTTTTGTTTTTGTTCTGCTGCGTACTCCCATATTGAGAGTCTTTTTTCTACTGTGTGTTTGCTGTAAGCCATTCTTTTCGTATTTTTTTAATGAAATCTTTAACTGCTCCTTCCATTTCTAAAGGCACTCTTACTTGAATGATTTTAAACGGATAATCTAATCGTTTTCTTCCAGCTCCTTCTCGAACTCCTCCTTGTGTGTTACTCATTGTCGTTTTGTATTAGTGAATAAATGTATTCTAATGTTTCAATTTCTCTCAATTGAGCGTCAATTAATGCGAGTGCATCTGCTACTCCAATCTTCCAAAATGGGTCGTTATCCATTTCTCTTTTTGCTACTTCAATCATAGCACCTATTTTAATCATTGCATTTTCTTTCATTATTTTAATATTTAAGTTTGTAGTCAGGGTAGGAATCGAACCTACATTTGTGGATTTCCAAGTAAGGACTCGTGTGGGCTTTTTCCATTCCACACCCACGATGACACTATCCTTATCTTTTTGCGTTTACCATTTCGCCACCTGACTATTTGATGAGGTTGTGGGTTTTGAAAGTTTACCATAAGTACTCATCCCCTATTCTGCCCGATAGGACTTAACATTCGTGAGAAGCCAAATTTCTCCAATGTCTGTTGCTGTACATATTTGACATCAAGCAACTGCTGTTGTCAGGGTAGGAATCGAACCTACTTGTAGTTTAAACTACCGAGCCATTCTCCTGACTTCCATACCAACCTGTGTCTTTCAGGGTTACTGGTTTGCCGACCTTACTACTAACCCTTTTTCTAAGATGTCGAGCCTAACAGTTAGCGTTGGTAATCTTCTTTATACTTAGTCCAAATATTCACTTCAAATCCGTTTGTACGGAGGGTATCTATAACGTGGGATTGTATTGGCGATAGAACTCCTTTAGGCTGTTTAACTTCTACGAACATAGCTTTACCATCTTTCAATGCGAGTATGTCAGGAATACCTGTAAGCGATGTCTTTATGAGCTTTACTACTATCCAACCATCTTCTTGTAACTTTTTCTTAATCTGTGTTTGCCTTGCTGATTCTAACATTGTCGTTGTAGTCTATTTCAAATTCTAATAATCCGCTTCCATCTAAATAAATAAATGTATATATCCAGTGATACTTTCCGTACTTATTTGGCATATCCTCATTTATTCTAATCCCACTATATCTAATTTCTTTTCCTAATGGAGTCAGCTGGATGCGTTGGTCTAACCAATACTCACGCTTTTGAAATGTAATACATTCAGGAGGTAATGGAGTATAAGCTATTTGCTTTTTCATTTGACAAATATAATACTTTAATTTAAAAAGGACAATATTCTTTTTTAGTTTTTGGAATTAAATTTTGGTATTCTTTTTTTATCTTTTCTGCTATTGCATCTCTTATAAAATTACCTACATCAACATTGTAAGACTTCATTTTTTGTAGTGTAAAAAGTTGTGTTTCTGAAATACGTATAACCTTTGTTTTAGTGTACTGTTTCATAATTGTAATACATTTATATCTGTTATCAAGTAGTTACAAGATATTTTGAGAACCGAAGTACAAATCAAAATCTTGCTTAATACTATCTTTGATAGCATCAGAAGCTGTGAAATAAGAATAGTATTCATTCATTAATTGATACTTATTTTTATCGCTTGTGCTTTTAAAACCTTCAATCATTTTTTCTTTAACGAAATCAATTAATCCATCAAATGAAAGTAGTATTTTTAAATATCTATTATTATTTTTCTCATCAACATTTCCATCACCTGAAATTCTTGACTTTAATAAACGCATTTGATATTGTGTTTCATTTGCACAACAAGCTAAAATATAAACATCTTTTTTAGAGATTTTTTCTTCATTTTCTAAAAAATAATCCATAATATAATGTTGAAAAATAGATATTTCTTGGTCTGAAAAAGGCATCCATTCACGTAAAGGAAAAACATCTTGTAACACGTGTTTGGAGCAATGCGGGGTCTGGTCATTAATTTTAAGTTCAGGCATATTTTTTAAGTTTAGTTATTAATTTAAAGTCGGTGCATTTTTTACCCGCACTGCACCAAGCACGGGAACGTTATACGCAAATGTAATTTATAATAATTTCTTAAACAAATTTAATGTGAAGTTTTTTTTATTTAATACTGATTTATAAATAGCGTTTTCAATTCCACCTTTAGCAAATACCCAATATACATCATTTGAGGATCGTTCCATTGTGGTGAGTCTATCTCTACTTTGCCAATATGATGTAGCACTAAAATCAATGTTGTAGTAAACAAGATACTTTGCATTTTTTAAACTTATACCTTCACGACCTGATACAATTTGTAAAGCTATAACTTTATTTGTTGTATTAAACTCATCCAAATCTTCTGTTAAATCACTTCCAAAAATGCTTTTTAAGGCATTTAGTTCTTCCTTAAATTTGTAGAAGATAGCAATTTTATTAAATCTAAACCTTTCCTCTATAAACTTTGCCTTTGAATAATCAATTACCATCGATGTTCCATCTTCAAACTTACAAGTTCCACTTGACAGTTGATGAATCTTCTGCATCAATTTTACACCAGTATCTCCTAATATGAGTCCACTTTTACCTTGCACTATCTTATTACGTTTCAATCGTTTAATAATGTCATAAGTAATATCCTCCATTCGGCACTCTAATATATGCTCATTTACTTCTGATGTAAACCCAGCTTGTGCTTGTGTAAAAGTTATAATATACGGTTGTACACTTTTTAGTATTAACTGCTCTTTACCATCCTTATAAACTTTAACTCTTGCATATCCAAGATTCTGTTCTGTAACATTTACATAATCATTTGCCCATTTATAGAAGTTAGTGTATTGTTTGAATGGTGATTTGTCAGTTACTTGCAATTGATGATACCATTGACTAAATGATTCTGGAGTCGGAGTTCCTGATAAAAATATCATTGGCACTTTGCTAAATCTTTTACGAATATCTTTTTGATATTTAGATGCTTTTGGAAACGCAGCTAATCCGTGTGCTTCATCAATTATAACTACATCAAAATCATTGTCCTCAATTGTATGTAATGATTCCTTATTAATAATAGTTAGGTTGTATAAATACCCAATGTTATCGTAATCGCTTTTGATTGATGAAAATGCTTTGATTTTAGTTATGAATAGCACTCGTTCAGCACCATAATTATAAGCAGTTTCTAATGCAGTAATTGTCTTACCAGTTCTAACTTCCATCGATAGATAAACAAACCCACATTCTTTTAGTATTTTGGTAGCTTTTTTAGCTATTTCATCTTGATAAGGTCTTAATTCCATATTATGATGTGGATTTATTTAATTCTTTTACTAATTTTTTAATGAGTTTAAACTCTCCCCAACTAATTGAAATTGTCCTATCAGAATAATTATTAGCATTTATATCTATTCCTTCGCCATTATGCCATTCAGTTATTTCAATATAACTATTTTCTTTACAACTAAAATCATACTCTTTTAAATTGCAAAATACTGCTTTTCTTTTATATTTTTCCATTACTCTATTAATTTATCAATGTTAATATTATTTTCTTCAAGTATATCTGATATTCCTTTTGCCATAGCATCTATTCCATCAAATACATCATTATTAGTGTTATCTGCACTTTCAAATCTATATTCTAAAACTTTACGCAATTGTAATATATCAAACAAAGCACAAGCCATATCTAATGACTGATTTACTCTATTAAAATCCATTTGGTCATCGGGTAAATTAAATTCTAATGTTGCTTTCATTTTACTATCTTTTTAAATCGTTCAAACCAACTA
>Ga0208133_1000991_pt1 | contig 10295 bp, 10 predicted proteins | sample ColrivemetaGS535_FD_187595 | JGI IMG/M metagenome (GOLD analysis project Ga0208133, IMG submission 187595) | Estuarine microbial communities from the Columbia River estuary, USA - metaG S.535 (SPAdes) (version 2) | ecosystem: Environmental > Aquatic > Marine > Intertidal zone > Estuary | place... | reverse complement strand
GATTTAATTAAGGACTTGATAAAAAAAGATAATGGAAGAAAACTATTAGTGTTAAGTGACCGTAGAACTCATTTGCAAACGATACAATCTTTATTAGATGGAGACTTGGAAATAACATTTACATACGGATTATTTTTAGGAGGTATGAAACAAAAAGATTTAGAAAAAGGTAGAGCATGTCAAGTTATTTTAGCTACATATCAAGCCTTTGGAGAAGGTGTATCAGAAAAAGATTTAGATACGCTTTTATTAATTACACCTAAAAAGTTTATTGGTCATCTAAAAAATACAACAAAAAATGAGAGTGGTAAATTAGAACAAATCGTTGGACGAATTTTTAGAAAAGAACACATTGAACGTAATCCATTAATTATTGATTTTTACGACAATTTCTCAGTGTATAAAAGTCAAGCTGCTCAACGTAAAAACTTTTATAAACAGCACTTTAATAATAGTATAAATGAAGAATGGTCAATTAATTTAGATGATGTAAATAAAGGAAATGGTAAACTCATAGATAGTACGAGCTATATTTCATTTATAAAAATAAAAAAGAAAAAAGAAGCGGTGGATAACAAGAATTTATCAAATTCTATAATGCAATATTGTATATTGGATGACTAAAAAAAGAGTCTAGTAGTATTCTTCCTCCATATTATACTCCATATTATCGTCCATATTATAGACCTGTTCGTCTTCATATGCTTCTATACGCCCAGATTCTTTATATCCCATACCTATTAGATAAGCTAGATATATACCAGCTGCACCAACTGCAATGTAAACAAGGTTGGAGTTTGGACCAGCTATTTGAGCGACAAGGTTAGTACGTTGAATACCAATGACTAACCAGTTTAGAGAACCGACAATAACAAGAATAGTAGCAATAAGTTTTAAGGTTGCTTGATTAAGCATTTGTTTTAATATTGGTAAATAAAAAAAATTTATTTAAAATTAACTAAATTAAATAAATAAAAAAAGAAAATGGTTAAACTTATACTTTATGGCAATAAATTGGCAACTTGTACACAGCGTGTTTTAATTTTATTAGAAGAATTAAATTTGAAATACGAATTACGCGAAATTGATTTAATGAAAGGTCAGCAAAAAGACCAAAGATATCTTCAATTACAGCCTTTTGGTAAAGTTCCTGTTGTTATTTATGGTGATCACAAGTTATTTGAATCACGTTCTATTTTAAGATATATTGCTAAAAATAATACGGAAGATATAGATTTGACATTAAATGATAGTCCTTATGTAGATATGTGGTTAGAAGTAGAATCACAAAATTTCAATCCACCTATTAGTAAATTTATTTACGAAAAGGTGTTTAAAAAATGGAAAAACTCAGAGGCTATTATTGATGAGGCTGTATTAAATTCGGCTTTGGAAGATTTAGGAAAAGTATTTGATGTTTATGAATCTAGATTATCTCTTGATGATACTACTCAAGGTACAATTAAGCCTAAATATATTGGTGGTAATTCATTTTCAATTGCTGATATCTCACATATTCCTTATTTATACATGTTTGTTACATCTGGTCCAGAATATAAGACCTTTTTAAAGAAATATCCACACGTTTATAAATGGTACAAAAGAATGTTAATGAAGGATTCTGTTAAAGAAATTCTAGATACCAATGATACAGTTTAAGCGATGCAAGCATTTTTTTATTTTTTTATATTTTAATAAATATAAAAATTTATAACAGTTGGAGATTAAATTATTGACGTGTAGATTGGAATGATTGATAGTCTTCATAACTGAATCTATCAGACGTTTGGGGCATAACCAATTTCATGTCATACTTTCGGATAGGATAACATCCAGAAGCTTGAGCTTGAGCTTGAGCTTCTGGGGTTGGAGCACCAGCTTCCTGGGTAGGTGATGGACCAACAGGGGCAGGAGCAGGGGCAGGAGCAGGAGCAGGAGCAGGAGCTGAAACAACTGCATCAATTGCGACTTGAGTAGCTACTGCTACTTGTTCTGGCTTACCAGCAGATGGTTCCATAGCTTGTTCGGCGAGAGCTTTGATAGCTGAAACACCCCTAGCATCACCTGCTGCCGTAGCAGCTTCAAGAGCAATATTGGCAACTGGGATAACATCTTCTGCAGGAATAGCATTCGTAGATGAAGCAGCTTGGGACAATGCTTTTACAGCTTCAATAGCTTGTTTAGCTGGAACATCTGGAACTACAAATGCACCCCCAGGCTTAATTGATTGGACAGCGTCTTTAGCAGCTTCTACAATACTTGGAATAGATGCAGCTGACGGTGCAATAGCTTGTTCGGCTAATGCCTTAATAGCATTAACGCCTTGTGTAGTTGTAGCCGCTGAACTAGCAATTTCAGCAACTGGGATTACAACTTGTGGTGATGCTGGAACAGAAGATGCAGCTGCATCTGCCAACACCTTCACAGCTTCGATTGCTGTTGTCACAGAGGTAGCTGGAGCAACTACAGGGGCAGGAGCAAATGTTCCTTCGGCTTTAACGTTTTCTAAATATTCCCAGACCTTACCAGTATTAACATAGTTCATTGTTACTAAGAATGCTAAGGCGATAAGAATAGAAGTTGATGGACTGAATTGTGCGGTCCATAGAACAAGAGAAAATATAAATAATTTGAAAAAAGCGTTATCGAATAATTTAAGAACAGGCTTTGGTGGTTGCGGTGCAAGTCTTACAACATATAACATCAATAAAAGGTGGACTACACCTCTAATAATAGTGGGCTTTTTCATGTAATTCTGTAAAATATAGTTAATATTTGAATCAACCGTCTGAACGATACTTTCCATTTGGGTTTATTATATTATTATATAATAAAATAAATTTAAAGAATAATGTTATTAATAATAATAATTAATATTTTTTAATTTTCTTTTACGTACATATTTTTCTTTTTTAACAGACTCGCCTTTATTTTCTTTTAACAGACCTTGCCTTTTTAACAGATTTAGCCTTTTTTGATTTTCTTTTAACAGACTTTGCTTTTTTAACAGACTTTCTTTTTGACTTTACAGATTTAGCCTTTTTAGCTGACTTTCTTTTTGACTTTACAGATTTAGCCTTTTTAGCTGACTTTCTTTTTGACTTTGTCTTTTTAGCCGACTTTCTTTTTGACTTTACAGATTTAGCCTTTTTAGCTGACTTTCTTTTTGACTTTGTCTTTTTAGCCGACTTTCTTTTTGACTTTGTCTTTTTAGCCGACTTTCTTTTTGACTTTGTCTTTTTACTTGACTTTCTTTTTGACTTTGTCTTTTTAGCCTTTTTAGCCGACTTTCTTTTTGACTTTGTCTTTTTACTTGACTTTCTCTTTGACTTTGTCTTTTTAGCCTTTCTCTTTGACTTTGTCTTTTTAGTCTTTTTAGCCTTTTTACTTGACTTTCTCTTTGACTTTGTCTTTTTAGTCTTTTTACTTGACTTTACAGATTTAGCCTTTTTAGCTGACTTTCTCTTGGGCGATTTAGTCTTTTTAGCTTTACGAGGCGACCGTGACTTACTTTTTTTACTTGGTTGAGTTGGAGATTTTCTTTGTTTCCTAGGAGGTTCAGATGTTTCAGGATTAGATGTATAAGTAAGCATTTTTGGAGATACACCTAATAAATTTTCAAAGAATGTACTTGTACCTTCCGATGGAAGACTTGATTCTTCACTTGAAGGTTGAGAAGATGACATATCTTCTTGTTTTTCTTCAAGTTTTTCAACTACTTCTCTGAGTTCTTCTTGTAACTCTTTACGTTCTTCTTTATCTTCTTCTTTTTTAATGTCACTTTTAAGTTCTTCTTTTCGTTCAAGTAATTCTTCGGTATTCATAGAAACATCACTTGATTGTGGGATTTCATAATTTGTTGGTGAATAAAATTCACCACTTGACTCAATGTCTGGTAATTCTGGTGTGGATGGCTCTGACCCAAAAAATTGTTCAGCAAATGACTTTTTAGACATCTTTATATATATTATATTATATTATAATAAAATAAAAAAAATATCTAAAATAAAATTGAATTACGAATCAATATATTAACATTAAATGCCTCGTAAAAAGAAAATTGAGTCTATAGTTGTACAAAAAGTACTACCAGAATTACTACCAGAATTACTACCAGAATTACTACCAGAATTACTACCAGAATTACTACCAGAATCACTACCAGAATTACTACCAGAATCACTGTTAGAGTCACAAATTCAATTATCGAGTAATTCGAATGATATTGATAATACATTATCGAGGGATACCTTAATACCAAAACACCCTTGTAGAGAAAATCTGTATAAAAAACTATTTGAATTATTAACAAAGTATAATAAAGATCCATACTTTTATTCACAGGATGATTTACAAAAGTTTTCTTTAAATCTTGAGAGAGGTATATTTAATTACGCTGTAACTAATTGTACAACTAGAGATTGGGATTATGTGTTCAAGCATTTTTATATAAGTAAAGCTGTAAGAATTTACACGAATTTAAATTCAGATAGTTATATTAAAAATATAGATTTAATTAATAGACTTTTTAAAAAAGAATTTACAGAGTTTGAATTAGCATATTTTGATTCCGAAGAAATATTTCCATCAAGGTATTATGAATTAATTGAAAGATATAGAGAAACCAAAACGTATGTTAAACAAGAAGCTACGAACGACGGTGCTCATTTCTGTGGTAGATGCAAAACATACAAGACAACATACTATCAGTTACAGACAAGATCAGCTAAAATCATTGGCTGGAAAAGTACTCTACTAATAACATCTTGGCTCTGTTATTGGGAAAATAGTTGTAGTCCAAGTTTAATACTCAAGTGCTAGTTAATCAAATTTGATTAGCGACATCATCAAATTGCGGGAAACTCCTTAGAGCTTTTACTACCACTTTTATTTAGAAATATCTAAAAGGAACACGGTTAATAGCCGTACCCAATGGTAAAAATGTAAAAGATTGGAAAATCCGCAGCCAAGCTCCTTAACTTAATTGAAAGGAGAAGGTTCAACGACTAAATGGTGATGGGGGAAATTATTCCCTTAAGATATAGTCTATTCCCTGGTAAATATTCCGAAAGGAAGGGTATCTTACTGAAACTGAAGCTGAGCTTTGGTCGATGTATATAAGGATGAACCAATGACTACGTTTGTACAATGTGCTTGTGGAAATAGATGGCGTTATTAATAATTGTGTTTATGACTGTGGTGATGAAAAATTGAATTGAATAATTGTAAAAATATTATAATTTAATCTAAAAATATTATAATTTAATACCAGTCGCGAGTTAATGTAAAGGATAAAAATATTATAATTTAATAATGAATTGTAATATTTGTAATAAAAGTTGTAAAGACGATAAAAAACTACTTGTTCAACAAATCAAACTACAAATTGGTGGATTAATTGGACACATCAAATGATAATATATACTATCATATTGTTTAGATTTTGATCATATTTATGGTGAAAAGTATAAACAAATATCAAATTTATGTAAAACAGAAAGAATATTAGATGAAATAGAAAAGTGTAGACTTATTTGTAGCAGTTGTCATCAAATGTTTACTTGTTTTCAAAGAGGTGGTAATCTAGAAATTTATTAGATAATTCTATTGAATATAATATTATAATTAAAGAAATTGTAAAAGTTTATAGATAAAGTTAATTTTTATCCTAAAAAAAAAAAAATGAATACTTTTTTATTTTTATAATTATATAAAATAATGTCAAATAACACTATTGAAAGTACTCAACTTACCGAAATATCAGATTTTCAAACTCTTACAAAGAATAAGAATAACAAAAAGCAATTTCATAAAAATAAATCTGCGGATAAACCACGTCTTAGTTTTAAGGATTTACTATTTGAACTTAATAACCTAAAGAAGTATCAGCATTCACCAAAAGCTGATTTATACGAACGTTATAATTCATATATAATTCGTATGGAATTACCAGGACTGTCAAAAAATGATATTACAGTTCAAGTACGTGATGGGCAGTTTTTACTAATTTCTGGTAACAAGCAAAATCTATCTCTTCAGAAAGATGACACAACTATTTATTCAGAATGTCATTATGGTAATTTTATGAGACGTGTCAAGGTACCTTCTCTAATTAATCAATGTACAATCATGACAAGTATGTCATATGGAGTCTTAATTGTATCTGTTGATAAATTATCCAAGGTTGAAGAAACGTTGGATTCTCGGTTAGATACAGTAGATAACACATATCTAACGTATGATTTACCACCTATTCCAGAAGATAAGGTTATAGATTTTAGTAACTTGGAAATGTCTGGTAAAAGTTGGGCAGATGAAGAATAAAAGTAAAAAATAAATGAAAAGATATAAAATAAAGATATAAAATAAATATATAACAAATACGATGAGTGACACGCATATTACATTTCAAAAAATAAATAACAATGATATCATATTTTTTGGGAATAATCCAACTGTAACATTTAGTGATAATGTTACAGTTTTTATATATCCTATTAATTATTATGTAGATACAAATGAAACTATAGATACAAGAAATGAAACTAACTGTAATAAAATATTAACATTTTTTAAAAATATGTTTAATGAACAGCACTGTAACATATACAAGAAATGAAATGGCCTTGACAAAATATGTTTATTTAAAAATAATATAAAATAAATATAAATATAATTTTAAAAAACATGACACGGTTGATTTTTTTAGGTGCTTTTAGCGCCCTTTTTTTATTTGTAAATAGTTATGGGTATAAAATGCATGGATATTTAGGTAAGATAACAGATAATTATTTAGTAAGATATGAGCCAGAATTATATAATAAGGTAATTGCGGTATTTGAAGGTCAGAGTATTAGTTCTATAAGTTCTTGGGCTGATAAAATTAAGCGTAATTCAAAATATATCTGGACAAAAAATTTACATTTTATAGATATATTAGAATGTCATAATCAGAAATATAATAAGGACATTATTGATAAATATTGTAATAATCATTGTATAGTATCAGTATTACAAGATTTTACAAATTCAATAAAATACAATTTCAATTACGATTATGTTATAAATGAGGATACAAAATTAACGAATGTAGAATTGTTAAAATTTCTTGTTCACTTTATCCAAGATTTCTCACAACCAATGCATTTACTAGGTTACGATAGAGGAGGTAATAGTTTCAAGGTTAATGTTTTAATAGATGGTAAAAATAGAACAAGTAATCTACATTACATATGGGATTCTATGTTACCACAATATTTTGTTGATAATTATGCTTATACTTTTGTAAATAAAAGATATTCTAAACCTAATAATTATTATGAATTAATTGAAAATGTACTTAATGATAATATTCAAATTTCTTGTAGAATTTATCCAGATTCACATTATATTATTTTTAATGATTACTTTAATGAGACTCATTTTGTAACTTTATTTGATAATTATCAGTATCTTATTGCAAGTACATTAAAATATATTTTTGAAGTCTAAAATCCTTTATTTTATGTTGTATATTAGAATAAATAAAAAGAACTTTTTTATTTGTTTAATATTAGATGAGTAACGAATATGATATAGTTATTATTGGAGCTGGACCAGCTGGATTAGCATTAGCTCAATGTGTTAGTCATTTGAATAAACGTATATTAATTATTGAGAAAGAAAATGTTATAGGTGGATGTCATGCGGTAAGACGTATCAATGGATTATTTACTGAACATGGACCTAGAGTGTATAGTAGTACATATAAGGTATTTCAAAGTTTATTAAATGAGATGGGTGTGGATTTTTATAATTTATTTACAAAGTATAATTTTTCTGTATCGGAAATAGGTGGCGAAACGATTTTTTCTACATTGTCTTGGTCTGAACTTGGCTATTTATTTAAGGAATTTACAATGTTAATGTTAAATGATAATCATGGTGTCAATGTAATTTTAAAAGATTATTTACATAATAATAATTTTGATGAGAATTCTGTTGAAATGATAGATAGAGTATGTAAATTGACAGATGGTGGAGGAGTTGATAAATATACATTACAAGAGTTTTTACAATTATTCAATCAGCAATTTTTTTATTCGTTGTATCAGCCAAAATTACCGAATGATATTGGATTATTTAAGATTTGGAAGGATGCGCTACAAAACAAAGGTGTTCATTTTTATTTAGATACAACTATTAAAAACATAAATATTAAAGATAAAAAAATAGAGTCTGTAAATTTGTATGTAAATAATTACTTGGAAACTATTTATAGTAAAAAGTTTATAATGGCTATACCTCCAAAGAATTTATTAGAAATGACAACAAAATTTAATATTTCGCACAGTTGGGGCAATTTAAAACAATATGCAATTGATACGGCGTATATAGAATATATGTCAGTGTCATTTCATTGGAATAAAGACTTGAATCTTAAAAAGGTGTATGGATTCCCTAAATCATCTTGGGGTATTGCATTTGTAGTTTTAAGTGACTATATGAAGTTCGAGGAGACTAATTCTAAAACAGTTATATCAGCTGCTGTAACTATTAGTAATAGAAGGTCCCCAAATAATAATAAAATGGCCAATGAATGTAATGCAAATGAATTGGTGGATGAAATGTTTTTACAATTAAAAGAAGCCTATCCTAGTTTACCACGACCTACTGTAAGTATTATGTCTCCAGTTGTTAAATATGATGATAAAAATAAAAAATGGATTTCGATGAATACTGCATTTATTATGACATCTAATAAAGGTTATTTACCATATCAAAATAATGTAATAAAAAACATGTATAATTTAGGTACTCATAATGGTAAAAGTTATTATAAATTTACTTCATTAGAATCTGCTGTAAGTAATGCTGTTGTTTTATCAAAAGAATTATACCCAGAGTTAAATAGTTCAAAGTATATTAGACTAACTAGATCGACAAGTTTATCTGATGTATTTGATTTAATAATAATTGTTATAATTTTGTATTTAATTTATTTTAGTATTATAAATGTACGAAAAAGAAGATAACTTTACTAGCATTTTAAAGAAACTAGATGAAATTATTCAAAGACTAGATAAAATAGAAGATGATATAAGGTATTTAAAAAATGGAAGTGATAGTATGGCAGATCATATATCTTTTATTGAACATGTATACGATACAATTAAAAGTCCATTTTATTTTATTATGAACAAGATAAAACCGATACATCAAATCCCTGAAAAACGAAAAAATCTACTGGTAATAAGTAATGCTATTAGCTCAGATGATAGACCTTTAATATAATAATTTTCGTAGTGGTCTTCTCGGGTAACATGATACACTAGTTCTCACACGGCAGTTTTTCATATCGTTGGACAACAAGCGCTTCTTTTGGTAAGATTAAATAAAAAATGAATTATAATTTTGTTAACTTTTAATCACAGAATTATAAAAATGTTTAAAGGCGAATGGTCGATTAATGTAAGTTACCAAAGAGCGGATATGATTTCAATTTATGATAGTTTTAATAATAAGTTTAGTTATTATATATGTGCTATAAGTCATGTATCTGATGGATTGGTAAATCCACGCAATCCAGAGGAAATTTATTGGATTGAAGTTAAATCTATTTATATGTTAGATATGCCAAAACCACCAGCATTATATAAGAGAAAACAAAGAGTAGAGTCTGAAGAACAGAGTGAATTGGTTATAGATGATAATCCTAAATTAAAGAGAAAAATTAAAAATATAGAAAAAGACATTTCATTGTTTAAAAAAAAGCGTAAAGTAGATGATTCAACATTAGATTTAAAACAACAAATTATGTTACTAGATGTTGATATTGAAACAAAAATATTTTTACTTGACAAGTATGATAGTATTCAAAAATTAGGATGTAGTGATTATGCAAAAGGTAAAACATGGTTGAAAACAGTTTTAAATATTCCATTTGGTAAATATAAACCTTTTAAAGTCAAGATGTCAGATAGTTCTGATAAAATTAATGAATACTTTAAAATGGTAAGAAGTCATTTAGATAAAAACGTCCATGATATGGATAAAGTAAAAGATGAAATTATGGAATTTTTAGCTAGAAAAATTTCTAATCCTCATAGCAAAGGTCATGTGTTAGCTTTATGTGGACCACCAGGTGTCGGAAAGTGTTTTAGTAAAGATACTCCGATTTTAATGTTTAATGGAACTATTAAAATGGTTCAAGATGTAGAAGAAGGAGATTTATTAATGGGTGATGATTCTACACAGAGAAAGGTATTATCATTAGGACGTGGTAGAGATACAATGTATAAAATTACAAATGTTAA
>Ga0208133_1000990_pt1 | contig 10295 bp, 7 predicted proteins | sample ColrivemetaGS535_FD_187595 | JGI IMG/M metagenome (GOLD analysis project Ga0208133, IMG submission 187595) | Estuarine microbial communities from the Columbia River estuary, USA - metaG S.535 (SPAdes) (version 2) | ecosystem: Environmental > Aquatic > Marine > Intertidal zone > Estuary | place... | reverse complement strand
GTTTAACAAATCTCTTTCACCTAAATCACCAATAAGTGAATTACTTACACTTGGTGCTAGGCGGATTAAGAAAGCTGTTTGTTTGGTAGTTGATGCAAGCACGTTGGTAGCCGAATAGTTAAACAAATAACCACGATCCTGATCAAATCCGCCGTCTTGTAAGAACGCACTACCCCAGTGACTAATGTTTGGTGTAGCTGTTTGACTACAAAATAATACGCCTGCACTTGTTGCATGGGTTGCGGCAATGCCCGCAGTAAAGGTACGTGTTGATCCTGCTGTGTATAAGGCCAAGTTTGTTGCTCGAGAAGCGCCAGTTAGATTACCAGCACCACTTGTTGCACTTCTTCCTGAGTAGCTGATCAATTCGTTATCAATATATAATGTGCCCGAGTCAGGAAATAGTGTTAAATCTTCGACTGGAATTGTAGTTGCGCTGGATGTAATAGTTGAAGTTAGCCAAGTTCTTGGTCCTTCGTTGATAACTTCATAGCGTACTGGACTGTTTCCTGAACGTTGATATGCTTCCCTATTCACATTGTTGCCTTTGAGTCTGTGTACAAAAATGTACTTGCCGTCCGGACCACGTAACATCCAATCGATAAATCCAGCACCATACCATGTCCATTGCAGGCCAATCATTTGCATTCTACCTGGTTCGATCTTAAATCCGCTTGGGTTAAATACGCCATTAGATCCATCGCAACGGTCGCCATTCCACTTGCTTTGAGGTATAACGTAGTCTATAGTTTTAGCAACTTTTACACCCGAGGCAGTAGTTGTGCCCCTGTAGTCCGGAGTCACCGTGATTTGGGTATCACTAGCAATGGTAGTTACCACATGGGTCATACCACGGATAACAATACGATCGCCTACTGTTAATTGACTAGTAAATCTAGTGGAACTACCTGTTACTAAATTACTATCAGGAATTACGTTGACGTTACCACTTAGTTGAAATGTACTTGATCGTTTGCCAATAGCAAATGTTTGGCCATCGTATTGCCAAAATTGACCGTTTTGATCATCAAATGTTCCCGCACGTACAATGGCACCAGACCATTTTTCAACGACTACAAAAGATGGCCCGGATAACGCGGCAGTAACATTGCCCAGTACTGATTTGGCAGTTATTGTGAATGTGCGTTCATCAACAATGGTGGCTACAGTATAAGTGTCGGTGTATCCTGAAGTAATAATACCGTTTAGACTGACCACAGCTCCCACTTGCAAATTGTGGTCCACATCGTCTGTAATCACAGTGATAGTACTGCCAACTGTGGTGCCGGTGGCACTGACACTTCTTAAATCGTAATTAGGAGCAAACAGCGCACCTGTGTTGTAGTTAATGGCTTTACCAGACTGATAGCGAATATATTTCTTACTCATACGAATTGCTTGGGTGCCGTAGCTAGGACCGCCTGTGCTTAATATGACTCCGCCATCGAGTGGTCTGTGCAAGTACCAGCAGTCTGGTCTAGCATAAACTACAGCACCAACTGTGCCTGTAATTACACCTGCGGCTCTGGCAGTGTATGTAAATGATGTTGGTGTAGGAACTGATTCAATAAAATAAGGACCACCTGCATTTTTATGATTCTGCGTATCTCCACTATCGCTGTTAATATTAATAATGATTGTACTGCCAGGAAGTAGTCCATGTGCATTCGGAAAAGTCACTGTGATAACTGGAGTGGCTGCGGCACTGTATGTGATTGCAGGAGCACTGATCGGAGCTCCGGTGTAAAATCCGCCTCTTCTCAACTGAATAAAAGTGGTAAACAAGTTGTCGCTGGTAACACCCACTGCGGCTTTTGCATAGTAGGTGAACGAACTGGTGGATGGGACAGTGAATATAACAAAACTACCTTCAGCACGGCTAAATCCACTAATACCTGTATTGAGTCCTTTAATGGTAAAAGGTTGTCCAACAACCATACCGTGAATTGAACTAGTCGTAACAGTGATTAAACTCTCGCCGGCTGCGCCGTTGGTAATAATAGCACTGACAGTCATATCTGTACCAGGAACTTCATAAATGCTAGGATACCCGCGTAGCATACTGACCGCTTGCCACTTAGTTGTTTGTAATCCGTATTCAAAGTCAGCATCTAACATGCTGGTCGGTTGGGCTACACGAGTACGTTCAAACGCATCGGTACCCATTTCCCATGGACGGACTGTCTGTATCGGATTTTCGTAAAAAATTTGGATAGCATCGTTGGCATTATGTCCTACAGAGCTTACTGAGAGTGTAATAGTGGTAATACCGTCGCTGTTGTCTAATGCTGTTACAAAGTTACTATCATTGGCTCTACTAAAACTAATTGCAGTATTGGCATTAGTTGTGTCGGCAAAATTATAATAAATTATGTTTCGTGTGGTGTTGGTAATAATCAATAGTTGATTTAAATCGTACTTACCCGGTACTTTAATCGTGCCTACACCTGCCGCGCCGGGCGTAAAAACGTAGCTTCTAATCTGACTTTTGGCCATTTATGATTTCTCCAAATATTATTATTAATGTTATTTAGCTTAATTTATTGTTGCTAGGGCTGATTTGTTAATTTAAAAGTTTTTGATGTCAATCGCATCAATTTCTTCACGTGTTTCGCAAGCTAAAATTTCAGCTTCTAATGCATTATTTGCATCGCGTATTGCTTGCCTAGCTTGTAATACTGCTAGCGTTTTAGAAGTTGTATTTTCCAGCTGATCCTGCTCCTTAGCTCTTTCCAATTGCCAGTCCAGGGCCATTATCTTTTCAGCGGCTTTGTGTTTGATCAGTGGAATCTTGGATTCTTTATATTTCTGCAAAGAATCTGCTTCTTTAGCTGAGTTGTATTGTGCAAGTTGTTGGGCCAGTGTTTTGCCCAGCATTGTATGCACAACTTCACCGTCAATCAATTTCAACGTGGCCAGTAATTCTGTTGCTGGATCGTATGGGTATGCATAGCTGGTGGTATGTGCGTCTGCTTCATTATCAAAAAAATTAGTTGCTTCGTTAGTCAGCGGATCGAATGTGAGATATTTCATAATTGTCCTGTTTTATAAATCATTGAATGGCTTTGTATCGTACATCAAAGGCACAATACACGGGTAGTCTGTACTGTTGCGGTTACTGCCGATAATCTGACTAGCTTGCGTTCTCACTATATTTGCCCTAGCAGAATCGGCAGTGGTGTTCATCAACCAATCGCTAGCAATGTGCTGAAAGCGAAGTGCATTTCCACTGTCTGAATTGTCCCCGTTTTGACACATAAAATCGCTTTTGCCAATTGGTGTAAACTGATAACCAAAACTGTTGGGATGTTCAAAATCATAAATTGTCTTACCATCACTTACTCTAATCAATGCACAATATATACCAGCTTGAAAATAATAGCTGGCACAATATGCCATGACATATCTGCCGTCTGAACTGACCACAAATCTAATACCAAAATGCACACCCGAGTCAATGCCAAAGCTAGTAGTGTTACTTTGAGCCACAATTGCACCTTCAGACAGCCCAGTTGTTCCCCATCGATGTACCCAGAAACCATAACTCGGAATCATTTGTGCAAACACTATTTTACCGTTGTCGCACATTACTGGAACACCTCGATAGTTATCTTCTGTGCCGTTGTTTGTTGGTTTGCCAGTACTTGCCGCATACGCAGTGCTGTAGTTTGCGGCAGTGTTAAAATATGTGTACAGATTGCTGGAAGTGGCCTGTGTAAAGGCTGCTAATTGTTCAGTAGTTCCAAAAAATTCTCTATTTGAGTACTGACTTAGCCTCGGTACATTGTTGTAAACCACAGGTTTGTGAACATAGCTACCATTACTTTCTATAATGCACAGCTGATTTGTTTTGGCATTATAGCTGACGCGGCCGTATCTGGTATTATTGTACCCTGAATTTTTAGTAGTAACTGTAACATAGCCTTTGCCTAAACTAAATCTCTGAAAGCCGTACCATGTGGCGCTTCTTGGTCCAACGGAAATTTCAGCACTGTTATTAAAAATAGCATACACTTGATCCGACTCATTGACCACTGTGCCTACATCTCTAAAGGCCTGGGCCCGGCGGGTCATTTCAGTGCTGTTTCTAATAAGATCTCCAGCAAAACCAGAACCCATGGCGTGACTTAGATTGCCTAAGAATCCTGCACTAGGAGCACCTTGGCTGAAACAATCTGAAACCGTGTCAGGCAGCTCGTTGGTTCGTGCATATCTACCATTATAGTTGTCTTCGCTACTAGGCGCACCTGTACTACTCATAACAGCACCGCCGCCGCCTCTATTGTTGTTGCCAAGCATAAATCTGCCTATACAGTTATAGTTATGATCATAGATGGAGTAGCCGCCATAACTGCCATTACTTGACCAAACTGCAAATGCCGCTTGCAAATATGCATTGCTTGGTGTGTAGTTTGTTAGGGTATTGCCCAATAAGGTTGGCATTTTTATCAGTTCCTCAAATTCATATTATGCACCTGCACTAAACAGTGCAGTATCATATTGTATAGATGCAAACGCTGGATAATCAGTTGAGTAAAAATTACTCTGCATAAATCCAGGAAGATACGTTCTACACATGTTTGCCTGGGCAAGATCCGCTGTTTCATTCATTATGGAATCACTCGAAATACTTTGGTGGTGTATGCCGGCTGCTCCATCAGCGTTTACATTTTCCAACCTCACAAAATCACTCTTGCCAATTGGGGTGTAAAAATTCGCATAACTGCCATTATCATTTTCATCCCATACAGTTTTGCCATCGCTTACTCTCACTAGGAATATCTTAGACCCTGAACCATAATAATTGTACGGGCAATGTATCAGCACATATCTGCCATCCGACGACACTTGATGTCTAATGCCGTATCTATATCCCTGATCAGTTCCGTAACTGGTAGTTAGAGTTCTATTAATCAATGCACCGGTATGGGTGCCGTCTGCATTCCATCTGCTCATCCAAACATTATTGCTGGGAATCATCTGTATCCATACTATTTTATCGTTATCGCACATCACAGGAATACCACGATAATTATCTTCGGAGCCGTTGTTTGTAGGCTTACCGGTAGCTGCCACATATGTTGTGGTGTAATTGGCTGCGGTATTAAAAAATGTATACAAAGGTCCGCTAGTGCCGGCGGTATATGCGGCGGCTTGTTCTGTAACTCCTCTAAACAACGACGGTGCATAATATCTAAGATTAGGCACTGCATTGTACACTGTGGGCCTAGCACCATAAGAATCGTTGACTTCTATGATACAGACTTTTTTAGTTTTTGTGTTATAACTGATTCGGCCTTGGATACTATTTAAATTATAACCAGATTGTTTGGCAGTGACAGTGGTGTAATTCTGAGTACCAATAACTCGCTGATGCACGTACCAATTCATACTGCGTTGGCCAATTCTTAAATAACCGCTAGCCGACATGAAAATTGCATAGTCTTGATTGGTTTCATTTACTATAACTCCACAATCCGCAAGTCCATGGGCCCGACGTTCATATCCAGTTGACCCCATGATGTCACCGCTGGCATTTGAACCCATGGTGAATCCAATTGATAGCAAACAATTACCAAGATAATTATTATACTGTGATTGTGCATACGTAGTGTTGTTACCAGTTGTGGTGTCGGTTCGGGTGAATGCACTGCCAGCATATGTGTCAGTCAACTCGTTTGCACCAGTTGATGTCATTGAGCCGCCGCCGTTAACGTTACTGTCATTCAACATGAATCTACCCATGCAGTGAAAGTTGTGATCATATATTGACCATCCGCCTTGGGTACCGTTGTTGCTCCAGCAGGCAAATGCAGGTTGCTTGTACGCTTGCCCTGGAACATTTCCGCCTACAAAATTAGATAATAACGCCATTTATTTCCCTTATACCAATTTCCAACCGTAAGTTACACCTGAATAAACCAGTGCGATGCTTACGTTTTTTATGTTTAAAATCAAATCTTCTGCTAGCCCCATGATCAAACTGTTGTTTCTTGCAACGGTTAAATTGTTACGGTCAAATGTTCCAGCCAAATCAGCAATGGATATTGTTGTGTTTGTTGAAGGTGTTGCTGGCAGTGTTATTGTAAACGCTGTTGTTGCAGTGTTGGCAAAATATTTTGCACCGGCCACTGCGGCTGTTGCGGTTGTGATTGTGGACCAAGAGCCACCGCCGGAAGCATCTACATATTGTTTTGTTGCGGCTTCTAAAGCAGTGGTTGGGTTGCCAGCAAGATACACTGCGTTGCCAAAATAACTGGCACCGCTGACTCCTATGCCTCCAGCCACTGTAAATGCTCCAGTTGTTGCACTGGTTGATGCCGTTGTGCTACTGGCTGATAATGTTGTGAAGTTTCCAGAACTTGCTGTGACACTGCCAATTGCAGGCGGGCTGGTCAAGTAATTACTGAAACCAGTGCCGCTTATACTAGTGGCAGATAATGAAGTAAATGCTCCCGATAATGCAGTTGTTGCACCAATGGTGACATTGTTGATTGTGCCAGCAGTTGCTGGATTGATTATGACTGTGCCAGTGCCAAGCGGACTTAGTGTAACTGTTTGATTAGCTGATACGGCTGATAGTTGACCTAATAATGTAGTAGCCTGTCCAACTGTACCCAATGTTAATGTACTGGTAGGACTAACTGTAACTAATCCTGTTGGACTGATTGCAACATTGCCAGTTGGACTTAAAGTCACTGTGCTGGTTGTGGTCAGTGTTGTGAATCTTCCAGCTGCCGCTGTTGTTACTCCCACGCTGACATTGTTTAATGCGCCAGTTGAGGCTGGGCTTAGGCTAAAAGCATTTAATGTTAAATTCAAATTGCCAGCAATGTTGACAGTTCCATTAACATTTAATCCGTCCAATGTGCCGGCAATGCGTGTTACACTCTCGCCTAGTGTTGTTTGACTCAGCAACAAATCGCCGTTGTGCCCTATGTAAGATCCTGGAGTCAGCTCAATTCGCGAACCAGTTACGGTAATGGTTTGCGTTATCAAATTGCCGTCAGTATCTACAATGAAATAAGGACTAGTATATCCACTTGCTGATCTAAATAATTCGTAAACAGTACTCATAAATTTCTCATTAACTCATTATCATGCCGTATGCGGCTGCTAGTGCGGCGGCATATGCAAAAGTCACTGCACTATTTGCACCTGCCGGTTGTGAAGTCATTTGTACAGTTGTAAACCTGCCGCTTAACGGAGTTCCGTTTCCAACAGCAACATTATTAATGCTACCTATTGTGTTTGGATTAATTGTTACTGTTCCATTGCTAGTTGGGCTAAAATTAACAACAGCATCGTTTCCGTTAAAAGCAACATTTCCAGTTGCAGTTAATGTTGTAAATGTTGCAGGAGCAGGTGTAGTTGCGCCGATTGCAACATTATTAATATTTCCAGTTACTGTAGGATTGACTATTAATGTTCCTGTTCCAGTTGGGCTTATAGTAACACTAGCATTAGCTGGACTAAAATTAACTGTTGACAGCGCAGTTAAGCCATTGAATGTTCCTGCTTGCGGAGTTGTTGCACCAATTACAACATTATTAATTGCACCTATAGTGGAAGGATTAACCGTTACAGAATTAGTTACAGTTAAATCTGCAATAGACCCGCTAGTGTTAAACGTTATAGAATTAGTAGTTGCATTAGTGGTGATGGAAATTCCGCCAAGCGGTACAAGTGTAAGGGTGTTGCTCGTGGAATTAAGACTGATAGTGTTTTGTCCGGATACTGCTAGATAGGTATAGCCGTTCATGCTGATGCTCCAAGTAATATAGTTTTTAATTGACTCATAGCTATAAGATAGTTGCTACTTGCCACGGTATTAGTTAATGTAATTGATGAAAATCTAGCGGAAGCAGGAGTAATTGCACCAAAAATTATTTTGTCAATCGACCCTGGTACGGCTGGATTAATTGTTACTGTTCCTGTGCCACTTGGTGCAATTGTTACTGTTTGATCCTGTGTTATTATCACATGCCCGTTTGCTGATAACTGACTAAATGTTCCAGACCGTGCTATGCTACCGCCAATAGTAACATTATTGATATTACCAGTTGTTTCTGGATTTATTGTTACTGTGCCCGTTGGGCTTATAGTTACTTGCTGATTACCGTCTACTATGTTAACAAATCCAGTAGCATTTAATTGTGCAAATGTTCCTGCTTTTGGATTTATTACGCCAATAGCAACATTATTAATAGTGCTACTGGCAACTGGATCAATATTAAATTGCCCAGTTATATTTAAATTTGCAATATTAGTTAGGTTAAATGTAAGTGTATTAGTGCTGTTGTTTGTAGTAATTGCTATCGAATTATCTGTGTTAACAATTTTTATTTTTGAAAATACAAAATCCGATGCTAGAGTAGACTGACCGCTTACTGCAATAGAATTTAAAGCACTTACTATAATCGAACCAGTATTGTTAATTTCTAAAAAGCCGTTAGGAAGATTGGAATTATTCCAATTTCGGATCACGCCAATTTCTCCGCCAATGTTTGTAGAATCGTCAACTACCGTAGGAATCCCCAGTGGGTTTAATCTTTCAGAATAAGTTGCTTTAAATGTTAATTTAATATCTGATAATACTGTAACGCCATCTGCTTCGTAGTATGGTGTTGCAACAAGTGTAACTTTTGAATCGTCCGAGGTTGCTGTAAATTTTACTAGATCTTTTCCTAAATTAAGGCGTCCGTAACTCACAACAGAAACTTGGTTAACTCTTGCAGTGACTAGTAAGTTAACATGCTCGACGTGATCCACGCCTCGCTCTATTACAATCTCGTAGGCCGCAGTTGCAAACTCGCCTGCCATCCACTGGTCAACAATCGTGGGTTTAGGGACGCGAATTTCTTGTCCTTTAAAGGAAAAGTTTGCGCCATTTCTAAGTTTAAGAGTATTTCTTAAACCCTTTATAAAAAAATCAGAAAAGTTCATAGAGTCTCACCAATACAGTGTATTTATTCATAGTCAAGATTATCGGTCAGCTTCTTAAAAACAGCTAAATTACTGTAACTAAGGAGTTAATATGGGTCGTTATTCAGAGTATTTTCAAGATATTTGGAAGTTGCAGGCAAATCGTAAGGTATTAGGATTAACCCTATTTGGGGTATTATTTGATAATTCTAAACCATTTACTCCCGGCAACCAGCTAGAGATTGCAGAAGGTGCTGATAAAGCTATACAATTGCTCACACAAAAAGGATATGATTTTGTTATTGTTGCAGGCCAGGCACCTGCCAGAACTAAAAATTTGGAACAACAAGATTTTGAAAATATTTTAACAGGTACTAAGGATATTTTTGAAAAATTAGGAGCAAGAGTAAAAAGTTCATATTATGCTCCTGGCGTAGATAAGAATGATCCTTATGTAAAACCAAATACTGGCATGTTTGAACGTGCTCAAAACGAAGGATTTATTAAATGGGACGGTACATATTATATAGGTGCCGAGGCAAACGATGCCAAAGTTGCGGCTAAGGTTAAAGCAATTCCAGTATTAATTAAATCGCCAGGAAAAGAAACTAAAACTAAGGCATTTGAATTAATGCATCAAGTTAAAGTGCAAGAATTTAACAGTTTATTAGAGTTTGCTAACAGCATTTAAAAAAAGGAGCATTAAGCTCCTTTTTTATTGGTAAGAACTAGTCACCTGTTCATGCAACTTCTTTAAAACTGCTTTTTGTTAGCAATTTGCCAAGTTCTGGAAACCACAAATATTTCATTTCAGATCGTTCTAGGGTAGTTAATGCTTCTTTAACAGTTTCAACTAAGGGATCTCCGGCTAGATTGAAACTAGTATTAAACAAAATTGGAACGCCTTTGAGTTTATTGAACTCACTAATCAATTCATAATAGTGTGGATTTTGTTCTCGAGTAACTGTTTGAATTCTGCAAGTGCCGTCTACGTGTGTAATTGCCGGAATTAATGCTTGTTTATCTTCAAGTACATTTACAGCATACATCATGAACGGGCTATCAGTGCGTGAGCGGAAGTCAAACCATTCGGAAGCATGTTCTGCCATTACTGATCCAGCAAATGGACGGAACCATTCCCTATTCTTAACTAGATTGACAATATCTTTACCGTCAGGAACAGTTGGGTCGAATAAAATACTTCTATTACCTAATGCTCGTGGGCCAGCTTCACTCTTGCCTTGATATAAACAAACAATATTTCCATCGGCAATTAACTTAGCAACATCGGCAGTGGTTGTATCGTCAACACTAAATCCAGAAAAGTCGGCAGTTGCATATTCTTTGCTGTGATCTGGGCCAAGATACAA
>Ga0208133_1000987_pt1 | contig 10312 bp, 18 predicted proteins | sample ColrivemetaGS535_FD_187595 | JGI IMG/M metagenome (GOLD analysis project Ga0208133, IMG submission 187595) | Estuarine microbial communities from the Columbia River estuary, USA - metaG S.535 (SPAdes) (version 2) | ecosystem: Environmental > Aquatic > Marine > Intertidal zone > Estuary | place... | reverse complement strand
CACTCTATGAATGAAAGTTATTCTGAAAAATCTATCTTATTTGAAATTGTCATTGTATTAGGTAATACAATTAATGAATCCGTAATGGATAAAACATTGGCTAATATTTTAATCCAAGACGCTTTGGTCTATTTCTTTCCTGACCAAAAAATTAAAACCTACGTTAGATTTGATGTATAAAAAAAACCCTCGTAAGAGGGTTTTATATTTTTAACTAAAAAAATCAAATTTGGGTAGACTGAATCCAAATTCTTTTTTATCTGGATTAGCTCCAGCTCCACCATCAATTGTTGCGGCAATCGAGTTATCACTAACCACCCACGCAATCATATCTTCTGAATTTTTACTTAACATTTGTGTTGCTGGTGTTGCCATATGTTTTCCATGCACGTTATGAATTACTATAGGTACACCGTTCTTTATTGCCCCCACAAATCCAACATGACTATTAAACGTAAACGGGTCTTTATCGGCAACATTTCCATTGTTATCTAATCCTCGTTTTAAAACTCTTTGACAAAATGCCATACCTTTGTTTGACGAATTTTTGTGATATAACCCTACTATGTCACCTAGTCTTAATGAACTAATATTGAATCTAGGTGATTGTGGTATACTATTAGTAACTATTGATGGGACAGCACTTTTAACTGAACCATCAGCGTCATCTTTAGATGCATGTTGTTGACAAATAGTTTTACTTACTTTGTTTTTGGCAAGGTCTGACCAAATCTTAGTCCAATTAACCTCTCCACTTGTAAATAAATTATACTTTACAGAACCTCCACCTTTAACATTGTTAAATGCGTCCCAAGCATTACCTCCAAATAATTCACTATCATATTGACTAAGACATTTAACCATATATGCGGAACATCTTGTTTCAGAACCTGAACTAATTTGAGTGTTTTTAGTAGATGAAATCTTATTAAACTCTTCTTTAGAAATTGCAATACTTCTATTTTTTGGGTCTGTAGGTATTCCAGGTTTTTTTGTTGTTGAGGTATTAGTCTTTGTTTGTTGTGTAGGTTTTTTTGTTGTTGAGGTATTAGTCTTTGTTTGTTGTGTAGGTTTTGACGATGATGTCTTACCAACAAAACTAACACCCTTCATTGGGATAACACCTAATAATGGTGCCGTTACGGTACCAACCCATCCTGTTGATTTAATACCATTTTTAGTTTGGAAACTTTTAATCGCTGCTAATGTACGGTTTCCGTAATTTCCGTCAATACCATCTTTATTAGGACCATAAGCACCTAAATCATATCCCAATGATTTCAATTTTTGTTGAATTGCAACCATATTTTCTTTTTGACTTCTTGGAGCGTTTTGATTGAAACTACTGATTTCCGAATTTACGGTTTCTTGTGAACCTCCAAAATCATCTGCATCTGATGCCAGTTCATTGATTATTGATTGTTCTTTTAGAACCCTCTTTACAATTTTCTCTAAATCAGATTCTGTTAATTTTATAATTTTTTTCATATCATTTAATTCTATTCAATAAATATTCGTATATTTGCTTAATTCTAAACACATCCACCATGAAATACCTTTTATTTACCTTATTATCGTTGACCATTTACCCACTATTGTCGGATTTAGTCAATTGGTCTCAATACAATCAAAAAATTGCCCATAGTAAAACCAAATCAACAAGATTAAAATATGAGGGTAATGGAGTCAAAGTGTATACTAATAATAACTTTGATATATACGTCTTCAATCCTAACAAAGTGACTTTTGGGGTTTCGAGTTCACGACCTTCAGGTAAAAAATTCTATATGAACAGTAACTTTTTTAATAAAAAGGCCATTGGACTTGTTGTTGAAAATGGTGTTAAAAAATCAAGTAGAGTTCCTGGCGGAGGGTATTTCTATGTTTCTAACGGTAATGTTAACGTTAAAAGAGGAGGATGCCCGAGAAATACTGATTACGCATCTCAAACCATATTGTGGGGTATTGATAATGGAGTTACAAATAAATATTTAATGAGACAACGTCATGCTAAACTACTAACGTATCGTAATATTGTAGGTAAAAACAAAAATGGTGAAATTATTTTTGTTGTCTCAAACTTTGGAGGTGTTGTGACTATTGAAGACGTGATTAATGAAGGTGTTAAACAAGGTATGGTCGAAGGTATTCTTTTTGATGGGGGTAGTTCGGTAGAGCATGTATTTAACGATGGAAAATACTCGACATCGTTTATTGCATTATCCGATGGGGGTAAAAAATTATTGAATGTCGATAAACCGACAACCTACATTTACGTAAACTAAAGACTACACTTGTTTTTAGTTTACGTAATACAAGTGTAGTCTTTAATTCTTTTGGCAACCTCAGAGATATAACCGTGAGAAGTAATTTCTACTCCATCCCATCTTTCAGTTTTGAAATTTGGGATGTAGTTTTGTACGTATTGGTTTGTTACAGTAATTGACGTTCCACTATCACGTAATTGTTGTTGATTCTTTCTATTCATCGCCAACTCAATTGAACCATCTTGTTCTTTAATTGTTTTACCAGCTAAACTACACGGTTTATTTATTTTGGGATTACTTGTTTTACAATATTTTGTAATTTTTTCCCCACCTAAATTATGTCCAGAAATTGCCATGTCTAAGGCGGCATTGCCAGTACCGTTTTTTAAATTTACAGAAGGTTCTGTAGTATACCCCACTTTCAGGGCTTTATTGTAATTATCTTGAAGTAATCTATATGTTATGTCTAAACTACCCGAGGCCATTGATAAGTCATCTGAGTCAAGTCCGTATTGTTTAGCAGTTTCTGGTTTAACTTGAGCTAATCCGATAGAAGCATTTCCTCCAAGAGCGTTATATAAAGTTTTAAGTGGGTTTCTAAATTTGTATCTATTACTTTCTCCGAAGTCACTCTCTCTACCAATTATACCGAGACATGCTTTCAGAAATAATTTATTATAATTTTTCTTTATTAAGTCTTTAATTGATAATTTGAATGCAGTTGGGACACATGGTAGTAATGAAGTACTAACTGATGTTGTTGGTTTGTAGGTACCTGATTGTGTTCCATAATTAGGTGCTCCAATAACAGATTGTTCTTTAATAACTCTCTTAATGATTCTTTCTAAATCAGATTCGGTTAATTTTATAATCTTAGTCATATTTTTAAATATTTCGAGTTGACAAATAACCTGCCAATCTTTCGGATTTCTTTTTAAAGAAATCTAAATTCTCCTCAGTTATTTCAGTTGGGTTTAAATAATCAATTCCTATTGTTCCCATTAATTTTCCTGAACCAAAATCAAATAATGCCACGATATAAGATGATTTCGCCCCTGTTGCCTCCGCACCTGACTTTAGACCAAAGGTTGCAACTGTAGGGTCATCGTAATTGGGAATTCCAACAAACCCTGAATTCATTATCTCAATAAAAAATCTAGAATATAAAGATATTGGCATATTTGTGAAAAGTGTTGATACTGGTAAAATTCCTGGTCCATCAACTTCATACACTACTGAAAATTTTTGCATTGATTTGTTTGAATGTAAAAAATGTCCTCCATTATGTATTTGGGTTACCCAAACTCTATCACAATTCAAATAATTTAAAAGATTTTCAATCTCTGTTGTTACTTTTTCAATCGAAATCATTTCGATTTTTAATTCGTCTTTAGGTGCCGTTAGTTTTTTTCGTATCCACAATAATGCTACAGGACCTAATAAAGCGGTTATTAGTGCGACGGTAACACTTCCAAAAATTTCTACCATGTGATTATTCATTTGATTTTATTCATTTGACCTTATTTGTTAAAGTTATTAATAAATACAAAAGATATATAAAAAAAGAATAAAATTGTAATTTTAACTAAAATTCTGGCGTTTGGTCAAGATGGAAATAATTATTATTCTTATAGAATAATAATATAATATTAAAAAAAGAGTAAAAACTAAAATACTAGTTCTAGTACTAGTTCTAGTCAAAATCGACCACACACTCGAAACCAAGTAGTGTCTCCAAAAATCTCTCCAAGTCTCCAAACTCAGATGAAAGTTCCCTGTAAGTGATGTCTCCACCGACTTTTTCTAATTTTGGTTCCGTTTTTCTTTTGACCCCTAAGAATAGTGAATATGAGTCAGGAACCCAATCACCTTTTTCGTGGTCAAATGATTGTGTCGGTAAAGCACGGAATTCGGTAACAATTACTCCACGAGAATCCAAAGCCATTTCACAGATTTTTTTTAATCTATTTTGGTCCATGTCATATCAGAATTTAAAATCGCAGAATAAAGATAAATTTTATTCCACGAAGTGGGTTCAATTAGAGATAGGAACTTACCTCCATTATTATCCTCATATAAGTGGTATATCTCCCCTACAATCGGTTCAAATCTATAAGATGAGTCGTAGACCTCTTGGTTAACAATAAACGATTTTTGAAGGGTTTCTGCCTCTTTTAAGAGTTCTTCATACCTTGTGTTGAATATCTTATTTGCTTTATATGTCCCGTTTCTTTTGAATGGTGTCAAGTCGGTGGGCACAATCTGTGGAGCCCCTACGTGGTGGGGATATTCCATTAAGTTTGGTTTAAGGATAACCTTGTCGATGTGTGATTGTGTGGACATAAAAAAAGTCCCAATATATGGGACTTAAATTATAATTCTTATTTTGGTAAAGTTCAAGTTATTGACCTTTAATCATTGATATTCCGTGTTTCAAAAATTCTTTCGCTCTTGGAGAAACGTGTTGCATTGCATAAACTTTTTCAATATCTTTAACTAACTCTTCACCGTGTTCATTTTCCTTGTAAAGTTCGATAATTTTGTCCATCGCTCTATTACACTCTTTCTTTGTTTCATCAAAGTAGTTATAAGGCTTAAATTCTTTTAAATGGTTCATGATACCAAATGCCAAGTGTTCACCACCGTCAGAAATTTTTGGGTGAAGTCTTAAGGTTTTTAATAATTCAAGTTTGTCCACCAAACTGTGAATACCATTTTTTCTAATTGTAACACCGTCAATATAATCTTCGGTATTATCATCTCCCATAATCTCTTCTAAAGTCCTAACATTACCACCATGGCAGAATTTTTTATCCTCTGTATTTTCAGATTGTTCTATTAGGTAGAGTTTCTTAATCGAATCTCTGTCGTTTTCTGTAAGTTCAAATCTTTTGTTCATAACAATAAATATACGGATGTTTACAATATATCGTGAATAAACTTCATTTTCTCTTCATTACTTAATTCTTGTCTTGTAAATGAGAATGGGTCGTAGTCACATATAATGAATTGTTTTTTATTAAACTCATATACCCTTTTTGCTGATTCTAAGCTATATATGTTATTAAATTTATATGGTCTTATGTTAATGTAAGGATTCTGATTTAAATAATCTCGAATATAACCCGACTTCCATATCTCACTTTCTCTAACAAAATCTAATTTACCAAGGTCTTCTTCTAAAGATTCCATTTTAATAAAAAAATCAGGTATTTGAGTTTCAAAACTATATTTTGATAAATATGTCTTTTTAAGTGGTTTTTTTTCCAAATCCTCTTCAGTAGACACTTTACTATATAATAACATTTCTCGAATAAAAGATTCAAATGTGTTTACCAATTTTTGAGGTTTGTCTTTGGTGTAAACAAATCTTGACCCTACGTTGGTGAAGTTTGAAAATATTGATAACATTCTATCGTAAGGATTTCTAATATTACAAATAATTTTATAGTCACTATATTTTTCAGGATATTTTAAACTATGTGACTGATAATAAATTCCACCATTATCAATCTGTTCTTCAGTCAGCTCAGCACTGCGGCGTTTCACGATATGCAGAGTTTCGGTCTCATCAGCAAAATATTCAAATCCCAACTTACTAAAGATATGTGCAGTCGCTTTTGTACCACACCTTTCAGGTGCCCACCAAATAATCTTATGTTCATGTGAGATATTCATTATTTAATAATAGTTAGTTTATTTTAAAGTTAAAGACACTGAATTAATAGTATTTATCGTTATGAAAAAACTATTAATACTACTAAGTTTTGTACTGATAAGTATAGTTTCAAAAGCACAAGACGTTGTGGTCATCAAACACACAAATTATACAACACATTATAGTAAATCAAAAATGTATCCTGTAATGGTTGAATGGTGGTTAACAAAATCTATGATTACTTGTCCAACACCACTAAAAAGAAAAGACAATTTTAAACCTGACCCTAAGTTGGTTAAAGAAACTGATATTGCGAAGGACTATGTTGGTAGTGGAACCGATAGGGGTCACATGATGCCAGCGGCAGAAAATCTTTGTCAGACACCCGAGGTTCAAGATGAATGTTTTTACTTTTCAAACATGTCGGCCCAATACCACAGTTTAAATGCTGGTGATTGGAAGTCGGTTGAAACGTTGGAGAGACAAATTGCGTCAGAACAAGACTCCACTCGTATTTGGTGTGGTAATGTTGGAGAAATAAAAAGGATAGGTAGGGTTGCAGTTCCAAAACAATGTTGGAAAGTAATCTACGTAAAGAAAACACAGGAATGGAAATCGTTTTTATTTGAAAATAACACTTCTAAACCTGACGGTTATTCAAACAATCAAGTTGATGTATCTGTAATCGAAAAACTTACAGGATTTAAATTTCGTTAAATAGAAATTTGTTTATGTTATGAATCGTATGTGTCGATTCGTACTTATCATAAACTAAATCCCACATAGTTTTACCTTTAATGAACGGATGAGGTTGGCATTTCGCCCATCTCTTACCAAGTCGGTAATCCTCTTCACACCATTTTAATTTTTTAGTCGGTTTCTTAACAAACCAACTCATAACCTTTAATAATAAAAATCGTATATTCATAAGAAAAAAAAATCCCCTTAATAGTCGGGGATTCATATTTTAAAATAATTTTTGAGTGTCGTTATACAATTTTCTCATATTCTCCTCAATAGAATTTATTGTTTTTTGGTCTTCAAAAGAAACTTCGAAACTTTTAGCTTTAATTAATCTAACTTCTTCTTGAAGTCTCTGATATCTTAAAAGCATGTTATCGTATAACCTTGCCTTTTCATCTTGTGTTAAGTGTTGTGCTCCCATTTTGTGTTTTTTAAAAACTTATTAAAAGTTTTGTAATAATAAATAGTTTTGTTGATGTCTAAACCTCGTATTACTACTTTTTAATACGTTGTTCTCTCCAATCTAACCAAAAAGCCATTATAACTATGATATTCATACCAAAAGACGCTAAAATTTCATGAATATCCTCATATACGTTTATAGTTAGGTGGATATGACCAACAACCCAAAAAGGGATTGCTAAATTGGACCCAATCCATCTGATTGCGAATTTAACGAACTCCATAATCGGTTAAAAAGTGTTCTAATTTTATGTTTTCTTCAGGAATATGGGTTTTTAGTCCTAAATAGTGTTTTACGGTGTGATAACTAAACCCAAAACGGTCTTTTAATGACCATTTATAGTTAGTATTTCTCATTATACCGTCAATATAGTAGTCCATATTACTATTTTTCCTTGTAATTATGTTTACAGGTAGTTTTACAAACGTTTCAAACCAATTTTTTAGGATTTTTTGATATTCTGAGTTTGAGAGTGAAAATAAACTAAAATAATTCTTAAATAATATCTGATTATACCATAATTGACCTGAATTTGTGTATTGGAAATACCATTCGTTAGTTTCAAAATCAATAAACCATATATCTTGTCCGTGTGGATGGTAGACAACCTCTGATAAGTCACCAACTAACTTATTGAATATAAGTTTTTCTAACTTTTTATGTATTAAGATATCCACCATGAAAAAAATGTATCGTAAATTTGATATACGAAATATAACAAGTATAGTATAATACCTGACATTGTCACGATTTTTAATAAATCAAATATTTTTGGTAATTTTTTCACTAATTGTTCCAACTGTGTATAATATCACCCTCAGCTCCCCAAACAATAAAGTCAATTGCAACCTTATCAATATCAAAATAAGGTAAATATTTTTTAACGTGATAGTCAATCAAATAATGAGGGTCAAATTCCATTTCATACATATTACCGCTTGTTATGGACGGGTCATTTAAAAAAATGTTAAAATCTAAACGATTATATCCTCGTTTTGTTACATCGCCCTCGTCCTCATTAACATATATGTCAATGTGGTCAACCATCGGGTAAATATCTTTAATTGAACTATTATTGATTAATTTTTCAAGTCCTTTTATCTTAAAATTCTCTATCATTTTTCTGAAGTTATCCCTATCCAAAAATCTCGTTTATGTCTTAGTCCTGTATATCGTCCAATATCGTCTGATAATCGTTCTCCGATTTTAAAATTAATACTTCCATCATATACAATCTCAATCAAGTTATAATCACCATCATAGGTGTTTATCTCTTGTTCTTCAAGTCTCTTAACTTTAAGACCATAGTGTACGTTATCCATTTCGAGATACGCTCTAACTATATTTTTGGCTCTTTGCTTATCCATTAATTACTCTATTGTTCTAACGGGTAATTCAAAATGATATTTAAACCATTTTTTAAACGGTTCTCTCCACTTATCACCAAAATACCCATTTAAAGTATTTTCATACTTATTTTCTAAACTTACCGTTGGGCATATGTCCTTAGCGGGACTATCAGGTGTAAAATAATCACAAGAATACCATCTAAAACAAGTGTCGTCATTTTCGTAATCCCCAATATAAAACTCCATTCTTGTATCGTCATCACCCTCTTCTCCAGTATCATCGTTGTATTCATATGGAACGGTATAGTGGATATTATCTACGTCAAAAATTTCATCAAAATAATTTGTGATGGTTTCTTCTAATCTTGATTCTGTAATAACGTATTTCATAACTTATTAAAGTTTTTTTAATAGTTGAATTGCATTTTCAATATCCTGTTTATTTTTTTCTTGTTTTTTTATTTCTCTCTCATTGTCAAGTTTGGTTTCTTTTTTCCACCAGTTAGCAAAACTATCTGGATTCATCTTTTCTCTTGCGGCACGAATTAAATCTTCTTTATTTTTAAGTCTTGTTTCAATATTACTTGTTCTCTCTTTGAATGCATCAAGATTAAATCCTGGTTCTAATTTATCTTGACGTGTTGCGTGATGGGGTTTTCTTGACGCTTTTGGAATATCTGTTTCCCCACCATGTAATTTTTTAAAAGTAACACCGTACTTCCCAATATTATTTTTTGACTTAAATTTATTCCTTACCCAATTGGATACCTCATCTCTTAAATCTTTATCAGATGAGAAGAATAAATTATCTTTCAGTTCATTAAAAGCATCCAAAGAAACAATTCCTTTTGTTGGACCCAACTGAGCCATGAGATTCCCATTAACATAAATGTTTCTCATATTTCCTTCAAATTTAACTTCATACCCGTCAAAAATATCTTCAAGGGTTGAACTTACAATTTCATTGGCTTGTTGCTCTGTAATTATAACTTTCATATTAAAACCCTGTAATTTCTTTACGTTTAACAATATCAATAATATCTAAATAAAAATCCTCAAGGTCTCTTTCTCCTGATTCAATTTTATCAATAACTTCTTCTTTTCTGTATGCGGTGTTATTGTATATAAAATCAATCATTTCTTCATCGGTGATTCCTTCAGGTTTAATTGGTTCAGGAATACACTCATGGTCTCTATCTGAGGTATCAATATCGTCAATATATAATCCTGATTCACCTGTAATCTGTTCAAATTTTGGAATCATTATATCTTCATACCATTCTTCAATTACGTGTAAAACAAAAGATTCTTTAACGGTAAACAAAGATTGTATTGTTTTAATAAGATTTTTGGAAACAATTAAATGACCTCCGATAAAATTTCCATCTTCAAAAAAATATACTGAGGTTATAGTTTCTACTCCATCAACACACCAATCTTCTCGGAGGTTACCATAATTACGAGATTTTTTTGCAACTTTTCTTTCCCCCCCTTCAATATATTGATTTAAGTATTTTGTAATCGCATTTTGTAATGCGGGACTACTTTTCATAAATCTTTTATATTGTTCTTCAGTTATTATGTATTTCATATTAAGCAATACTTGAAGACGCTGTTTTATCTATTAAATTATTAACTTTGGTTGTTGCCTTCGCCCAATGTCCTGTAAACGAACTAGTTCTACCATCTTTAGCAATATCCAATAGTTCTTCGTCTGACTTACCTTCTTTTACAGCTCTTTCTAATTGTTCTGCGAATTTTTTAAAATATCCAGGTCCGTTCCAAGTTGCATATGACATATGTAATAATAACCCTTCGTTACCCTCAATTC
>Ga0208133_1000986_pt1 | contig 10318 bp, 10 predicted proteins | sample ColrivemetaGS535_FD_187595 | JGI IMG/M metagenome (GOLD analysis project Ga0208133, IMG submission 187595) | Estuarine microbial communities from the Columbia River estuary, USA - metaG S.535 (SPAdes) (version 2) | ecosystem: Environmental > Aquatic > Marine > Intertidal zone > Estuary | place... | reverse complement strand
TCGCCAAGGTTAGCCACTCCAGGATAGTGATGGGCTAACACCTTTGACGGAAACTTTTCAATCTCTGCAAAGGCAACGGGAGTCCAACCAAGGGACTCCCATGCAACGCTTGCGGCTTCAATGCCGCTACACACGCTCAGGTATCTCACTTGACACCCTGCGCCTTCAGCGCCGCTGGCTTTGTCTGGTACTCGTATCGCATGGCATCACGGGTAGCAGATACCAGAGCAAGGAACAGCATAACGGCTATCGCAGTAACCACACCTGCCCGGATGGAATCACGTACCGCCCGCTTACGTCCAAGGTAAGCATCGCGGTTAGCCTCCAGCGCGTAGTGCCGATCCCTGAGCTGTTGGGCTTGCGCTTGCTGGTCTTGCCATTCACTCACTCGGCAAGCCGTACACATCTTGTCACGATCAATAACTTCGCTTCCACACTCTATGCATCGTCGCATTGTCTTATCTCCCTAATCCTTATTCGCCCGGTTGCTCTGGTGCTTCCGGTGCCTTGCCCTTACGTAATGTTCTACGCATCAATAACTGCTTTGACAGTTCCGCAGGATCCATATCCATCGCTTCAGCCAAAGCAATCAAAGATGTATCGCTAGGCGCTTTCTTGCCGGTCATATAGTCACTAATGCGTGGCTGCCTGAAACCAGTACGCCGCGATAACTCGTTTTGTGTCAATCCTCTAATCATGTCCCATATATACCATATATATATAATAGCCTGTCAACCCCTTGCGTTATATATATCTACAATGTATATTGTTGATGTACCAAGCGGTACGGGAGATAAGACATGAAAGAACAAGCGATCAAGATGGTTGAGCAGATGACGGCGGAAGGTGCAATCCTTCAGCTTCACAGCCCATCAGGCCAGCACGACATCGATGACATTGAAGTCATCGAGGCAATCCAATACGTTAAGGATGAGGATATTCGCATCAGCGGCAACACCATCATTTTCGGCAACGGTGAAGTCAGCATTACCATTGAAGACCAAGACGATTACAATGCGGATGCATCCAACCACGTAACCGGGGACTAACCATGACAAAGAAAGACGCATACATCATCCTGACGTTAGCACTCAATGAAGGTCTGACGTTTACGGATGGTGCCTACAAGGGTAACGTCCCTGTTGTGTATCGACAAGACCCATACTGGGTACACACCATCAACGATGGTGCAGGATTCAACATCGAATACAAGTATCAACGAAAGTTTGCATGGCTTGGCTCACCTGACGAGCTGCGGGAGATAAAGAATGACTAGCAGCGAAACAATAGGGGCAATAGCCCCTTCCCTCATCAAGGCACAAAGCCGGATGCAGGGCATCAGTAAGGAAGGTACTAACCCCGCCTTCAAATCCAAGTACGTCACCCTTGACAGTATCCTGGACGCTCTGCGCCCTATCCTTACGGCAAACGACCTGATGCTAACCCAAGGCACTACAGAAACTCACGTCACAGATGGCAAGGTCACAGCGATTACAGTAGAGAGCCGCATCATTCACGCATCCGGTGAATGGATCAGCACCGTGGCAACCATCCCGGTAACCAAGCCTGATGCTCACGGCTTAGGTTCAGCGCTGACTTATGGCCGCCGCTACTCGGTCTCCGCCCTGCTGGCAATAAGTGCCGATGAAGATGATGATGCAAACGGCGCGGTAGCGCCCCGTGATGACTACCGTAGAGGCCCACAGGGCAACATTGTTATTGATCAGCCGCTGAAGGCTAGACCACTGGGAGGAAATAGATAATGGGATATTACTTAGTTGATGGCGAGCTGTGGGACGAGGAGACCGGCGAGTATGCCGGCCCGATGTCCGGCTGGATAAAGGGTGACGAATCACCTGAAGACTTGGCGCTCCTGGTGATGCGGAAGCGCATGGACATCGAGGCAACCCTACAGGCTGAGAAAGCCAAGATGGAAGCCATCGTAGAGAACACCCGCAAGATGGTTGCCAAGCATCAGGCCCGGCTTGACTGGCTGGAAGCACGGTACAACGCACAGCTGCAAGACTTTGCAATGAGCCAACTACCGCGCAAGGCTGACGGCAGCCTAAAGGTCAAGACTTGGACTTGCCCCTTTGGTACGGTTTCTTTCCGAACAGTAGCCGAGCGGGTCAAGGTGGTTGAGGAAGAGGAAGCCGTAGCGTGGCTGATGCATCACAACCCGGAAGCAATCAAGACAAAGCACACCGTGCTGGTTAGCAAGCTCAGCGACTTACTCGAAACGCCAGGGATAGAGATAATTCCGGCTACCGAATCGGTCACAATAAAAACAGTTTGACACTTATCCCCGCATGATGTATATAGTCTGCGGGGATATACCTCAAAGGGAGATAAGTAATGGGAAGTAGAATAACTGAAATCGAGAAACTGACGTTTCTTGGTTTGCACAAAAGCGGTATGAGCATTAGGGAAATTTCTAGGCGCACTGGACGAAGCACAGACAGCATCAAGCAATTTACAACCGATGATGTAGCATCGTCTGCATTCGATCAGCGGTCAATTTTGAATGATGAAGATATGTACAAAATCTTTGATCTTTACAGCGCTGGCAAGCGTGTCACAGACATCGCGCGTCAGATGAATCAACCAAGCTCAACGGTTGGCATGGTTACCCGTAGGCTTTATCCTAAGCATCAAAAAGCCTATGCAAAGTGGCTTGAGCTTCAAAAAGAAAAAGATGCACCAGCTCTTGTGATGGAAGTCCAGCCGGTGGAACCGGCATTACCGGCAGCGTTACTTGCTATCCGTGCCGCTCGTGCCGCTGGCAGGACATCACAGCCAGCAACGGTAGAACAAGTGCAACCAGAATGCGTTGACTTCCGATCAAAGTATTTTGCACTACTTGAAGAACACTCACGAGTAATGGCCGACTACATCAAGAGCTTGAAGGCCTTATAAATTGTTTGACAATCTATCCACATCCGGTGTATATTCCGGATGTGGTTATACACCGCAGGGAGATAAAGATATGACAGTAGTAGATGAGGTTTACACGATGGAAAGGTTGGGAGAAGTGCTGAAGCGCGACCATACAACCTTTGAAACAATCGAGCTTGACTTTAGCGCGATGTGGAATGAAGCGCTCGGAGCCTACCAGTATCAACGCTCTATCCGTGTTAGCACACACAACATCGCCCGTATGCTGTGGTTCACGACTTGCAAGGGGCAACTCCTTAGCGTGGTCTACAGTTCGGGCGGAGTAGACATCAACATCAGCATCGAACAGTTTACAATGGTTGTTCCTTCGGATTGGGATGTACGCGCTTGGATTGCACAGATGGCAAGTGAGTTGATGCCGTAGGGTATAATCCTAGCACCCGCAAGGGAAACCAAAAAAACAACAACTGATGCCGGAACTGATGGAAGGAGACCCGATCTAAAAAGTCGGGTCTTTTTTCGTTACCAATCGATAGACACAAAGCCGCCGTTGCTGCCGAGCTCGCGCCATGCTCTGGCCTTGCGATAGACACCGTCACCCTCGCGCGTTACTGCATCTTCATCTTCCATCTCCGGTGAGGTGTTGCCTTCAACGGTCTTGACCCCCCAAGGAAATACCCCGGTCACGATTCCAATATGAGCAAGCCGGTTCAAAGGTGCAAACCAGAAACAGCACAGGTCACCGATGCGTACTTTGGTATGATCGGCTTCCGCATCCTTCACGCTTAGCCAGTTACCGGTACGCCTGGCCCAGTTGCCATGATCGGGACAGTAAGCCGAGCGTGGCCAGTCTAGCGGGATTGTTAGCGCCAAGTCATGAGCGGCATTACGCAACCGGTACACAACAAAGGCAGCACACCAAGGGCTACCGGGTGGCACAGGTGGGATGGTAGAGGCTTGATAGATTCCTACAGCCTTGCCGCGATTGTCTCCAACTTCCTGCACGCCGACATTGTCTAGGGCTTCTTTGGCTGCCCTTAAAGCGATAGGTCTACACATGGTGGTATATTCTCCTTGTCGACCTTATCTCCCGACACGCTGGGCAGGCTAACTCCCAAGCTGTTTTTCACAAACTGCCCAGCACCCCTTTTTCCTAACTCCAAGTTTCCCCGTCATCGATACTTGATATCTGGATTAGACTATTCCCACCGTCACGGTAGTAGGCAAACCAAACGCCAAGCCTCCAAGCAATCGCCGTCTTGCCTTGGTTTACTCCACCAGTGACAATCACACTAGCCGCCGTTATAACGTTCCCCTGTGGGTCGTATATGACCCTGTAGAGGTCATTGTTGTGGTGATAGAGCACAATGCGCTTGCCCGTTGGAGCGATTGCTACTGATGCATCATCACCATTACTGGTTACTGTAACTGCCACGCTTACCGTCACCCCCTCGTCATCTGTGTAGTATGACTTGACATCATTACCTGTTGTGTCTACGACTATGTAAAGCCTACCTACCGCGCTGGTCGGATCATATGCAATGTGGACGCAGGACGCTTCCGTAATAGGCGTAGTCTGCATCACGAAATTGGTGGCGTTCGGGCCATCGGCAAAGTGTAAGGCTACCGCCCCATCTTCAATGACGGCATAACAGAAACGCTGATTAGGTGCCACGGCAGCAGAGACACATACACCGGCAAGCTCCTGCTCCCTAAACCAAGAGCGGAAGCGGTGCGATGTATGAAGCGGCAACAGACCGATGGTGCTAGTGCTGTACGTGACCGTGTGGTTGCTTTCACCAAGCCCCCAGGGAGTGCTTGTAAAGTACCGCCCTTCGGCATCTATCGTGGAATCACTACCACGGTTCGCGCTCGTGGTTGTTAGCAGGAGGTCAACCGTACCAGCGGTCAGCGGGTCACCGGCATTGTCTAGCAACGCACCGTGAGCGATACCACGGAGCAAACTTCCACCCGCCAAGTACAGCCCGGCTTCGGTGCCACCATTGATATCAAACGGGTCATTTAGATCCGGTGGAAAGTTGCCATTGATGCGGTCAAAGAGCGTCTGGGCTACGATGGTTCCCTGTGCCAGTTGATGCCCGTAAGCAAAGTCTGTGCCGGTTGTAGCGTGTGGCGTGGCAAGGATACCGCCGCCCCTTAGCCATGTTGAATAGCCGGTAACGCCATTCAAGAAACAATCCCGTAATGGCGGCTGTGATGCCGAGCAGGTAGCACCCGCCGGGTAGGCTACGCTGTTCGTTGCCGCCCAGCCGGGATGTCTTACGATGGAGTTATCGGAGGCGTTGATTTGGTCGCATAGCTCGCTGATGGTTACCGGGTCGACGCTATACGATGTCACCCCGGTTGCACCGCCGACCGTCATCTGCCAGTAAACATCGCTTTCTTCTTCAGTCCTACCATCGCGATCCTGTTGCCAAAATCGTCTACCGTAGTAGTAGGTGGTGGTGTCTACCTCAGCAACGATTGCCGGTGTGATGCGTTCAAATTGCGCGGTGAAGGTATCCGGTACATAGGTTGAATCGGTGTTGGTGTAGGTAAGCGTGGTTGTACCGATGTCAATGGATCCGCTAGATACCCTTAACCGCTGACATGAAGTGATGCCCCAATAAGCCGAGTCTACAGACTCACTACCGGCGTAGCTGCTGGATGTCGTATTCTTCCGAGGGTAAGGGTTGTCCTTGTCATCCGTTGCCGGTAGGCTTCCAAGGCTCCACGTATCAGGTGAGCAAAGGTCAAGGGTAACGGTGCTGTATGAGGTCGTAGGAGCCACAACCTGCCATCTTTTCGTGTTGCCGTGGTAATCAGTCAGTTCGATGTAGCCGGTTTGGTTGGTGCCGCTTTGTGCTTTTATCTGGATGGCAAGATATCGGTATCCGCTCATCCCTTCATACGGTGCGTAAAGCCGGTCGTTACCTGTAAGGCCTATAGCCCTGTTGTTTGTTTCAGCGATTGACCAGCCGTTGAACCGGAAGCCACGAAAGAGTACGCGGGTGTCTGTGCTACTGTCTCCATTGGTAGTTAGTCCACTGCTTGACAATGCCGCTGATATCCAAGCCGGTACATCGTTCAGGTTAGTTGTTAGCGTGTCAGTACCGTATGTCGGGTCAATCAATACCGTGGTTGTGCTGTAGGCTACAAAGGTATCCTGCCCACCGTATGACCCGCCGGAGCTTGTGATCGTACGGGTGCCGCCGTCATAGCCGGTTACAATAACATCGAGGTTGTCGGGATACGCTCCCTCCCAAGCTCGTATTCTGCCGACAATCGAGACAGCCCGATCAAGGCACGATGAAGTGCTGATGGTTCCGCTGGCAGATGACACGATACCAAAGCCGTCAGTTTCACCTAGTAGGCTTAGGCTCCATTCCGTGGCGCTCTGGTTGTGGAAGGTGTGCGCGTGTGTGATGTCATGCACGGCAACGGTATTGACCTTAACCAGAGATACCGCAAAGTCGTGCCGAACATCACCAGAGGAAAAGCCGGATGCCGAAAGCGTAGCCGTGTAGTCTGCGTTTCGTCTTGATGTTGCCGCAGCTGAAACACTTACCGATGAACCGCCAGCAGATAGACTACAAGCCGCTGTAGCGCCCGTGGTGGTACGTTCATACCAAGTGTAACTAGTCTGCGATGGAAAGCGGGTTGGTGCGACAGATGAGGAAAAAGAATCCTCTGCAACATCCCAGAGTTTATCAACGCCAACCGATGCAGAAAAAGTACCCGCACAAGTAACGGAAACATCCTTGTACGTTGTAGTCCCGGTTTCGCTTCCGGATGCCAGCACGGTATACGAACTGTTGGTTGAACCGTGGCCATTGTTGACCGTGATGTTTGCCCTTAGCTCCCAAGTCCAAGCCGAGCCAGGGGAAGGCGCAACCACTGTACTGACGATAGCAAGTGATGCACTAAAGCCTAAATGCCCACCAAAGGTAAAGTTTGTAAAGTGAGTATCGTAGTCAGGTTCAAGCGGTTGAGTAGCAAAAGGATTCCAGATACGCACAAGGACATTCTGAGTATGCGACATCGTAAGTGTTGATGTACGGGTGCCGTCAATGTATGGCATTATATTTTCTGCCCACGGTAAACGGCTTTGCGTACGCTGAATCCTGATGTCTGCTCGGTTACAAAGTCAATCGTCGGAATACCGATAATGCGGTAATCACCCTTGGTCGTTGTGCCGTCCGGCTCCATGATACGAACTACATCACCAAGCCAGAGCGGACGGTTGTTACTGCTCAACACTAAGAAATCAGACTCCCACTCAATAAGAATACGACCTGTTGTCAAACGCTCATAAAGGATGTCGCAAGCAGCATCAACCGCATCCTGTGTAGTTAGGGTTGGGTCTCTTAGTTGATACGGTACTGGTCTACCCCTCCAGTTGTAGGGTCTGCTAGCAGGTGCTGTGCTTGCAGTCTCTGCCGCACCGTCCACCCGTGACTTCGTGATAAATAAGCCGGTTGCTGGGTCTTGCCCGACAACTTGTACCTGTGTTGCTTCCGGGGTCTCGTAGTGGCTTGACATAGCCCGTACCACTCGCTTAGGGCGTAGTACTTCAGTTACACCCGCTGTTGTTGCCGTTGCGATGCTTTGGTATAGCGTAATAGCTGGAGTGGTTGTAGCCAGTGCCGGGTCAATCCAGTAATACAGATAACCGGATGTAGTCGGCATCCACCCGGTGATGTAGTTAGCGGCATAGTCATTCTTGAGTTTGTCGATGTAACCACCAACAGTGTCGAAATAGTCAGGAGCCAAAGCATACTGACCTTTTGAAATGTTAGGACTGTACGGCAAGTCTAGTGCTGGAAAATCACCACCAAGGTAAGGCCCGGAACCATCGGGATAACCTGCAATCTCTAGCAAGTCCAAAAGGGCACTACTAAAAAGCAAACCATCGTAAGGGTAAGACTCCACGATGTAAGCAAGGTCAAAGTCACGGCTACGGTCTTGCCCAGCATAGACAAAGACCGACCAGTCACGTGTCGTATCACCTTGCTCGTATGTAATCTCCGGTGGTGTAAGGGTGCCACGGAATACGTCGATGTATGCAGGTGTAGGCGTTGCTCCATTGCTCAAAGCAATACGGATTGGTCGGTCTGATGTAATCTGTGGCTGGTCTACACCGGCATCCGTGATGGGCTTCCTGCGGGTTGTTAGGCTACACGTAGCCCTGCCGTCATCGTCTACGCTGATACTTAGGCGCTCAACATCGCAGGTGATGTCTACTGGATCATCAGCGGTTGAACCTGCAGCAGGCTGGTACACCATGTCTACTTCGTAGAATCCAAGCGTAGCTGCACCGGTTGCGCTTGTAAGGCTTACCTTTGCCCGTACATCCTTGATTGTCCCGTTAGGCGTGTATGCGGTCAGGTCATCCTTTACAACGCTGTATGACGCGGATGCAGTGCCGGTGCCTATCTGGTCGTATGCAAAAGTAGATGCAAATGTCGCACCCGTTGGAGGTGCATAACGTAATTTCTTTACCGGTGATACGCCGTAGCCTTCAGTTAGAAACTGCAGCTTTGCCAGCTGCACGGATGCTTGCCCAGCAGGTACTAACCAAGAGAACGCGGCTGCAGGTGTAATGGTGTTACTAACCAATGCCGACAAGTCTTCAAACACATGGCTAAAGGCCAAGCCATTAGATGCAACCACCACAAGCTCCCGCCTTCGGCAGGGAATCATCATGATGGTAATAAATTCACTGTTGACTGAAGACAAGAAAGCAACGTTAGCAGTTGGTGCGATGTTGGAATCATTCTTTTGATAACTACCAACCAACACGCCAGACTTGTACACCTGTGCGCTTCCGTTAGCCCCAAACCAGACTTCTACAGAGCCAGCCGACCCGACACCCCATCCAGCCTTTAGAATCGTGCTATCGTCGGAATCTTTTAGCCCCGGTACATAGAGCGACAGATAGGCGGATTGGTTAGCACTCCAGGCTGTCGTTAGCGTAGCCCGTTCGGTAACGTTCAGGCTTTGTAGGTAGTAATCACCGGATGCTTTGATCTGCATCTGCTTCCAAGATGCCGCCGTGGTTAGCGTGTAGTCGGTCTTTTGAAACCGTGCGTAGTTACCAGCAAAGGTTGTACGCCATGCAGCCGTAGTCGGTAGAGGAGCAAGCATCAAGGTAAGGGTAGTAGGGTCAAGCCAGACACCGCTACTCTTGGCTAAGTCCCATGTAGTGCCGTCAGCTGCAACAACCAACCGCCCTTTCTGTGGGCGTGGTTCTGGGCAGTCGACTTCGATCAATAAAGGCCAAGCGTTCGCCATCAGAACCTCTTCATAATTCCGGGCGTACCGTTGCGCCTTGCTTCATCACGGATAACAGATCGCACTGCTCGCTCTAGTTCAGTACCGGCAGGTATCAAGCCACGGTTACCACCGCCCATGAAATCACCCATCCGGATTCCACCACCACCGCCTACAGCCATCTCAGCAGCCGTAACGCCCATCTGCCCAAGTTGCCCACCACCGAGCGTCTCACGGCGTAGGGTAAGAGCATCAGCCGCTGTCTTGGTATTGTCTGCAATCCTGCCAATGTTGTCAGCGATTGACGGTCCACCTAAACCACCACCGGTGCCTTGCGCACCACCGTAAATCATTCCACCCGGTAGACCTTGCGGGCCTAGCATGTCACGTATTGCACGACCGTATTCTCCAGCCAAGTCAGGGACAGCACCAGCTGCAGGCATTGGGAATCGTGGGGTGATGTAGTTCCACTTTGGCGCCTTGGTTTCTGGTGCCTGTAGTTCGTTTTGCCGTGTCTGCAAGATTGACTTTACATTGTCAGGTAGGATTGGCTCAAACTTGAAAAGGAAGGATGAAAACTGAGAATCCAAGAACTTAACCAAGTCTTGTATTTCAGTCTGTAAGTCACCGAATGTATTCTTGAAAAAGGCTTTTATGTTGTAACCGATGTCACCAAAGAACGTCATGATGGCAGGGCCTAGCTCTTGGAGTATCCTTGGCAACTGAGCAAAGAATGCCAGAAGGTTAGCGGCTACGTTTATCATCGCTTGCTGGAAGTTACCACCGGGGCCGAATGCACCAATGACACGATTTAGGAAGTCTTGTATTACACCGCTCTTGCCAATCGCAGAGAACACTTCGCCTATCTGTTTGCCCATTTCTGCAATACGCTCGATGAGCCGCATCGTGCCGCCCTCAGCGCTACTGAAGATATCAAGGATGCCACGACCAATCGGAAGGAAGGCTTGCTCTAGCGCATCCTGTAGATTCTCAAACGTTGTCAATGCAGAACTGGTTGCCTTGGGTAGTTGCTCAAGCCCTGCAATAATCTTGCCGATGGCAACGTCTGCTGACATCCCCATCTTCTGGATGGCTTCAGTGGATGCAGTGCCAAAAGCAGAAACCAAGACCTGCCGGATCTGCGGGACAC
>Ga0208133_1000985_pt1 | contig 10320 bp, 9 predicted proteins | sample ColrivemetaGS535_FD_187595 | JGI IMG/M metagenome (GOLD analysis project Ga0208133, IMG submission 187595) | Estuarine microbial communities from the Columbia River estuary, USA - metaG S.535 (SPAdes) (version 2) | ecosystem: Environmental > Aquatic > Marine > Intertidal zone > Estuary | place... | reverse complement strand
GTATTATTTGATACTTATTTTCATACTCCATCCAATCCCAAATTATACATATACGTGCTCCTTTATTTAGAATTGATTTTTTTATAAAATTAAATAATCGTTTTGTTTTTTTAGAAAATGCGAGGTTATCGTTTATTACAGAAACCATAGTTAATGCGTTGGCTTCTTCTTTGGAATATCCCTCTTTTAATAGTAAATTATAAGTACGTGGTGTTATTGTAAATAATGAGTGGTCGAAAGTGTCTCTAAGTAACGCTGCTTCAAATCTATATGGAAATGTTTTTTGTATTATTACAACATCATCTTTTTGTATTAAATCAAAATTTTCTATTATAATATCAATTATTCTACCATTTGATTTCCCAGGTTCTCCAAAATTATATAATTTTAAATTAAATTCTTTAGCAAGTATTTCAGGCCATATTAAATCATCTTCACTTTTTTTATATTTTAAAACATATGGGTCTCCCGGCAAACATCCGCTTCCATATGTAAATGAACATCCAAATGTAAATAAATTATTCATTGTTTAATATAAATTTTATTAATTTTTCACAATTATATGGTTTATATAAATACTCCATAAATAAATTGTGATTATTTTGCATTTTATCACCATATAATAATTTTAATTCCGAATGAATTTTATCTAAATCCGAATTATTATTTTTATATAATTCTAAAATATATTCTATACTTTTAAATATTGAATTTTTCATATTTTCGGAAGCTTCATCTATGAATTTTGTTTTAGTAAAATCAAAAAATTCTGAATTTAAAAACCAAAATCCCATTTCATGTAATTCTACAAAATTAAAGGGGTTCATATCCATAATAAATGGAATATCCATTTTAGAATATAAAATTGCTTTTAATGTTTTTTCTGTTATGTATTGTCTATTTAAACTTTGATATGGAAATATAAATTCTTCAAAATTTGTAGTTTCAAACGCAAATGCACATACGGATGTTATATAATCTAAATAAGATGTAGTATGACATTTACTATCCCAGGCCGACGTATGTAAACAATTAAATTTTGTAAAAAAATCAGGTCGTTTTAATTCTTTATATATTTCCAATAACTTCCTATCTACATTTTTATTTATAAATTTAGATTGAATATCATTATGCATTTTATCTCTTGAAACTTTATAATTTTTCTTTAGATACATTCCAATTAAGTTTTGTTTTTTAACATCTAACTTATTGTATGGATAAAAATCAAAACCATATTGATAATATGAATATATTAAATTTAAAAATGGTTCATAATAAAAATTATTATTAGTGTAACTTACATTACTACATGATATTACTTTATTATTTTTTAAAAAATTTCTTAATGTATTATTTTTTGTATGGATGGCTTCACTTACATTTAAATAAATTACTTCTAAAATGTTTTTATCTATGTTTGTAAAATCATTTTTTTCAACTCCTTCTGTAAATAACCTTCTGGCAAATAAAAATACTTTATCATATCCTTCTTGCTGAGACTGTTCTTTTGCAAATTGCATATATGCATTTATATCTTCATATGATTGTACTACAAATTTAAAATGAATTTCAGTATCTTTAAATTTAAATTTATAAAATTTATCAATATTTTCTAATGTTTGTGATTCTTGTTCATACCATCTTTGAATGGGGATTTGTGGTGTATCATTTGGATTTATGGCGGCCGTTCCACGTTCTACTATGTATGGCATAAAATATGATAACATCATACCATCTATTAAACTATTTGCTATAAATAAAACTTTTTTCATTATATAATTCTATAATTTTTTTTAGATTCTTCAGTACCATATCCGTTATGATACCAATCCCAATGTAGTTCTTGTATTTCTTTCCAATCATCAACACTATGCAATCCTTTTTCTTGTGCTATTTTTCTAACAACATAGTACGGATTTGCATGGTCTGCATACGGGTGGATGTTCCAATTGGTAAGATATTTATATAGTAATGTACCAGGTCCATAATAGTATTCAGGGGTATCTACGAATTCCTTTCTCTGCTTTTGGGCTAATCCCATATCCATTATATCTTTGTACCAAAAATATATGTTTGAGATTAAGTCCATAGTAGGTGAATCTGAATAATAAAACACATCGTCAAAACAACTTTGATAAAATTCCATTGGAAATCTAATAGGTGTTGGTGAAGATGCGTATGCGGTTAAAGGCCTTAAAACATGCGGATGGAATTTCGAAATTGGTTCTCCGTATTTGTTTATACCCTCTTGTGGAAAGTTTATATCCAATCTACTTTTTACAACCATATCATATGATATATTATTTTCCAATTCATATGTTCTTTTTAAATTAACACTTCGCATAAAACTATAAAATAATCCAGACCAAGCGTGTAAATGCTTAGATGAATCATATTGTTCATACTCCATTGCAGCGGGCAAAAATGTTAATCTCATATCCTCTTCTTCGGATGTATTTGTTATTTTATAATCACGATTTTGCCATCTTGGTTCGGTTTTATCTCTATAACTATTAGTATCCCAAGTGTGTATAAAATAATCTACACGAACTCTGATATTCCTTTCAACGCAAATCTTTGTATTGAAATAATTTAAAATGTTATCACTTGCGGTTTTCCAAGTTCTTGGTTGTCCACTTAAACAAACTGCTATGTTAAATAATTTAGCCATATATTATCTCCTTACTTCTGGGTCTATTTTTACTTTAGATGTACCAATATGAAACATTCGTGCAAAATACACTAACATTTCTTCAATTCTAAAATCATCTCTAAATATAAATGGGTCTAATTGTGGTAACCAATTATATAAAGAGGCCATTAAATCATATGTTTCCGAATCCGAATAAAAAAATATATCACCAATTGCATCATATGGCATTTCTTCACTTACATATCCATGACACGAATAAATTGTTTTTGGCTTTATAGGAGTCCAGTCTACTGATAATATTCTTCTATTTAATTCGTTAAAATATAAATCGGGTCGTAATCTAACACACATATCATATTTAAACCCATTATCCAATTCGTATTGTCTTTTTAAATGACCTGCCATCATTATACCATACAATTGACTTGATGCCCAACTCAAAGGACACCATTTTGTAGTATTTAATCTAAATTGAGTACGGCTATCCATTTCATCTTTTCTCGATAAACTCTTAGCTTCACTTTCAATTAAAAATTGCTTTGGTTGAATTGTTTTAATGTAATCAAGTATTTCATCGGAGGTTTGGTGGTCAGATGGTGGTGCTTGAAATCCTTCGATACCATATCTTTCTCTAGTCCACACCGAATATGGTTTACTATTGAAATCCCAAGTATGAACAAAATAATCAACTTCAATATCCGTTTCTCTTAAATTTTCATTTCGTTTTAACTCTTTAAAAAGAAAATTCCAAGTATCATAACATTGTCTCCAAGTTCTTGGTTGGCCACTTAAACAAACTGCTATCCTCATATTAGTAATGAATTACATTATCTACATATAATTGGGGAAAATTACCATTAAATGCATAATTCCATATTTTATATCGACTCATATTTTCAAAATCACAAAAGAATGTAAACTCTTTTGTTAGTTCCCAATCTTTTTTAAAAATTAAATTATCTTCAAAAATAGTTTCACAATATTTTGTTTTATAATTTTCAGTTATATCTTTTATCTCATCGATATCTAATACTGTTCTTACTGAAAAGGCTAAATCGTATTCATATTCACCTATTTGCTTTTCACCATCTAATAACATACTACCACATCCAAACCAATAAGGTGCGTTATCATATAAAGCGGGTAACTCATCTTCTTTATACGATATTTCACCTACAACTTTGCCATTATAGTAACAAAATATAATACGTTGCTCTTTACTATGTATTAATGCCAAATCCATATATGAATCAAAATCTTTATCTTCTATTTTATGATGTACTTGTTTAACATCTAATTTTGGTGTGGCTGTATTATTATCCCAAAACCAATAAGAATATTGTATATAAGATGTAAATTCATATAAATCGGTTAAAGCGGATATTCCGGAATGGGCGCCACTTCTACTTATAATAAATTTATCAGTTTTACTTAATTTATCATGATTTAATTTTACTCTAACAAATAAAGTAAAATCATTTGTCATTGAGTCATCTGTATAGGTGTCATCAAAATAACCATTTTTAGGATTCATCATAAAGATATTTTCCTTATTTATTTTTAAACTCATAGTTTTATTGTTTTACAAAAATTATAAAATTCTTCTAATTCTGGGAATGTTTGAACAAAATTAGTACCACGTCTTTTATCATGTTCTTCAAAATGCTTAGCAAAATTATATTGGTTTTGTAATTTCATAGTCCCATCTTGTGGTGCGACCATCCAATCATAAATTCTTCTTACTTTTTGAACCTCTACATCGGCATATCCAATATGTCGTGCATCAAATGATGGTGCAGATAAATATGATACCAACTTAGCTTGGTCTAAAACATAATGTGAGAAATCATATGGAAGAACTTGTACAGTTTGATGTGTTGGGTATCTTAAATATGAAGAATCTAAAAACGTTGCTGAATTCCAATATCTATCCGTACTTGCGTAAGTTTGTTTTAATTTATATACTTCATTTATAAATGTACCATAATTAAATATACTCAATGCATTATACGTTGCCATAAATGTTACAATGGTTCTTGATGATGATGCCAATATTTTATTAACATTATCCCAAAAACGATTGAATTCTAAACCAGTTCTAATATATTCAGCTTGCTTACCCCAAGTATCGGTTGATGTAAATATGATAATTTCTTCAACTCTACCTTCATCTTCTATTCGCTTAATCTTTTCAATTAATCTATCTATTAACTCATCCGGAGCTCCCAAATTAGAATTAATTGCTAATTTTAATTTTTTATTTGGAAATGGATGTTCTATTATATAGTCTAATACTTTCCATGTATCTTTGGATAAAAGCGGTTCACCACCTGTAATTCTAAAAGTATGTAACTCATTATATAGTTCTGGCCACCACTTCCAAAATGCCTCAGTATATGGATTGTATTCCGATTGTTTAATTGGCATTTTGTTTTCTCTAATCATCCAATTGATGTCATTGAAATTATCAGTAGTTGGATAACCACCATTTTTTTCTATTTCTTCTACCCACTTTGAACTAAATGAAGGGCCGCAATACATACATTTGAAATTACAAGCATTTGAGAATGCAACTTCTACATATTTTGGATTATAATCCGCTCTCCAATCTGATTCAAATATTTCTTCTTTATATGGGAACGACCAACTTTCGGCCGATTTAAATACTCTATCACTAAATCTATCGGAATTATCCTCTACATTCCAACAATACTCACACTCTTCTGGTCTGGCCCCTTGTAACATTTCTTTTCTACGCAGTTTTTTATATTTCGTATTATGTAATGCGGATGGATTTCTAGCAATTTCTTGTTCTGAAATTTTATGTGTTGTTGGATGGTGACAAGAATGATTGTGGCCACTTTGCAATTGTAAAGTTACTTGTGTCCATTTTGCTAAACACATCCCTTTACCAATTGAATCCAAATCTTTTTTCATACTAACGTAGAAAGGGTTTTCTAAATTTGTTTTTTTATCTGCCATAATTATGCTTTTACATTTATCATTTTGTGTCTATTATATATAGTATCGATTGATATTAATTCATACTTCATTGAGTTAATTCCATCGGATTTATAGTCAATTTTCCCTTGCTGCATTTGTAGAATATAACGTTCTTCATTTTTTGCAGTTGTTTCTCCTTTTGCCCACTTATCGATACCATTTACTTTAATTAATCCTTCAGTTTGGTGTGGTAAACATTTAAATCTACCATTACGCCTATATGGTAATATTGTATTTGGTATTTCTATTTTTTCTTTTTTTAATTCTACATTTGTTCTATTACCAAAATCCAAATTCATAGTAAATAAATCTAATACTAAATTATTTTTAGGTGTTTCTTTGTGAAGATTTTTAATTTCGGTTTTAGATAGACATCTATCCCACATTTGTATTTGTGCAATACCTCCCTTAAAATATGCTTCACCATTACCTGCTGAATATCCAATTTGAAATGGTTCCATACCATATTTTTTTAATGGTTCGGTGTATTGTAATGGTGAAGATGTTCCAGTTCCTAATCTCGCATCACTTTCTTTACCATTTAAATAGAAATGAACAAATTTTCTATCAGTATTTACAGATAACGTTATCCAAGTCCATTGATTTTCATATCTTTTAATCCATTGATATAAGTGAGTTTTCATTCTATCCCATAACATTACAGTATAGGCTCTACTATTATTAAATGATAATCCCCAATCATATCCTGGTTTTCTGAAAATTGGATATTCTACAAATTTACGTTCATTATCTCCTATTAACCATATAGGTACTTTTTCTATTTGTTGGTCAGCTTTTACTAATATAGAAACCGTATGTGAGTTTGATATTGCGTTTCGTTGTTCTCTACTTGGTGAAAATTCAATTTTAGAATCTATACCATTAAAATATGCAACATATTCTTCACCATCATAATCTAATTTAGTTTTTTCAGCATATCCTTCCATTACACATCTCCAAAAAAGGTCATCATCTTCCATACCCCAATCCCAATAATCATTTGAGTAACCATTAGTTTTTTCTACTTGCTCTTTACTAAATAAAACAGCGCCACCGAAATATTCCTCATACTTCAATTGATAATCGGATTGTGAAATACTAACTGCAATATGCTGTGGGTTATTAATTGGAAATGAATAATCACAACTTTCATCTTCGGGTACCATATCAATATCATGCCATACTATGTAATCACAACCATCATCAAATGCATGTTTAGCGGCAATGTTCTTCATTAATCCTCTATTGAATAACTTTTCATCGCATTGATGTGCTAAATATATTGTATGTTCAATTCCTCTTTCTTCTAAGAATTTAGATACATGTGGAACAAATATATTCATATGTTCCTCTCTATTTCTATATGGTACGCATACTCCTAATTTCATTATATGGAAACGTTTATGTGGGTTTGATTATTAATAGTTGTATTATTATACTCTCTATAATTACAATCAGATAATCCATCTAATTTAAAATTACGATATCCTTGTTCCATTTCATTATGAAATTTTAATTGATTATATCGAGTAGTTACATCTTTCCACGAATTCCTAACATATCCATTTTCATCATGTGACAATAATAAAAATGTACAATCTCTCCTATATGGAATTTGTATTGTTTTTGTTTCATCATATGATAATCCAACTATTTCACATTTTGATATTTTTCCATTATTTCCATTGCCTGATAAATCCATAAGTTCATATCCTTTAATAAATTTGGCATCATAGTATAATTTTAAATTATCGGCTGATATATATTCCCCAAAATTTTGAGTAAGTCCAAAGTATTTATTTGTGGATATTTCTTTTATTTCTTTTTCAGAAAGTATACCATCATATATTGCAAATGAATTTATTAAACCTCTAAAATAGGTTTCATCTATTTTATTTTGAGTATCTATATTAGCACATCCTAAATAAAAATTCTTTTCTCTATTGTAATTGTATAACGATGCTTCATAATATTCATATCCTATTAAATTACCATCTTGATACATTTGTATCAATTTTAAAGTCGGGTCAACTGTAACTACTATATTTGTTTTATAATTTGTTTTTATATCCGAATTTATATAAATAATATCGGATTCTCTGGTAAATATTTCGGTAGCATATCTTCTAAATCCATTGTAACTTATTCTAAAATCATAACCTGGTATAGAAAATATTGTGAATATATCATTCATTTTCTTATGGTCGCATATCAATTCATCAGGATAAAATGATACAAATATACTAAACCGTTGGGTTATGTTTATAATATTTTTTGCGGAAACATATGCATCTATACCATTAAATTTTAATGCAGCTGTATTACTTCCGTTTACAATTAATTCTTTAGAATCTAATGGTATATTGGATAATTTACATCTATGTAATAAATCATCATCTTCATAACCCCAACCCCAATAATCATTTGAGTAACCATTAATGGCTTCAAATATTTCTACTGGAAATATTGTAACTCCACCGAAGTATTCATCAAATACCATTCGTTTAAAGTGTGGGTCTTTTGATATAAATTTTGAAGATAAATGTGTTGGCGTTTCTGAATAGGAATAATCTACATCTATCGGTATCATATCCACATCGTGAAACGCTACATAATCACAATCTAGCTTTTTAGCATACTTAAAGCCAATATTTAACAACTTTCCTCTGTTAAATAATTTGGCATCATCTTGTTCAATTATTATCAATTCATATTGAATATTTTGTTTGTTTAAATATTCAACTATCTTTAATTTAAATTCAACTAAGTGTTCGTACCTATCTCTAAATGGAACTATTACACCAAGTTTATGCATTTCCATCTATATCTGTTTCAGATTTTTTAACAGTATTATGCCATTCAGCTAAATAATATTGAAGTCTATCACTCCACTCATCCTTATTGATTTCTTCAAACCACACAGTCAATGCATCCATTGTATTAGCAATTTTTTCTAAAGCTTTTACTTTACGTGCTTCTAACATTAGAAGTTCGTTTTGTTCGTTGTTTGTTTCGGTTTTCTTAATTGTTGCCATATTGTTTTATTTTTATAAATGTAATCTATTTTTTTAAGATTACCAAATTAAATTGATATTATTTTTTTTAGTAACTTACTCCATTGTTTATAATCATTGGTTCCTATATATTCAAACATATATTCTTTATTTGTAACATCAACTTCAAAATTATTACTTCTTAAAGCTTGATACATTTTTAAATATTCGTTTGAAAATGAATAATCTTTTTTAATATCTGCAACTTGTTTAATTCTTTCTATACAAGTTGAATCCCATTTCATATGATGTACCTGAACATTGTATTCATCAATTGGTGCAATTAAAGGATGATTCCAACCTTGCCATTTCCATGTAGTATGTCCGTCTATTTTTGCGTAATGTTGACCCGGTGTTATTTCAATATACCCTTTCATTATACATATCTTATTAGGACATGCACCACTCATTGGGTATCTAAAAAATCCTGCAACTGGAAATTGTTCAAATATATTTTCTTTTTTATTTATCTTTGGAAAATCACCGGTTTGTCCTACTCTATCAATAAATCCACCTCTTACTAATTCCCAACCATTTCTTTCACATGCTGATATAATTTGGTTTAATGGTTTTGAATAAATGTGAAATTCATCATCATCAGAAACTATCCACCAATCATTAGGAAATAACATCTTTGTTTCATTATATAGTTGAGTAACATATTCCCAATTGAATTTTTCTTTTGTTACTCTTTCTATAATTTTAGCTTTATCAAATTCTTTGGTTATTTTTAAAACTTCATTATATGTACTTGAACCTTCCCACTCATAAACTACAATATACATTTCATCTACCAAATCTTTATAATGATTCAGCATATGCCACAAAGTCTCTACCCTGCTACCAGTAACTGTAACTAATCTTATTTTATTCATTTAATTTTTTATTAATCTTTTTTAAAACTTTCTTGTTAGTAAAGCTAAACCAGTGCTTGTAACTTTTTTATCAAACATACGAAAATTATTTAACTTTACCAAATTCCATTCCGGATTTCCTTCTAAATCTTTAATAAATTTACACGGGCCATCAAATGGAACAAAATCTTTCTTTGCATCTTCGGTTACTACAAATGTGTCATGATAACTTTGGTCTATGTCGTGAATTGTAATAATTCCATTTTTAGACATAATTGAAGAATATAATTCAAAATCTTTTTTAACTCCTTCGTATGAATGGTCTCCGTCAATATGTAAGTAATCTATTTTAATATCTTGTCTTACAAAATAATCATAGAATGCTTTTTCTGACGTGTCTAAAATAACTTGAGGTTGGAAATGTTGTCTTAAAAAACTATTTTCCTCCGTCCAATCGGTAAATCCACCAACACCATTTGCTGCATCAATTATAATGGTAGTTCCAATATCTCCCCATTCCATAGAATTGTTTCCTTCAAATATTTTTTGTTCCCATAAATCTTTTCTAGCTTGTGTCATAAGACGAGGTATAAATCCACCTCCTGACCCAATACAGACACATACCTTTGCTCTAATAAATTGAATGAAAGAGTAAACCAACATACCATCTCCTAAGTGTAAATCGGTTGCACCATGTGTCCAACGATACTTGACCGGCTCCAATGTCATTTGACCCGTAGTAGAATCTATCGTATGA
>Ga0208133_1000982_pt1 | contig 10339 bp, 19 predicted proteins | sample ColrivemetaGS535_FD_187595 | JGI IMG/M metagenome (GOLD analysis project Ga0208133, IMG submission 187595) | Estuarine microbial communities from the Columbia River estuary, USA - metaG S.535 (SPAdes) (version 2) | ecosystem: Environmental > Aquatic > Marine > Intertidal zone > Estuary | place... | reverse complement strand
CGTTTATTCTATAATGGTGCAAATGTACTTGACTTTCCTTTGGAAATCAAATATACTAAGCAATGGTTAATATACGAAAAGTTAAATAACGATTTTAATTTTAATTGGGAAGAATTCAAATGGCGGGACAAGATAAAGATAGTGAAGAGAAAGTTGGGTTAAACTCTAGTCCTAGTCGCGGCTCTTTTCAAATCGACAATTTAATCAAACATGTAGAAAATGGTACAAAGTCTGCCGAAGCCGCAGAGGAAATGATTGGCTTTTACAAATCGCATGCCGAACTACGACAAGAACAAGAAGCCACTGAAGAATGGCGTGAAAATAACATGGAGTACGATCTGCGTAGCACTCCTTGGATCTGTGACAAAGTCAAAGGTGATGATGTTTACGCACAGAATCTCTATGCCGCAATGTGCAACAATGACTTTCAACGCAATGATATGATGCCGATTTTAAAAGATCAAAAATGGAGTTGTAGTTGGAGACATGCAGGGGGTATTATCGCTGACATGCAGGAACAAGGTGATTACATTGACTGGTACTGTAGCGGTATCAGAAATACTGCACCAATAGAACAAAGTGCATGGGATAATTTAACTTTAGAAGAACAACAACGATACAAGGAACAAGAAGCCTATGTAGCGGAAAGTGTAGTCACTGATGAAATCAGAAGTGACTTAAAGAAACTAGGTTGGCTAGTTTTAAATAACAAAGAAATGGAAATATAATGGCTAGAATTACCAGTGAAAAGGCAGCAGAAGCAGTGGGAAATCGTTTTGATTTAGTATTAATTGCAAGTCAGAGAGTACGAGAATTAAAACGCGGTGCAATGCCAAAGGTACCTAGAAATAAAAATGGTGCAGGCGTAACAGCGTTACGTGAGATTGAACAAGGCTTTATTGGCAGAGATTATCTAAAACGAGTAAAATAAGATAAATATTCTAGCACCGAGTGCAATATATTCACACCGAGGATAAGGAGAATATCATGGAATTAATCAATGAAAACATTGAAAAAGCTATACACCGTAGTCAACATACGCAACGTAATTGGGATCTAAGCAAACAAATCCCGCAAGATGACATAGATCTAATTATTACTTCGGCAACACAATGCCCTAGCAAACAAAATGTTGCTTACTATCGTGTTCACGCTATTACAAATCGTGATATTATTGAAGCTATACACGACAAAACAGACGGATTTACTATTAACTATACACCATATCAAAGCGTGACAAACAGTCAAGTATTAGCCAATCTGTTGTTGGTATTAGAACCAGTAAATATAGATACTACAAATACTAAAGATGCTTATCGTAACGATCAAACTTTAGCTCTAGCTTCTGGAAAAATTAGTACTGTTGCATTAGCAGATTTAGAAAGAGATAAAAACATGGCAGTCGGTATTGCCGCAGGTTATTTAAATATGACTGCTGCCTTGTTAGGTTATGGTACTGGTTGCTGTGCCTGTTTTGATCCTGCTGGAATTAAAGAAATTCTAAACTTAGAAAAAGATCCTATCCTTTTAATGGGTATTGGTTTTAAAGATCCCAACTTGAATCGTAGAGTACATCATAAAAATCATGAATTCATGTTCCCTACAAAAGCAAAACAAGAAATCGAAGTATCTTATTGGAAATAATTCTTTCAATATAAAAAACCCGCATAGCGGGTTTTTTTATGACTATAAATTTTAAATACACTATGTCCTTTGCATTAAATAATCAAGTAGAAAAATTCTTAACAGAAGAGCCAACGGTGTCTTTTGAAAACGCATTATCTACAAATCAATTATATGATTTAAAAGAAGTAGCATTAGAATTTCTAGAAATAAAAGAAAAAGAATTCCCACAGCGTAATTTTTGGATAAGGCGCGGCGGCATAGAAAATAATGAATATATTAAAAACTTTTCTGAATCTTATTTGAAAAAATTGTTGCCCAGAGATGATACAGTATTGATTGGTGATACTGCATTTGTTATAAATTATCCGCCGCACGATATTCATATTGATTGTCGAGATTTTAGAATGAGTAAAGATCGTGCAGGAATTATATCTTATAAAAGCATGGTGATTCCGTTAGAAGTTACTGCCAACGAGTATCCTATATTATACACAGCTGATCAATATTTTTACGGTCCTACTACAAGATTTAGACATGGAAGCAAAGAGTTTGATAATAACGATAAAGAATCACAACGCCAACAATCGGTGGGAATACAGTTTAGCTATAACTACAAAGAAGACGGTATGAAATACGTTTCAAATAATAGCTTGACAAAAGAATGGTATGATGCTAATATAGATGCACAGCATTATACACCTTATAGTAATTTCCAAGGCATTTCTATTGAAAAAGAAAACTTATGGAAGCCAGGAAACATAATTATATTTGATAGTGCCAGAATTCACTTTGGCAGCAATATTGCTAAAAAAGGCGCCAAGTTTAAAATTGGAATATCACTTAACTACGGAATAAAAGCAACTATATGAAATACGCAATAACCGGACATACTCAGGGTGTCGGATCTGGTTTATTTAAACGTTTAAGTCCTAATGCCATTGGATTCAGTTTAACTACGGGCTATGATATTAATAATAAAGAAGATCGTACACGCATTATACAAGAAGCTATGACTTCCGATGTGTTTATTAACAATGCACCTTGTGGCTTTGCACAGACATATCTGTTTTTGGAACTGTTCAGTGCATGGAAAGACGATCCAAATAAAACAATTATCAATGTGGGCAGTAGAATTGCAGAATTAGAAAGGCTTCCACACAGTCATGCTCACTTAGCAGAGTATCAAGCAGAAAAACTTATTCTAAAAGAAATGTCTAATAGAATGCCTAATAGTTTATGTAAAATAAATTACAGATGGTTTGCGTATGTTGGTACAGAAAAAATACGCACCAAGTACCCACATTTTACACCCGCCGACTATATAACTATTGATCAAGCTGTGGATATAATTTTATCATGAAGATAGCAATAACTGGCCATACTAAAGGCATTGGGTTAGCTACTGCAACCTTATTAAGATCTCAGGGACACGACGTTACTGGCTTTAGTAGGCATAACGGATGGGACTTCACAGATAAAACATCTCGGGAAGAATTTATAGATCTGTTAGACAAAGATTCATTTGACTGCTTCATCAATAATGCATATCCGCATAAATTTTATCGAGAAATGGACGGCTTCTTCCAAGTTGAATTATTAAATAAAGCATGGTTGCTATGGGAAAAGAAAGAAGATAAAAAAATTATTTGCATTGGGGCCGCTGCCGCAGACAATAATAAAAATTATTTTCATCCATATAGTATACATAAAAAAGCATTAGATGATACATGTCGGCAATTAAGAGGAACAAGAGAATGGCCTCATATAATTAATATTAAACCGTCATATGTCGACACTCAAGTGATAAATCACTTAAATAATGTTAATAAATCATCACCGCAAGAAGTTGCAGAACTAATAGCGTGGGCATTAAATAGTGATGTTAAAATTTTAGATTTATCCTTTAGTTGCCTATAAATGAAGTAAATACTTACATGTATAAACAGTTTAAACCGCTTTATTCAAGATTCAAAGAATTACAAGAACAATGTACTAAGCTGGCCGAAATTCACGGCAATTGGGAATATAGAACAGACGGCCAGGTTGCAATTCAAACAGATAATCCGACAATAGACAACTGGGATGCCGGTACCGGACAAAGCAAAGAAAAAACTCCAGAATGGGAGCATTCATTTTGTCACTTACAACCAAGTTTAAAAGGAACAGTTATAGAAGACTATTTTAAATGGTTAGATGTTCCAGTATACAGAGCAAGAATTATGATGGCAAAAGAAAAAGGTTGTTATAGTATACATCAAGATTATAGCCCAAGATTACATTTGCCGTTAATAACAAATATACAATGTAATTTTTTGTTAACTAATCCTTTACAAATGTTTCATTTGCCGGCAGATGGAACAACGACATGGGTCGATACTACAAAACAGCATACTTTCATGAATGGAAGTACAGAAAAAAGATTACACTTAGTAATGATTGTTAAGGAATAATATGATTACGATTACAGAAAATGTTGATACAAAAGTATCTGAAATTTTAAAAGACGAAAATGATCCGGCAGCAAGTCTGCGAGTATTTGTACAAGGCGGAGGCTGTAGTGGAATGAGTTATGGCTTTACTTTAGAAACAGAACAAAACGAAGATGACTTTGTCATAGAACAACAAGGTGTTAAGTATCTAGTTGATGCAATGAGTATGCAGTACTTACAAGGTGCTACAATTGATTATAAAGAAGACTTTGAAGGTTCAAACTTTGTAATCAACAATCCTAATGCACAAACAAGCTGTGGATGTGGAAGCAGTTTTAGTGTTTAAAGATTTCACTGAAACGTTTAAACTCTATGCTTATAAGAACAAAGATAAGTGTGATTTGAGTATTAGAGTCAACGAAAGTCTTGCAATGACTTACAAACTTACGCATGACGAAATTAAACAATTCTTTAATGAATACGATATTATAGATTCTGCTAGCAACAAGTACGGAGTTCAACTTACTTCAAAAGCAGGGCAATATTGGTTTGTTATGCTGAAAAGACATTTCGATGCTGTTCGTATTACTGTCAGCAACAATGGTGTAGATTTTAATCATAGAATAGACATAAATGAATGGAAAGAACTTATAAAAATATATGATCATCAAATGTCAACGCCTCAGGAATGGGATAACAAATGATTATAAACAAAATTACAGAAGCAACAATATATGAAAGCCCCGACGGAGGCGAAACTGTTTATGTCAGAGAGTTTGGTGGCGAACAACGACAACTTCACGTGCAAAGTCCACGGGCAATCAGTATAATAGATCAACTGGCGGAAGATAAACTTTGGGGCGATATACGCAGAACAGCCAAAACCAATCCCGCATTAAAACATGCGTTAGACGAAGCTGTTTTAATATATACTTTATCAAAATAATTGACATAAAATCTCAGTTGTAGTATAATACACAATATTACTGGAGAATTCTATGAGTATGCACCTTCATCATCCTAGTCTTAGCTATAATGGCAAGAAAAAAGGTAAGATTAAATTCGCATCTGCGGAAGCAAAACGAAAGGCCGAAGAATTGGACAAAGAATGGCGAGAGCTACAAAACAAATGGGGACTAGACGCAGAGGAAAAGAAGCGTCAACGTGCAATGTCTGCCGAACCCCTGGATTACAAATTGGCGCCGCCTCCTGGAAGAGAAACGCAAAAGATTGCCAGCAAAGATACTGGACATAGTGGTGCAGTTAGAACTAAAGGCATTCCGCAATATACAGGAACAAAAGTTTTAGGTATTGGTACAATGCATAAGTCAAATGCTGTTCCTATCTTCTCAGGTGAAGAAGCTATATCCATTTCTACTATGCGCCGATAAATAATATTTTAAATAATAACAAGGAAAACAAATGACGTATGTCGTAACAGAAAATTGCATTAAATGTAAACACACAGATTGCGTTGCAGTTTGTCCAGTTGATTGCTTTTATGAAGGACCAAACTTCCTAGTAATTAATCCGGATGAATGTATTGATTGTGCAGTATGTGTACCGGAATGCCCGATTGATGCAATTTATGCTGACACAGACTTACCAGAAGATCAAAAAGTCTTCATAGAATGGAATAAAGAATTAAGTAAATCTTGGAAGAGAATTACTAAACAAAAGCCCGCTCTACCTGATCACGAAGAGTGGGCCGACAAACCAAATAAACGTGATTTATTAGAAAGGTAATTAAAATGGAATTTGCAGTTTATAGAAACGCCACTGAAATTAATTCAGCCATGGGTCGTGTTTATGGCAATATGAGTATTGCTGTAATTATCAGTATGATGGTCAGTTATTTTGTGGGCAGTAGTCCAGAACTATTGCAATTTTTCTTTACTGGTGTATTGAAATGGATTGTAATCTTTGCACCACTTGTTGCTATTTTTGCTATTAGTTTTGCCATGAACAAAGTAGATAAACAAGGCGCCCAACTAATGCTATTTGGTTTTTCAGCATTAATGGGATTGAGTTTTGCTATGATATTTGCTGTATTTACAATGGGCAGTATTGTAAGTGCATTTATGGGTGCGGCAATATTGTTTGCTGTAATGAGTGGATATGGATACTTTACTAAACGTAGTTTAGATAGTGTAGGCAAGTTTATGTTCGTAGGATTGATTGCAATTATTCTCGCCAGCATAGTTAATATCTTTCTTGAATCATCGGTAATGCAAATGGTTATCAGCGCACTAGCAATTATTATCTTCCTAGGATTAACTGCTTATGATACACAAAAGATTAGGGAAGAAGTTAGTTACGAAACCAACGGTGTTGCTGAAGTTCGCGGTGCATTAACGCTGTACATGGACTTTATTAATTTGTTTCTTAACTTATTAAATTTATTTGGAGATAGAAAATAATGTTAAGCAAAGATAAAGAATTAGTTTCTAGCATAGTATTCTATGTTAACGAGTCGGATATGCACGACAGTATTGCTGTTTCTGAATTAATTTCAGATAAACGTGTTTTAGTATTCATGGGGCCTGCGCCATTTAGTCGACTAGATACCGAACAAGCCACTGAGTTCGAAAAGTTAAGTACAGAAATTTTAAGTAATGGTATAGATGAAATATTGGGAATTTATGTACAAGATGCGTTTGTTATGAAAAAATTCCAAGAACAGATTGCCAAAGATGTTGGAAGTTCGAATGTTAACTTTTATGGCGACGGTGATGCATTCTTTGTCAAAGCTAACAACATTATGCAAGACTTTACTTTCCAAGGTCTAAGTGTTCGGGTAGGACGTTGGGCAGTCATAATTAAAAATAGCATCATCGAAGAAGTTTTTACTGACGATTATGCTATTATTGAAAGTACACGAGCAAGTAATGTTTTAAAATACTTGAAAAATGAAACCTAAGTTCCAAAAACTTTACAACAACATCGCCCACGAAGTAGCCAAAATGAGTCATGCTCGCAGGCTACAAGTGGGCGCAGTCATTGTTAAGGACGATAGAGTTATCAGCATGGGATACAATGGTATGCCCGCTGGTTGGGAAAACAACTGTGAGAATGAAGTGGTCGTAGCTCTAGTTGATGGTGTACCACAAAGAGAAATTAAAGAACTTAAAACTAGACCAGAAGTACTCCACGCAGAATCGAATGCCATTGCAAAATTGGCCAAGTCTAACGACAGTGGTCTTGATGCTGAGTTATTTGTTACTCATGCTCCTTGTATGGAATGTTCCAAACTTATTTTTCAATCAGGCATTCGTCGTGTGTATTATAGTCAAGACTATAGAGATGATTCGGGAATCAAATTCCTTAAACAAAGCGGAGTAGAGGTAATTAAACATGACGAATAAATGGACAATTGATGTTAAAGAAGATGAGTTTACTGGAGATGCTATTCTAGAATTACCAGACGACTTACTTGAATCTGCAGGTTGGAAAGAAGGCGATGTTTTGACTTGGAAAGACTTAGGTAATGGCTCTTGGAGTTTGACAAAACAAGTACACGATGTTACAATAGAAGAAGAGGAAGCATGGCGCGACCTTGAACGTAAACAAAAATGAACAAACAAAGATTATTAGAATCAAAAACATTTTGCATGGCTCCTTGGAGCCATATGCATTTTATGCCCAACAAGAATGTTAATCCTTGTTGTATGAGTCCCATTGATAAAACTATTGGAAGTCTAGAAAACAATACATTGAAAGACGTGTGGAACAGTGAAGAGATGAAACAACTTCGCGTTAATATGATTCTAGATCGAGAAAGTCCCGAGTATTGTTATAGATGCTATGACAAAGAAAAAGAAGGTTTCGGCACATTACGTCAACACATGAATCAAAGTTATGCAGATAATCATTGGAACATTGTCGAAAGTACAAAGTATGACGGTGCAGTCAAAGAGTTAAATTTAGTACATTGGGATTTTAGATTTAGTAATATCTGTAATCAAAGTTGTAGAAGTTGCGGCATTGAATTTAGCACACAATGGCACGATGATTATATTAAAATCTGGAATACTCCCAAAGATCAGATTCCACCAAAAGTTAAAAAGATTTGGACAAATCTAGAAGATTTTAGCAACGAATTCGAAACCCTATACGACAAAGTAGAGTACATTCATTTTGCTGGTGGAGAGCCTTTGATCACAGACGAACATTATCGTATACTAGAAAAACTAATTGAAAAGAAACGAACAAATGTCAAGCTACGTTATAGTACAAACTTCAGCGGATTGAAATACAAAGACTATGATGTTGTTGATATGTGGAAACACTTTGATGACATTGAACTAGTTGCAAGTTTAGATGACTGCGGTCCACGTTACAATTACCTTCGCAAAGGTGGAAATTGGGATAAAATTATTGCCAATTATAAAACTGTTGCAGATAAAGGCCTGTTTGAATCTGGTAAAATTAAATGGTTAATACACCCTACAATTAGTGTCTTTAACATCTTTTACTTGCCCGAATTCCATACAACTTTAATTAATGAAAAGTTACTAGATCCAAAATTGCATATACTAGAAAGCGGCGGTCATTTTAATTATAGATTCCATTTAAACAATTTAATTTTTCCAGAGTATTTGAGTTGTCAAATTTTACCAAAGCATTTAAAAGAACAAGTCACTGAAAAATTAAATGCGTATGCCCTCGAATGTCAACTGTACCATTGGATAGATGTTGAACCATTAAAGGGTTTAATTTCATACATGAACTCAGAAGATAAAACACATTTGATTCCTAGATTTTTAGATGAAACAAATAAGTTAGATAACATACGAAAAGAAAATACTGCGGAGATTTTTCCTTTTATCAAGGAGTTATTTGAATGACGTTTTTGGAATTACAAAATCAAAATCATTTCGTTGTTCCGTGGAGTTCATTTAAAGCCAGTCAAAGTACTGCCAAATGTTTTGAAGGTGAACATGTAGTTGACAATTATAAAGAAATAACTTATAATATCAATGAACATGGGTTTAGGCATAATGTAGATATGTCTAAAAAAATTGTATTATTTTGTGGTTGTAGTATGACATTTGGGACAGGATTAGCAGAAGAAGATACATATCCTAATTTAGTGACAACTGAACTAGGCAATGAATTTGATTATTTAAATATCGGAATGCCGAGTACTGGTCCCGATATCCAAATGTTAAATTTAACATGGGCATTAAATAATTTTAAAATTGATAAAATATTTTGGTATTTAAGTGACTATCATAGACAAATCATTTTTAAAGACAACCATATTAATTTATACATTCCTAATTATTATTACAACGAATGGTTTGACCATGGAATTGGAAAAAAATTTATGGAAGTAAATTTGATGCTAGATGAAACATGGAGACTAAAAACATATTGGAATCTATATTCTTTATTTTCTTTAATTAAAAATAAAAATATAGAAACATATGTAAGTTGTTGGGATCCAGTACTAGAGACAGAGTTAGAAAATTTAAGAAAAGAGTTTGATTTCAAACATTTAGGAAATTTAGATTCGAAAGATCTTGCCAGAGACAATATGCATCCCGGTATAATTAGTCATCAAGATTTTGCAGAAACAATTTTAAAACGGATATAATTATGAGCGATATTATGGTAGACATTGAAACTCTAGCCACCACTCCCGAAGCAGTAGTTATTACCATTGGCGCAATCCGATTTGATCCTTTTGCTGATGACCGAGAAAGTTTTGAAGGTGATAAGATTATCATGGATACCTTTTATCGTAGAATTGATCCTGAGAGTTTCACGTGGCCTAGTGCTCACATTGATGATAACACACTAGCCTGGTGGGGTAAACAAGCACCCGAAGTCCAACATGAAGCATTTACAGATGAAGATAGACATCCTATTCAAGATGTAATGAAAGACTTTTATCGTTGGTGTGGCGCCTATAACAATATGTGGGCTAATGGTCCTGCATTTGATATTGTAATCTTAGAAGAAGTGTGCAAGCAACTTAAACGAGGTGCACCTTGGAAGTACTGGCAGGTCAAAGATACTAGAACAGTATATGGTTTAATTGAACATGAGCGTCCTAATCCCCGACTGCATCATGCCGCTTGGGATTGTTGGAGTCAAATTGTTGCCCTGCAAAGTTGTTTTAGGAACTTAAATATAACACAATACCCAGAAAGAAAATAATGGAAACAAGCGGAAAAGACACACTGAGTTGGTTACACGGCTTAGAAGAATATTTAATCTATAAGAAAAGTCCAGCACTCGATTATATTCATGACTTTGTTTCGATGAACTATAGCAAC
>Ga0208133_1000981_pt1 | contig 10341 bp, 10 predicted proteins | sample ColrivemetaGS535_FD_187595 | JGI IMG/M metagenome (GOLD analysis project Ga0208133, IMG submission 187595) | Estuarine microbial communities from the Columbia River estuary, USA - metaG S.535 (SPAdes) (version 2) | ecosystem: Environmental > Aquatic > Marine > Intertidal zone > Estuary | place... | reverse complement strand
CATGTGGTATTGGATTACTGCTTGTAGAGCATTGAATCTTGACCCAAATGATGTTATTGATGAGAATGTGCGTAAATTAGAAAGTCGCTATCCCGGTGGTAGTTTTGACGCACATTATAGTGAGAATCGTAAATCGGGCGATTTGTGATTGTTAGTTGTTTCCTGATAAATACAATATCGGGAAACATATATGACAATATCAGCAACAGCAAGTATCCTTTCTACTCCATCTGGTCTAACATTAGATGAATTGAAACAAGCATTATTCCAAAACATTAGATATCGTCTAGGAGATGGTATCATTGACTTGGAATTAGATCCTCAACACTATGAGGCTGCATATAACTATGCTATCAAAGTCTATCGTCAACGAGCGCAAAATGCCACAGCAGAATCCTATACTCTTTTCACAATAGAAAAGAATGTTGATACATATACACTACCACAAGAATTCATTAACGTCAGATGTTTATATCGTAGAACAGTTGGACTAGAAACAGGACCAAGTTCTAGTTCATTTGATCCCTTCAGTTCAGCTATTTTAAACACATATTTGTTAAACTATAACTATGCAGGTGGTATGGCAACATATGACTTTTATGCTGGTTATGTTGAATTAGCCGCACGTATGTTTGGTGGATATGTAGTTTATACATTTGATCCAGTAACAAAAGTATTACGTATAGTTCGTGATCCAAAAGGATCCGGAGAACGTGTGTTGATTTGGGCAGATGTTCAAAGAACACAAGAAGTATTACTACAAGATCCAGGCGCAGGAGTTTGGATTGGTGATTGGGTATTTGCTACATTAAAAGCTATTATTGGTGAGGCACGTGAGAAGTTTGCTAGTATCGCAGGTCCAGGTGGCGGCACAAGTTTGAATGGTGCGGCAATGAAAGCTGAAAGTAAACAATTACAAGAACAATTAATACAAGAATTGAAAAACTATGTAGATTACAGTCAACCATTAACTTGGGTTCAAGGTTAAATGAGAGCAATTGAATTTTTAACAGAATACAGAAACAGAATGTATCAATACATTAAAAGTATTGTTCCTACCTGGCCTGAATATATTGTTAAAGATTGGTTATATGCTAACTTTGCTAGAGGTGAGATTGAAGGTCCAAACTGGAGTTTTCGTAATGTAGGTGAAGACATTCCTAAGGTTATTGAAGGTCAGAAATTATCAGTAGATACTAAATGGCAACTAGTTCCAAATATGAAATTTACTATGGATATGTGGATTCCTGAAATTGTCACTAAGCTTACAGCAAGAGCCGGTGGCAAAGCAAATCCAGATCAGGTACCTAGAGATGCTGAAAGACACGCTACTCAATCACAACTGGCACAACAACAAGGGGGTGTTCGTAAAGAACCTGTAATACTTGTCAAACGTCATGATGGTTATGATTTGCTAGAAGGTTGGCATAGAACTATTCAACACTTTCATAAATTTCCAGATGGTTATACTGGCCCTGCTTATGTAGCTGTTGAACAGGGTCAGCAAGGTGTGGCGGAAGGCTCACTGAACGAATTCGCACCAGTCGGTGGGGATGACCGTGAATCTGATGAAGAAGAACTATTACGTCAACTTGCTTCAATGTGGTGGTTGGGTACAGAACAGCAAATGATTAAAGCACAAAAAACATTGGCTGCTATGGGTTGGGAAATAGGGCAAGACGAATCAGGTGATGACGATGCAGGTGTATTTGTTATACGTGTGGGTGATGTTAACGGTGATTCATATATGGCTTTCCCCCACAGTGAATTAAATTTGAATGAAGGCCTGTCAAAGGGCACTTAACCTAAACTCTTTACTTTACAACTCTCCTGTAGTACAATATGTATTACAGGAGTTACCATATGATTATTGGAGTTACAGGATTAATTGGGTCAGGCAAAGATACAATTGCTGACTATCTTACTACATTTCACGGGTTCAAACGTGTTAGTTTTGCGGCTTCATTGAAAGACGCAGTAGCCAGTGTATTTGGTTGGAACAGAGAATACTTGGAAGGTTCTACTAAAACAAGTAGAGCTTGGCGTGAGCAACGTGATGAATGGTGGAGTGAACGATTGGGTATGGAAATCACCCCAAGATGGGTATTACAATACTGGGGCACAGAAGTCTGTCGTAACAACTTTCATACTGATATTTGGGTCGCAAGTGTTGAGAACAAACTACGCCAAACTGATGAAAACATTGTAATTACAGATTGTCGTTTTGTTAATGAAGTCAACTCTATTAAAAGTGTGGGTGGCATTACAATGCGTGTAAGCAGGGGTGAACGTCCAGTTTGGTATAGTGCCGCAGTTGATTACAATAACGAACCTGATGGCAGTGAACAACGGTTAAAAGCTATGGTAGAGTTAGGAAACTATAGTGTCCATGCTAGTGAATACTCTAGTATTGGATTATTGTATGACCATTATATTGATAACAATGGTTCAATTGATGAGTTACACAAACAAGTCAACTCAGTGGTCAACCTGTAAGTCCCCTCGTTTCCAAATAACTTCTTTCTTTTTAACTATCTCTACACAGTTAAGACAGATACTACGCAAGTTAACCAAGTCAGTATTTTCTAAATTACCGTCAACATGAAAGACGGTAATTTGACTAGTAAATAAACCCTTAAAGCCGCACAAATCACATGCGGCTTTTTTCTTATAACCTTTAGTTTTCCATTTAGGGTTTCTAGGTTTAAGTTTATTTTTCTTTCTTCCACACTCATCGCACATGCTTCTATAGTGTGTTATTCCTACACGGTAGTAGTTAATAGAGCAGTGATTTTTTCCACAAGTATTACATATAGGTCTCATCATGTATTTACTCATAAAGCCTTCGAAGGCACGGTTATTGACTCTTTTTATAACTATTTGATAAATATTAGTATGCAAACAGGTAGTAAACCTTAAAATTTTACATAAAGGAAATATAAAATGGCATTAACATCTCCAGGCGTAGAAGTAACGATCATTGACCAGAGTCAATATCTTCCAGCCCCAACGAATTCAGTCCCACTTATTCTATTAGCAACAGCGCAAAACAAAGCTGATGCATCTGGAACAGGTGTAGCAGCCGCAACAACAGCCGCTAACGCAAATAAACTATTCCAAGTAACAAGTCAACGAGACTTAGTAAACTTATATGGTTCACCATTCTTCTATACAACGACAAATGGTACACCGATACAAGGTTATGAGTTAAACGAATATGGATTGTTAGCAGCCTATTCTACATTAGGTGTAACAAATCGTTGTTATGTTTTACGTGCTGATATTGACCTAGCTAGTTTAGTTGGTCAAACAGGTCGCCCAGTTGGCAATCCGGATGCCGGCACATATTGGTTAGATACTACTACAAGTACATGGGGTATCTATGAATTTAATCAGACCACCGCACAATTTACACTACAAACTCCGATTGTTATTACAAATGCAGATGATTTAACTGCAGGAGTTCCATTAAGTAGCATAGGTAACATTGGTGATTATGCTGTAGATGCTATTCAGATTACAACCGAACCTACCGGAAGTTATAGAACATATTGGTATAAAACAACAGCTAATGTTTGGGTAATATTAGGTCGTGAAGATTGGAGATCAGATACTCCTACAGTGCAAGGAACAAATTCTAATCCAACATTAACAGCCGCTAATACATTTACTATTAATTTGTCAGGTATAGCAGGAGTAACTGCGACTATTACAGTTCCTGCATCTACTAATAATAATGTAGCAGGTGTTGCAGCCGCAATTAATGCTTTAGGTTGGACTGGATTAAGTGCTGAAGTACGTAGTGGTAAATTATGTTTATTTAGTAATCAACTTATTAGTTCAGGTACAACAAGTTTGGTTATAGCGAATGTATCTGGCACAGCACTTACTGATTTGGGTATTCCTGCAGGAACATATAATCAACCTGCATTTGTTTATGGTACAAGTGCTCAAATGCCATTATGGGGAAGCAATCAATCAACACCTAGACCAACTGGTTCAGTATGGTTAAAGGTTGGTTCTGCTGGTACTGGTTTAAATCCGGTGCTTTCGGTATTCAATGGTGCCACACAATCATTCCAAACTAAAACCGTATCTTTAGCTACTTCTGATTCTGTAGCAATAAATAATTTAGATGCTACTGGTGGTCAAGCTATTCCTGCAGGAACTATATATGGACAATATGCATTTAATACTGCCGGAACAAATCCAGCTACTACTGCTCCATTCTATATGTGGGAAAGAATTGCAACTGGTCCAACAGTAATTACTGGTTCTGATACAGCCCCAGCCTTTGCAAGTGGACCATATTATATGGTAGTATATGTAAGTATTCCTGGATCTGGTACATTAAGTACTGGATATGATTTTACATTGGCAGATAATACAGATGCTACAGATTTTGTAACAGCCTGGGCAGCAGCCGGAATCCCCTACACAACAGCAAGTGTAACTACAGACGGTGCAATTCAGTTGACTCATACTGAAGGTGGAGTAATTCTTTTAAGTGATTATCATAATTCATCTTTTGTTGGTACTAATGTATCAAATGGGTTAATAGAAGCTGCTGGATTTATCATTGGTACAACTGATGGTGTGAAATATGGAAATTCAACCAGTGCGGAATTTACCGTAGCTCAAACTTCAACTACTGGATCTGGGACAGGTGCTACCTTCGCTGTTAATACATTTTTAAATGTTTATATAGTAAACGGTGATGGTATTAGTGGATCCGGTGGATCCGGTTACGCAGTCGGTGATACTGTAACTATTGCAGGTACTAGTTTAGGTGGAGCAACAACAGCAAATGATTTGGTTGTTGAAATAACATCAGTTTCTTCAGGAGCAGCAACATCATGTACATATATATCAGGTGCACCTCCTTCACACTTTACCACACTATTAAGTAACTGGGTAGAATTTACATATATTGCCAATGAAGGTGAGCCAAATGTAGCTCCAGCTAATGATACTAATTGGTTCTATAGTGTAGTTGACCAAGTTGACATTATGATTGGTTACAACGGTGCATGGTATGGCTATGGTAATAGAGATTATGATAGTAGTGGTTTCCCTCTACCGAGTGGAACTAATACTACCGATCCTGACGGACCATTAATTAGTGCTACTGCACCATCAGTACAAAGTGATGCCACTGCATTAGAGTACGGTGATATATGGATTGATACTAGTGATTTAGAAAATTATCCGGTAATTAATCGTTGGCAAAGTGTTAGCGGTATCGATCAGTGGGTATTAATAGATAACACAGATCAAACAAGTAGCACAGGTGTATTATTTGCTGATGCACGTTGGTCAAGTAATCAGGATACTATCAGTCCAGTAGATGATCCTATCCCAACAATTACTAGTTTATTAACTAGTAATAATCTTGATTTAGATGCTCCGGATCCAACTCTATATCCATCTGGAATGTTGTTATTTAACACACGCCGTAATGGTTATAATGTAAAACAGTATATGGTTGATTATTTCAATAATACAAGTTTCCCTGACGAGACACTGCCTACATTTACTTCTACTTGGGTAACAGTTAGTGGTAATCAAACAACGGGTGCTCCATATATGGGTCGTAAAGCACAACGTGCAATGGTTGTACAATCATTAAGTGCGGCAATTGCTACTAATACAGCAATACGTGATGAAGATAACTTCTTTAACTTGCTTGCAACACCTAACTATCCAGAATTACAACCTGGTATGATCACATTAAATAATGATCGTGGTCAAACTGGTTATATTCTAGGTGATACACCAATGAGATTACCAGATGATGCTACTGCAATTCAAGCATGGGCAAATAATGAAGCTGATGCGGCAAGTACAGGTGAAGAAGGTCTAGTAAATCGTGACACATATATGGGTCTATTCTATCCAAGTGGATTAGCAACTGACTTACAAGGTAACCAAGTTGCAGTACCCCCATCATATATGATGTTGCGTACATTCTTGCGTAATGATACTATTAGCTATCCTTGGTTAGCGGCAGCAGGTACTCGTCGTGGTACAATTGACAATGCATTAAGCATTGGATATATTGACGCTGCAACTGGCGAGTTTCAACCGATCAAAACACGTTTAGGTATTCGTGATGTATTGTATATTAACTTCATTAATCCATTAGTATTCTTTACTGGTGTTGGATTATTAAATTACGGTAACAAGACTAGTTTTAATAGTTCAAGTGCATTAGACAGAACTAACGTTGCTCGTTTGATTGCGTATATACGTAGACAGTTAACATTGGCAGCAAGACCGTTTGTATTTGAACCTAACGATTCATTAACACGTAATCAAATTGCGGCTGTTGTAGACACATTGATGATTGATTTAGTTGCTAAACGCGGTCTATACGACTACATTGTAGTGTGTGACGAAAGTAACAATACACCGGCAAGAATTGATAGAAATGAACTTTGGATTGATGTTGCGGTTGAGCCTGTTAAGGCAGCTGAATTCATCTATATCCCGGTTCGTATATTGAACACAGGCGAGCTTGGTGGACAATAATAAAATATGATATCCCGAGAGGGATATCTATTTAAATAGATAAATATTAATAACAGGAGAAAAAAATGGCAACAGGATCAGGATCATTAATTAACATGTCAGTGGCAGGAGATACCTCCGGTGGAAATCAGGCATTGCTAATGCCCAAACTACAGTATCGTTTTAGAGTTAGCTTTCTAAATATTGGTACTAGTGCAGTCACACAAGAATTGACAAAACAAGTTATTGACGTAACACGTCCATCAGTTAGTTTTGGTGAAATTACTATACCAATTTACAATTCTACAATGTATTTGGCAGGACGTCATGAATGGCAGCCACTAACTATTAATGTTAGAGATGATGCGTCAGGCAACGTTGCTAAATTAGTTGGTCAACAATTGCAAAAGCAAATGGATTTTGTTCAACAAGCTAGTGCAGCCTCTGGACAAGATTATAAATTTCAAACAAACATCGAAATATTAGACGGCGGTAACGGAACATCAGTACCGATTGTGTTAGAAACATGGCAAGTATATGGTTGCTTCTTGCAGGCCGCCAATTACAATAATTTAGCATATGGCTCAAATGAGGTTGTAACTATACAACTGTCAATTCGTTATGATAATGCATTACAAACTCCGGAGACAACATCAGGTGTAGGCTTCACGGTTACAAGAGGTGTAGCTAAGGGCATAGTATCCGGTGTTGGTGCTACTACTACTGCAGCATAATTATTAATTTATGGCAGGATTCTTTCAAAAGCTGGCAACAGATGCGGCAGCAGGGTTTTTTGCCAACGATTATCTACGTGATTATACCCACGCCGCAAAAACATTTATACCCAATGCGTATCAGTACGCACCTAAGTTTAAATTCCTATTCCATGTTTATTTTGAAATTAATGAAAGTGCGTATTCAGTAGGGTTGCCACAAGATGCAAATTTTGGTCTAGCAGTTAAATCTGTAAAATTGCCAACTTATACATTTGACACACATCAGTTAAATCAATATAACCGTAAACGTATTGTACAAACAAAAATTAAATATGATCCAATAGATATTGCATTCCATGATGATAACGGAAATATAATACGTAACATGTGGTATAATTATTATACATATTACTATAAAGATGCAACTAAACCAGTAGTATCAATATCAGGCTCTCAAGCCGCACTTATTGGTACCGGTAGTTCTAAACAAACTAACTACAACGAAAGAAATATTTACGCAAAATCTATTACTGGTAATACAGATTGGGGATATATAGGAGAAACAGGAAATACATTTAATCCGCCTGAAGTTGTAGCAACAGGCCAAACTAAAGTTCCATTCTTTAAAAATATTACAATATTTGGATTCAACCAACGCAATTATGTAGCATATACATTAATTAATCCAATAATCACTAGATTTGGTCATGATACTTATAATTACACAGAAAGTACTGGTGTTATGGAAAATACTATGTCTATAGATTATGAAACAGTAAAATATTTTCAAGGTGCAATGGATGGTAATATGCCTAGTGACACTGTTCCTGGTTTTGGTATGGAACAACATTTTGATAAAAGATTGAGTCCGATAGCTATACCCGGTAGTCAATCTACTATTCTAGGCCAAGGTGGTTTAATAGATGGTATATTTGGAACCCCCTTAAAGGATGCTAATGGAAAATCTATAGTAGTTGACGGAAAACCACAGTATAGTACTACTGGATTTATTGAAGATTTAACTGGACCAAATCAAAATATTTTGGGAGCTATACAAAAAGCAGGTATTACATATAATACTCTTAAGAATATGAATTTAAAACAAGCTGCCAAAGCTGAGATAACTAAAGGTATTACTAATGCAATATTAAACCCATTAAACAATACTGGAAGAAATGTATTGTTTAATTTACCTATATTTGCTGGTACACCAAATGGAGCAGCACAAACACAGGGTAGAAATGTTGTTCCTCCTCCGGTTAGTGGTTCCAATATCCTCGGTGGTGGCGGCGGTGGCGCACAATAAGGTAAATAAATTATGGCAAGAATTATAGATGACCGCACTTCTCTTGATTTAACAGTTAAGATATTTGACGATTTTTACGCATTTAATATGGTAGTAAACGGAAATGAATTTGATATTGTTAACGGTTATTTTAAAACTGTATGCGATACTAGAGCTATTGCAGGTAACTTTACTTCATTTCTATTTAGAATATCACAAGAAACTGATATTCCTGTATTAGATTTGTTAGGACAAATTCAAGGTACCGGTAGTAAACTACAAATGAATCAAGTTATATCATACTATCTAAACAGTTTTAAATCTAAAACAAGTTTGTATGGTGTAAGTACCGTACCACAATCAAATCAACCAGTAGCACGTAATATCGTGCAATAATCATGGCAAAGTATGCTCAAGGTACATTCACCCCAAAAAATACTCAAAAATATATAGGTAAACATACCCCTAGATATCGTAGTGGATGGGAACTAACATTTATGACCTTCTGTGACAATAACAAAAACGTATTATATTGGGCAAGTGAAGCAATAAGTGTCCCTTATCGTAATCCATTTACTGGACAACCAAAAACATATATCCCTGACTTTTTTGTAGTTTATCAAAATAAATATGGTAAAAACATTGCTGAGATAGTTGAGATTAAACCTAAGAAACAAAGTATTATAGAAAGTAAAGTTGCCAACGCTAAAGACAAAATGGTAGTAGCCATAAATCATGCAAAGTGGCAGGCTGCAATGGCCTATTGTAAACATCATGGATATACTTTTAGAGTTGTAACTGAGGATGACCTTTTCTACAATGGGCGAAACAAGTAACTAAATACTTGTATGACAAAAAAATTAAACGAATTGTTTGAGTTGCCGCAAGATGAAATAGACAGCTTGCATTTTCCTATTCCAAATAATGCAAGTGAAATAACAACTGATGCATTAAATGCATTAGAAAAGATTGACCAAGCATTACCTCAAGTACGTGGGCTAGAAGCAAGTGATACCGAACTTGATGAACTAGCACAAATGGCTGTTGATAGTTTTAAGGATTTAAGTGATTTGGGAATGCAAGTTGATAGTAGATTTTCTAGTGAAATCTTTGGTGTAGCAAGTAATATGCTTGGACATGCTATTACTGCTAAGACAGCAAAGCTTAATAAAAAATTAAAGATGATTGATCTACAGCTTAAAAAAGCACAATTAGATCAGAAATTAGCTAGCAAATCTGAAGAAATAGAAAATACTCCAATTGGTGAAGGTAAAGCACTAGACCGTAATGAACTGCTTAAGATGTTGGCTAGTAAAACAAACGACCAATGATAAATACATAATACAGGAATAACGCAATGAAAAGCCTAAAAACATACATAACCGAAAGTCTTAAAAGTTATAATTATACTATAAAGATTGCTGGTGACGTGGATAAAAACTTTATAGATATGTTTAAGTACAATCTAAACAAGTTTGATCCAATCAGAATCAGCGACCCAGTGAAAACACCTATACAGAAAGATCCATACGGATTTCCTAATTTAGCAAACCAATCTGTAACTATTATTAAAGCTGATTTTAGATACCCAGCTACTGAACCAATGATACAACAAATTGCTCAACTTCTAGGATACAACATCAATATGGTTCGTGTTATTAGCAGCCAGTTTGATGATAGTATTAATAGTGAAGCTGAAGGCTATGCTAATGAAATGAAGGATAGCCCACTACTTACACATGAAGAAATGGGTGAGCAACCTGGTGCTAAAGAAGCAAATAAAGCATATGGTGATAGTTATTTAACTAGTATTAAAGACCAAATGAAGGG
>Ga0208133_1000980_pt1 | contig 10345 bp, 12 predicted proteins | sample ColrivemetaGS535_FD_187595 | JGI IMG/M metagenome (GOLD analysis project Ga0208133, IMG submission 187595) | Estuarine microbial communities from the Columbia River estuary, USA - metaG S.535 (SPAdes) (version 2) | ecosystem: Environmental > Aquatic > Marine > Intertidal zone > Estuary | place... | reverse complement strand
CTCAGTATAGTACAGAATATTTGCGCTATTTAGCAGCAATGGTTTATTGGGTCTAGGTATATAAATCCCTTAATTAAGTAAAGGTATAGTCTATATGAGTATAGCAACAAATTTAGCAAAACTTGGGCTGGGTGTAAACTCTTCCGGAATTATTGCGCCTGAAAAAGGTGGCACAGGCACTACCACAGGTGGTGGAACTAGTAATTCTCCTACTGTTACGTCTATTGTTTACACAGGTGACGATACCGCTACTAATACTACAGGCGGTGACACTGTTACTATAAACGGTACTAATTTTAATGCAGGAGTTAATGTATTAATAAATAATACACAAGTTAGTACAGTTACTTTTGTTAGTTCAACTCAACTTACTTTTGTAGCACCTGCAAATGCTGCTGGAAGTTATATCCTTTATGTTATTAATACAGACGGTAGCTCAGCTATTAGCGTACCTGGTATACAGTATTCTGGTGTGCCTGCTTGGACTACCACATCAGGTAGTTTAGGCACAACTAATACTTCTGTAAGTTTTTCAACTACACTAGCCGTAACAGGTGATGCACCTATTTCTTATTCTGTATTTAGTGGGGCACTACCAGCAGGAATTACTCTTAATACGTCTACCGGAGTTATAAGTGGTACTACTCCTAGCGTTACTAGTTCAACTACTTATAACTTTACGATACGTGCAACAGATGCACAAAATCAAGACACTAATAGAGCGTTTAGTTTAACTATTCAGCCTGCTGCAGCAACAAGCTTTACTGCTCAAGCTGTTGGAGGAGGTGGCGGAGCTGGTAGTAATATTCCTGGCGGTGGCGGTGGCGGTGGTGGAGTACTAACTATATCTGATATAGTTGTTACGCCTGGCGCAGCTTACACTGTTACTGTAGGTGGCGGTGGCAATGCTGGTGTTAATGGCAGCAACTCAAGCATTATAGGTACCGGCGTTAACATGAGTGCTATTGGGGGCGGTCGTGGTTCAAGAGTAGGACTTGCTGCTTCTACTGGAGGTTCTGGAGGTGGAGGAACTTGGGGTGGCTCAAGCTATAACCCAGGACAGTCAGGTACTTCAGGGCAAGGTAACTCAGGCGGTAATGGCTCGTATAGTTCAAGCGCAAGCACAGATATGGGCGGTGGTGGTGGTGGAGCCGGGGGCTCAGGATCTAGTTCCAGCGGTAGCATAGCGGGTAATGGCGGACCAGGAGTATCTAGTTTATCGGGTGGTGCTATTGTTGGTGGTGGTGGCGGTGGTACTATGAGTGGTGCTTACGGAAATCAAGGACAACCATATGGGCCAGGTACTGCGGGTACTGGAACTGGTGGTGGTGGATTTGGTCAAGCAGGTGGCAGTGGACGAGTAGAAATACGGTATTCAGATGCGTTTAGCCTTGCTTCAGCTACTACTGGCTCTCCTACTATTAGTACTTCTGGCGGATATAGATACTATATTTGGACTACAGTCGGCACTTGGTCAATCACATTTTAATTAAGTAAAGGTATAGCCTATATGGGTATTTCGTCATATTTATCAAATTTTGCACTAGGCATTACGCCCCAAGGCGTATTAAGCGCTTTATATGGCGGTACTGGAACAACTACTGGAGCTGGAGCTACAAGTAGTTCTCCTACTGTTACTGCCATTAGCTACACAGGTGACGATACTGCTACTAATCCTGCAGGGGGTAATACGGTTACCTTAACAGGGACTAATTTTGCCGTAGGAGTTACTGTATTAATAGGTACTACACAAGCTACCCAAGTAACTCGTGTTTCAGCAACTCAACTTACTTTTATAGCTCCAGCAAACGCTGCTGGAAGTTACATTCTTTATGTTATTAACCCAGACGGTAGTTCCGCTATTAGTGTACCTGGATTACAATATTCAGGTGTACCTACCTGGACTACTAGTGCAGGCAATATAGGTATCCCTAGCGCTTCTACAAGTTTTTCAACTACTATAGCAGCAACAGGCGATGCGCCTATTTCTTATGCAATAGTAAGTGGAGCATTACCCGCAGGCATTAGTCTCAACTCTTCTACAGGAGTTATTAGTGGCACTACTCCTAGTGTATCTAGCACTACTACTTATAATTTTACTATACGTGCTACAGATGCACAGAATCAAGACACAGACCGAGCATTTAGTTTAAATGTTGTTGTTGCTGTTCAAGGACAGGCATTATATACCATTGCAAACAACCATAACTGGATTTGTCCAGCAGGTGTTACTAGCGTTTGTGTAGTAATAGTAAGTGGCGGTGGTGCTGGTGGTAATACTGATGTTGTTAATGGAACAGGTGCCGGTGGTGGTGGCGGCCTTCTATGGGCCAATGACATTCAAGTTACTCCTGGACAATCCTATCATTTAAAAGTAGGGGGTGGAGGCTATTATGCAGGCGGAGATGGAGAAGGTTCTACTGCCTTTAGTACATTTCAAGTTACGGGCGGCAAAGGCGGATATGGAGGCCAGGTTGGCGGATATGGAGGAATTCCATCTGTGTATGGAGGAGCAGTTGCTTATGGTTTACAAGGAGGTGGCACTGGTGGCCGTGGTGGAACTTTTATTGGTAGCGGAGTTGGCGGTGGTGGTGCAGGTGGCTACACAGGTAATGGCGGTAATGGAGCTCCTCAAGGTGGTGTTGCTACTCAAGGAGTTGGCGGCGGCGGTGGAGGCGGTATAGGCGGCAATGGCACAGGTGCTGGCTTTGGCGGTGGCGGTGTTGGTTTATTTGGCAATCCTCAGAACGGTGGTGCAGGCAGTGGCAGTAATGGTGCTCCTGGCGGTGGTGGCTCTGGAGGCAGTAACGGCGGTAGCGGTCCTGGAGGTCTCTATGGTGGCGGTGCTGGATACGGTGGTGGCAATGGTGGTGATGGTGCAGTTAGAATCATTTGGGGCCCTAATAGAGCTTTTCCAAGCACTAATACTGCAGATGTATAATACAAAATCAAGAATACGTAAGTATTACAAGGAATATCTATGACCTTAATTGTTCAAAAGACACTAGATCCAGAATTAATTGTACCTATAGCCAACGGAGGTACAGGTACAATTACACCAGGACTTGTACAAGGTCCTAATATTACAATTACTGGCACTTGGCCAAATCAAACAATAATAGGTACGGGTAATATACAAGGTCCCACAGGTGCACAAGGACCAACAGGTATTCAAGGTATTACTGGACCTACAGGTCCTACAGGTCCTACAGGAACAACAGGTTTAGGTTTTGCAATTGCAAAGATTTACGCTAGTGTTGCTGCGTTAACGGCAGATACAGCTCCTACAGGAATTGTAGCAGGGCAGTTTGCAATTATTGACACAGGAAACGTTAGCGACGCAGATAATGCACGATTGTATTTGTGGAGTGGTACAACATACACTTATACAACAGATTTAAGTGGTGCAAGCGGTATTCAAGGCCCTCAAGGTATTACAGGCTCAACAGGTGCTCAAGGAATTCAAGGCATTACCGGCCCTACAGGACCAACAGGACCAACAGGTGCTCAAGGCATCCAAGGCATTACAGGGCCTACAGGGCCTACAGGGCCTACAGGTAGTCAGGGAATTCAAGGTGTTACAGGCCCAACAGGTATACAAGGACCTACAGGAGCTGACTCAACAGTTGCAGGCCCAACAGGCGCTCAAGGAATTCAAGGTATTGTAGGCCCAACAGGTGCTCAAGGAATTCAAGGAATTCAAGGCGTACAGGGAATTCAAGGTGTTACAGGCCCTATAGGACCTCAAGGTATACAAGGTGTCAAAGGTGACACTGGTGATCAAGGTATTACTGGAACTACAGGTATTCAAGGTATTCAAGGTGTCAAAGGTGACACTGGTGATCAAGGTATTCAAGGCATACAGGGTATCAAAGGCGATACTGGTGATCAAGGTATACAAGGTATTCAAGGTATTCAAGGTATCAAAGGCGACACTGGTAATCAAGGTATTCAAGGTGTCAAAGGCGACACTGGTGATCAAGGTATACAAGGTATACAAGGTATTCAAGGCATACAAGGTATCAAAGGCGACACTGGCAATCAAGGTATTCAAGGTATTCAGGGTGTCAAAGGCGACACAGGACTTGGATTTGCAATTGCAAAAACATATGCTAGTGTAGCAGCACTAACAGCAGATACAGCACCAACAGGAATTATAGCAGGTCAATTTGCTGTAATCAGTACTGGTAATGTAGAAAATCCAGAAGATTCTAGATTATATTTATGGAACGGAAGTTCTTATACTTTTACAACTGATCTTAGCGGAGCCAGCGGTTTACAAGGACAAACAGGCTTACAAGGTATCAAAGGCGACACTGGCAATCAAGGTATTCAAGGTGTCAAAGGCGATACTGGCGATCAAGGTATTCAAGGTATTCAAGGTGTCAAAGGCGACACTGGCAATCAAGGTATTCAAGGTATCAAAGGCGACACTGGCAATCAAGGTATTCAGGGTATTCAGGGTATTCAAGGTATCAAAGGCGACACTGGCGATCAAGGTATTCAGGGTATTCAAGGTATTCAAGGTCTTGAAGGTACTATTCCTAATACTAGTAATTTTGTTACTCTAACAGGCTCGCAATCTGTATCTAATAAAACAATTAAAACTTTTAAAGAAAACGTAGCTTTTGGTGATGATAGCAACTGGTCACAAAGTAATATCAATTTTGATGTTCTTGAAGCACCTGTTAAAATTTTTCGTACTCAAGCAACAAGTCTTTTTACTGTAAATGTGCGCGGTAATGCTACAACTTCATTATGGAATACAGTTGGTGTTGGTGAATCTATAACAGTAAACTTTTTTGTTACAAATTTATACGGTACTACTTACTACCCTACTTCTTTTACAATTGATAACGTACCAATAACACCACAATTTCAAGGCGGTGCCTCATTTGTTAGTGCTAATCCTACGGATCTTTATGTAATATATATAGCTAGAAGTCCACAAGGTTGGAGCATGTATGTTTCCCAAACAAAATTTGGATAAGGACACCTAATGCCATTATCTTTTTCAACAGGTGCTAGTAAAGCACTAGGTTTTGCAAGCAGAAGCAATGCAATACCTGCATCAGGCGCAGTATATAGTTTTGTTAGTAGTCCTTTTGGTACCGCTGGTTTAGCATATCCTGATTCAACGGCCGTACCGCCTGTTTTACTAGAAACTAGCAACAACTTAAATGCCAATAGTTTTAATTTTTATGTACATGGTGCAGGCGCAAATGCAGGTTATGTAGACGGTAGACCACTGTTTTGGAGAATCAAACACATAACAACAACTGCAATGGATTTTGGTGCTACTTCAGGTACATTTACTTCTAATAATTGGGGAACATCAGTATACAATCCAGGTTACTCTTGGTACAATAACCCATATGGAGAAGAACTAGCCCGTTTTGGAATATATATAATTGCCGAGAATGTTACTGAAGGTACTGAAACTTTTCAAGTAGAAATTCGAGAAGCTTCTTACAGTGGTCCCGTAGTACTTACAAGTCCTGTAATTAGTTTAGCAGATACTAGCGCACCTATAACGTTTAGTTTTGATACTGCTTGGAATAACACTGTTATTCAAAATGGTTTAGTTGAAGGAACTACTTACGAATTTAGAGTTAACGGAATTAATTTGTCAACTGGTGAAGAGTATCCAGTTATAGCTCCAGACGGTCATTTTACATACTATACTATTGATGGTATGCCAATTAATTATAATTATCCAAATTCGCAATACTATACTTGGGCTATTAATAAAAATGAAGGTACGCAATGGGCACAAGTTTTACCAGCAATGTATATATATGTTAAAAATGCAGAATATTTTGATAACGTAGTACGCCCTGGATACGGTAACCCAACAAATACTACCAGAAAAGAAACTTTTGGTTCAGGCAAATTTTATATATCACCACGCAACGATGGTGTAAGCGAAGGCCCTACAACTCATATAGTACAACTTAGAACGTCATTTATGAACCCAGACTACACAGGCGGTGCAGTAATAGACACATTTAGCTTTACAATAAACGGGCAGCCAGGACAACAAGAATACACAACTCCTGGTACATATAGTTGGACAGCGCCAGCAGGTGTTACAAGTGTTAGTGTTGTAGCAGTAGGCGGAGGCGGCAACGGAACGTTGTTTATGAATTCAGGTGTTGCAAAAATTGGCGGAGGCGGTGGTGGCTTAGGGTGGAAAAATAATATTCCAGTTATTCCTGGTAATTCATATACCGTAGTAGTAGGTGCTGCAAGTCAGGATAGTTTTTTTATTGATAGCACCACAGTTAAAGGTGGCTACGGTGGAGGCGGATTTAATGGTGGAGGCGGAACTTGGGTAGGCGATGGTGGTGGAAATGGTGGTTCAGGATCTGTTGCTACACTCTTTAATAATCAATACATTGGTGGTGGAGGCGGCGGTGGAGCAGGCGGCTATTCAGGCAATGGTGGTAACGCTGGTATTGCTAGAAACAATAATGCACCTGGATTTACTTTAGCTCAAAATGGATCTGGCGGAGGTGGAGCAGGCGGATATAGTTACTTCTGGGGTGGTCCTTCTTACTTTGGCGGAGGCCATGGTGGTGGAGGCGTTGGTATATATGGAGAAGGCACTAGCGGAACTACTATGACAACGGGTTTTAACCCAACAGGCCCAGGCAGCGGGGGCTCTGGCGGCGGAGGCGGTGGTAGTACTTATTACGGTTTCTATGGCGGAGGTACTGGTGGCAGTTACGGTGCAGGCGGTGGAGGTGCACACAGTAACAATTCATCAGATACAGGCCTGGGTGGTACAGGGGCTGTTAGAATTATATGGGGGCCAGGTCGTGCCTTCCCATCGACTAATACAGCAAATCTTTAATATTTTTAACTAATTAGAATAATAAAAAATGAAAATAGCAGTTTACGCTATCAGTAAAAACGAAGAACAATTTGTTGAACGTTTTTGTAAATCCGCAATAGATGCTGATCTTATCTTAATTGCGGATACTGGTTCTACCGACAACACAGTTGTTGAAGCCAGAAAATATGGTGCTGAGGTATACAACATTTCAGTTAAGCCTTGGCGATTTGACAAAGCACGCGATACTGCACTAAATTTAATCCCTGGAGATTACGACGTGTGCATTTCGCTAGACTTAGACGAGGTCTTAGAACCAGGCTGGCGAGAAGAAATTGAACGAGTCTGGACTGCACAAACAACTAGACTTCGTTATAAATTTGACTGGGGTCAAGGTATTAGCTTTTTCTATGAAAAGATTCATCATAGAACAGGCTACCACTGGCATCATCCAGTACATGAATATCCTCGCCCAGACAATCGTACAAAAGAAATATATGCGCAAACTGACATGTTGTTAGTTAGTCACCATCCTGACAATACTAAGTCACGTGGACAATATATGCCTCTTTTAGAACTGGCTATTGCTGAAGATCCACACTGCCCTCGTAATGCGTTTTATCACGCACGAGAGTTGACTTTTTACAGTCGTTGGGACGAAGCTATTATTTATCTTAATAAATATTTAGCAATGCCAGAAGCAACTTGGGTAAATGAACGTTGCTATGCTTATAGATTATTAGGTAAATGTTATTCAGAACTAAGTAATTGGGAAATGTCAATTAAGATGTTCCGTTTAGCTATTGCTGAAGCGCCTAATACTCGTGAGCCTTGGGTAGGACTAGCAGAAACATCTTATAGGCTTAATATGTGGTTAGATTGCTACTCAGCGTGTAAATCAGCACTAGCAATTACAGATAAAGCACTAGTATACACTATGGACCCAACCGTTTGGACTGAAAAGCCTTATGACTATGCTTCTATTGCAGCCTGGAATCTAGGTTTTAAAACAGAAGCTGTAGAGTTTGTAAAAAGAGCACTAGAGTTTGCACCTAGTGATACACGATTACTTAATAATCTTAAATTAATGGAATAATATGTGGATATTGCAATTTTTACCTAACTGGATATTTTATGTACTGCTACTAGCAGGCGTAGGTGCATTTTTAGTTACGCACTTTGTTAAGCTGCTGCCAAATGCACAATTAATTCAAGCAGCAAGTGCTGCAGTAGTTGCTATTAGCATTTATATGATAGGTGCTATAAGCAACAACGATGCATGGTTAGCCAAAATTAAAGATCTAGAGGTAAAAGTTGCGGCTGCAGAAGCTAAGTCTGCAACCGCTAATAGCGAGATTGTTGAAAAAACCGTTGTAAAAACTCAAATAGTCAAACAACGCGGTCAAGATATTGTAAAGTATGTAGACCGTGAAATAGTTAAGTTTGATGCTAACTGCGTAATTCCCAAAGATTTTGTCGCAGTACATAACCAAGCAGCAGAGGCACCAAAGAAATGAAATTTTTATTAATACCACTAATTTTACTACTTAGTGCTTGCACAACTGTTCCAGTTACAGCAAAATTTCCGCAAGCGCCCGGAACACTAGTACAAGAGCCGTGCCCTAATTTGCAAAAATTAACAGAAACAGCTAAGCTGTCGGATGTGGCAAAAACTGTTACAGTTAACTACACAGAGTACTATATGTGTGCTGTTAAGCTGGAAGCCTGGCAGCGCTGGTACAATGAACAAAAAACCATTTATGAAAGCGTAAAATAATGGAACTAACTCTAGATCAACTAAAACAAATTGTTGACAAAAATCCTTACATAGAGTACTGGCACAAAGCTTTAGTACAGCTATTACCAGATTACGAGATCAACACTCCACAACGCATGGCTGCATTTTTAGCACAATGTGCTCACGAGTCAGGTAATTTTCGTGCAATCAAAGAAAATTTAAATTATCGTGCAGTTACACTACGCAAGATTTTTGGCAAATATTTTCCAACAGACGAGATGGCAGCACAGTATGCAAACAAGCCAGAAAAAATTGCCAATTTAGTTTATGCTAACCGTATGGGCAATGGCGGACCTGAAACAGGTGACGGATACCGCTACTCTGGTCGCGGTTTAATTCAGCTAACAGGCAAAGACAACTATTTTTGGTTTGCAGCTTCAATAGAAATTTCACCAGAAGCTGCTTCAGAATACATGGAAACTTTTGAAGGTGCTGCACAGTCGGCTTGTTGGTTCTGGGAAACAAATAAGCTAAATCAGTGGGCAGATGCCGACGATATCCTTACCCTAACCAAACGTATTAACGGCGGTACAATCGGCCTAGAAGATCGTATAAAACACTATGAACATGCAAAGCATGTACTAGGAGCATAAGCGGTGTTTACCGCTTTGCTAATATCATTAACATTATTAGCCCAAGCCAAACCTGAATACGAGTGTGTTAGGTGGACATGGACTGGAGACGTATATAACAGAAAAGTAATTTGTTTAGAATGGCGTAAAAAGCCAGATAGGAGATAAATATGATAGATCCAATTACCGCACTAGCGGGGATACAATCTGCCATTTCAATGGTAAAGAAAGCTGCTCAAGTTGCTAACGATTTAGGGTCATTGGCTCCTATGATTGGTAAAATGTTTGATGCTAAAAGCACGGCTACTAAAGCTTTAATGGAATCAAAGAAGTCTAAAAAAGGCTCAAACATGGGTACTGCTTTGCAAATTGAGATGGCACTAGAACAAGCCAGAGCTTTTGAAGAAGAACTCAAAATGCTGTTTATGCAAACAGGCAAAATTGATGTTTGGAACAAGATCAAAGCACGCCAAGCAGACATGGATGCTGATGATGCTAACGACATAAGGCTTTTTAACGCTGAAGAGCGTAAGCGTAAGCAAAAAGAAGCAGAAATAAATGAGTGGGCCGTAATACTAAGTGTTTGTGCATTTGTACTATTTATTATGTTTGTTGGTGGTTATGAAATGATGCAGTACTGTGAAACCAATAGGTGTGGCAGATGAACGAGTACCAAAAAACAGCCGATATTTGTTTTAAAATATTTGTATACGGAAGTGTAGCACTTTGGTTTTTAGGATTTTTAAAATTCTTACCAGACGATCTATCAAATAAAATCGTTGCTTTACTATTAGGAAAAGTGGGACTATAAATGCACAATGATATAAAACTATTTAAATGGGCAATAGCTTTACTGGTAATACCTGTAGCTTTAGCATTTTTTGGTAAAGACAGCTTTCGTTACCCATGCCAAGACCCTGCAAACTGGGAAAAAGATTTTTGTAAAGTACCTATATGTGACGTTAACCGAACTTGCCCAGAACATATTTTTAAAGGCCAACGTGATCCAAGACTAGGACCTCCCAAAGATGGACAAAATCAAACAAATAATCAATCATTTGCACCAACAGGTGCTTGTGTGGTACAACAAAAACAAGGAGCTAACTGTGGAAAGTAATCCAATTATCTATACTGAAGATC
>Ga0208133_1000976_pt1 | contig 10374 bp, 7 predicted proteins | sample ColrivemetaGS535_FD_187595 | JGI IMG/M metagenome (GOLD analysis project Ga0208133, IMG submission 187595) | Estuarine microbial communities from the Columbia River estuary, USA - metaG S.535 (SPAdes) (version 2) | ecosystem: Environmental > Aquatic > Marine > Intertidal zone > Estuary | place... | reverse complement strand
ATCCCTTAGGGCTCCGTCTCCTGTGAAATACATGCCTTTAAAAGCAGAGAAATAAGTGTCTTTATACCGCTGATGGTCTCCCCAAATTGTCCTTGCAATAGAAGGCCATGGAAATTTAATGCAAAGTCTACCGTCTACTTGGTTGCCTTTTATTTCTGCTCCATTCTCATCCATTAAGGCCGGTTGTATACCAGGCATTGGAAGGGTGGCATAGGTAGGAATAGTTGGGGTAACAAATGGGATTGGAGAAATTAAAATACCTCCCGTTTCAGTTTGCCACCAGGTGTCTACAATAGGGCATTTCTTCTTGCCAATATGGTCATTGTACCAGTGCCATGCCTCTTCGTTAATAGGCTCTCCAACAGTTCCTAGTATCCTTAAGGAAGACAAATCATGAGAAGTGACATAATCTAAATTTTCTTTTGCTAGCGCCCTTATTGCTGTAGGAGCAGTATAAAGTTGTGTAATTTTATGCTTGTCTATAATATCCCAAAACCTGGAGTAATCCGGATAGGAAGGCACTCCTTCGAACATGACTGTAGTGGCTCCGTTAGCTAAGGGTCCGTAGACAATATAAGAATGCCCTGTGATCCAACCAATGTCTGCGGTACACCAATAGACGTCGTTTTCCTTTTGTTGAAAAACATTTTTAAAAGTATATGCTGTATAGACCATATAACCCGCCGTAGTATGCAGCATGCCTTTAGGTTTACCTGTAGACCCTGAAGTATATAAAACAAATAGAGGGTCTTCTGATTCCATTACTTCTGGCACACAATCTCCATAAGCGTCATCTAACAATGGCTGTAACCAATAGTCCCTTCCTTCTTCCATATGAATTTCCGCATGGGTTCTCTTAGCGACCAATACAGAAGCAACACCAGGACAATCTTCCAAGGCTTCATCTACAATTCCTTTCAGGTCAATAGATTTTGCCCCTCTAAAAGAGCCATCTGAGGTAATGAGCATTTTTGCCCCACAATCATTGATTCTTGTAGAAAGTGCTGTAGCAGAAAAACCTGCAAAAACTACGGAATGAACAGCGCCTATCCTAGCGCAAGCCAATACCGCTATTGCCAATTCAGGAATCATAGGCAAATAAATACACACCCTATCCCCCTTACCAATACCTTGGGCTTTTAACACATTTGCAAACCTACATACACGTTCATGTAGTTGCCTATAAGTGATATGTATGGCCGGTTCTTTAGGATCATTTGGTTCAAATAAAATAGCCGTTTTATCTCCCCTTGTATATAAATGCCTGTCAATACAATTTTCTGTAATATTCAGTTGGGCACCTTTAAACCAAGAGATTTCTGCTTTCTCAAAGTCCCAATCCAATACCTGATCCCACTTTTTACGCCACATAAAATGCTCTTCTGCCACTTCGCTCCAAAAAAGCTCTGGATCTCTGACAGATTTTCTATAGACACTAAAGTATTCTTCTAAGTGCTTAATGTGATAATTACTCATGGTTTTGGTTGTTTATGTTGGTTATTTTGTTGTTATTAATGATTTACTGAAGGGGTATTCACGCCACTAGGTATTCTTATATTTTCTACAATTTCTTGAACCTCTTGTGGAGGTGCAGCGGTGAAACGGCATACTGTTAGAGATACTATGAAGTTCACTACCATGGCTACTGATCCAAATCCTTCAGGAGATATTCCGAACCACCATTCTGAAGCAGTTGGGGTGTCTCCCAACCAACCTAGTTTAAATTTAGCCATGTAAAATAACATGAGTAAAATACCCACAACCATACCTGAAACAGCCCCTTCTTTATTCATTCTCTTGTAGAAAATTCCCAATATAATTGCAGGAAAAAGAGAGGCCGCAGCCAATCCAAAGGCTAAGGCTACTACGGCTGCCACAAATCCTGGTGGATTGATTCCAAAATATCCCGCAACACAAACCGCCACCACTGCAGACAATCTAGCTGCAAGAAGTTCTCCTTTGTCAGAGATGGTTGGCATGAAAATCTTTTTGATTAAATCATGTGATACAGAAGCTGAAATAACCAGCAATAATCCTGCTGCTGTAGATAATGCTGCAGCCAAACAACCAGCTGCTACAAGAGCAATAACCCAAGCAGGTAGGTTGGCAATTTCAGGATTGGCTAAAACCATAATGTCTGGATCAACTTTAAGCTCATTTATTTGGGGGTCTGCCACATATTGTACTTTACCGTCTTGATTTTTGTCTTCAAAGGTTAAAAGACCTGTTTTTTCCCAGTTTTTGAACCATTCAGGCATGCCTTCGTAAGACTTGTCGCTCACTGTTTCAATTAAATTTACCCTAGCAAATACCGCTACCGCAGGTGCTGTGGTATATAAAACAGCAATTAACAACAAGGCCAATCCAGCAGATTTCCTAGCATCTTTTACTTTTTTAACGGTAAAAAACCTTACAATTACATGGGGTAAACCTGCCGTACCTACCATCAAGGCTAGCGTAATGGCTAAAATATCTATCCTATCTTTAGACCCTTCCGTATATTCATTAAAACCAAGTTCTGTTGAAAGACCATTTAGTTTTTCTAATAAATACACCCCAGAGCCATCATTTAAAGTGTCCCCCATACCTAATTGCGGAATTGGGTTTCCTGTCATTTGAATCGAGATAAAAATAGCGGGTACCATAAAAGCAAAAATAAGTACACAATACTGGGCTACCTGGGTGTATGTAATTCCCTTCATTCCTCCTAATACAGCATAAAACAACACAATGATCATTCCAATGATAACTCCGGTATTAATGTCTACTTCTAAGAATCTAGAGAACACTACACCTACCCCACGCATCTGACCGGCTACATAGGTAAACGAAACTAGTAAAGCACATACCACAGCTACAATTCTAGCAGTATCTGAATAATACCTGTCACCAATAAAATCTGGTACTGTAAATTTTCCGAATTTTCTTAAATAGGGTGCCAAAAGTAATGCCAAAAGCACATAGCCTCCAGTCCAACCCATCAGGTAAACAGATCCGTCATAGCCAGTAAAAGATATGATTCCTGCCATGGATATAAATGAAGCGGCAGACATCCAATCTGCAGCAGTAGCCATTCCATTTGCTAAGGGTGAAACCCCACCTCCTGCAACGTAAAAATCTTTGGTTGAACCAGCTCTAGACCAAATAGCTATCCCAATGTAAAGGGCAAAAGTGATGCCTACTATAATATAAGTCCAAACTTGAACACTCATAATTTAAAAGAATTTAATGCGATGTTTATTAATCTTCAAACCCAAATCGTTTGTCTAGCCTGTTCATTAAAAAGACATATGTAAAGATCAATACCACAAAAATGTAAATTGAACCCTGTTGTGCAAACCAAAAACCCAAAGGAAAACCTCCTATCTTAAAATTATTAAGCGTGTCTACAAAAAATACACCCAGGCCAAATGAACATAAAAACCATATGAATAAAAGAATTGACAAATACTTTAAGTTTATACTCCAGTATTTTTGAGCAGAAATATTTTGATTCATGATAAATGTGATAAGCAACTAAATATAAAAAAAAATCCCCAAAGCATGGGGATTCTTATCTAGTATATATAAAACACTACTACTTTAAGAAATTAAGTACGTTCTCTTCAATCCTGGATTGAATATTGTCTAAAGGAGCCTTCACAAAGGTCTCTCCTGTAATGTTTTCATACAATTCAATATATCGCTCAGAAACTGATGCAATATATTCATCAGACATTTCAGGAAGTGTCTGTCCTTCCAAGCCCTGAAAATTCTGGCTAATGAGCCATTGCCTCACAAACTCTTTAGAGAGTTGTTTTTGTGCTTCTCCGGCAGCTTGTCTTTCTTCATAACCGTCTGCATAAAAATATCGCGAAGAGTCTGGGGTGTGAATCTCGTCTATCAAAACAATTTCCCCAGAAGCTGTTTTTCCGAATTCATACTTAGTGTCTACTAAAATTAAACCTCGCTGCGCAGCTAGTGCTGTACCCCTTTCAAAAAGGGCATAAGTGTATTTTTCAAGTATTTCATAATCATCTTTAGACACAATCCCTCTGGCCAGAATGTCTTCTCTAGAAATATCTTCATCGTGGTCTCCCATTTCTGCCTTTGTAGCGGGGGTGATGATTGGGGTAGGAAAAGCATCATTTTCTTTAAGTCCCTCTGGCATAGGAACACCACATAGCATTCTTTTCCCAGCTTTGTATTCTCTTGCCGCATGACCAGACATATACCCCCTAATGACCATTTCTACTTTAAAAGGCTCACATGCATGACCAATTGCTACATTTGGATCTGGAGTAGCCGTAAGCCAATTGGGTACAATATCCTTAGTAGCTCCCATCATTTTGGTGGCAATTTGATTGAGAATTTGTCCTTTATAAGGTATTCCTCTTGGCATAACAACGTCAAATGCTGAAAGCCTGTCGGTAGCTATCATTACTAGCAAATCATTTTCTAAAGCGTATACCTCTCTTACCTTTCCTTTGTAAATACTTTTTTGTCCTGGAAAATTAAAATTGGTATCTGTAATGGTATGGATCATTCTATTAATTTTGGTGTTCGATGGTTTTATAGGCTTCAATTACTTTTTTAACCAATTTATGTCTAATGACGTCTTTGTCGTCTAAATACACAATGGAAACGCCTTCAATATTTTGAAGGATTAGCAAGGCTTCCTTTAGTCCAGAAGTAATTCTTCTTGGCAAATCTATCTGTCCGGGATCTCCAGTAACCATGAACTTAGCACTTTTTCCCATTCTAGTGAGAAACATTTTCATCTGTGCATGGGTGGTATTCTGGGCTTCGTCTAAAATCACAAAAGCATGGTCCAACGTTCTACCTCTCATAAAAGCAAGAGGAGCAATCTGTATGGTGCCGTTTTCAATGTACAAGGCCAGTTTCTCTGGACTAATCATATCTCTCAGGGCGTCATATAAAGGCTGCATATAGGGATCTAATTTTTCTTTTAAATCTCCTGGTAAAAACCCTAAATTTTCTCCTGCCTCAACTGCAGGTCTAGTCAATATGATTCTTTTAACCTGCTTTTCTTTCAAAGCTTTTACCGCCATAGCGACACCTGTATAAGTCTTACCAGTTCCTGCTGGACCAATGGCAAATACCATATCATTTTTAGCCATGGCGTTCACCACCTTTCTCTGGTTGGGTGTTTGGGCTTTAATTAATCTTCCTGAAACGCCATGAAGAATTACATCTCCAACAGTTTGCAACACCTCTAGTTCGTCCGGAGAAGTATCACTCAACAGAGCAGCTGCAGCAGCAGGATCAATTTTATTGTATTTGGCAAAATGGGCGGTGAGTTTGTCAAATTTTTGTTCAAAATCATTGAGCTCAGACTCACTGCCATAAGCCTTAATTTTACTCCCCCTAGCTATGATTTTAAGTTTTGGAAAATGTTCTTTTAAAAGAGCGACTGTTTCATTGTTCTGCCCAAAAAAATCTCTGGGACTTACGTCTGTAATTTCAATTATGATTTCGTTCAAATGAAAAGTTTTACTTAGGTTCTACAATCTGTCTTTTAATGCCCGTAAATTTGTGTAATTTTGTAAGACAAACTTACGCAAAAAAACAGTTTGATATCTTATAAAAATATTAACAGCGTGTATGGCTATCATTACCTTAACTACAGATTTTGGGACAAAAGACCACTTTGTTTCCGCCATTAAAGGAGCCATTCACTGCGAGCTTGAGCACCCAATTATTGTTGACATCTCTCACGAAATAAGTCCATTCAATATTCAGGAATGTGCTTATATCTTAAAAAATGCTTACACCCATTTCCCAAAAGGGAGTATTCATATTGTTGGTGTAGATGGAGAGAAAACACCAGAAAACCCACATATTGTAGTTTTTGTAGACGGACACTATTTTATCTCAGCGAATACCGGCGTAGTCCATTTAATATGCACCAGTAAAAAGCCAGATAAAGTAGTAAGTATTCAATTACCTCACTCAGAAGAAACAGCCTTCCCTACCCTAGATATTTTCGTGAAAGTAGCCTGCCATATTGTTAGGGGTGGTACTTTAGATGTTATTGGAAAACCTTTCAATGACTTAAAAGAGTTAATTGATTTTAAACCCAAGGTAGACGCAGACGAAAGGAGTATCCGCGGTAGCGTCATTTACATTGACAATTATGGAAATGTGGTGACCAATATTAGCCAGCAGTTGTTTCAAGAACACCAAAAAGGAAGGGATTTCAAAATAAGGGCCAGACACGAAAGTATCACTAAAATCCATAAAAGGTATTCGGACATTATTCGTTTTGACTTGGAAAAAGAAAAGCGAAAAGGAGATGGAGAATTATTGGCTATTTTTAATAAGGCTGGCTATATAGAAATTGCCATTTACAAAAGCAATCTTCAAACAAGTGGTGGCGCTTCCAGTCTTTTAGGCTTGGATTACTTAGACAGTATTAGCCTAGAATTTGACTAAATATTTTTAGGGGCTTTCAGTTATAAACAATTTTAAAAACGCCCATAAATGTGCTTAAGATTCACTAAAACATATCGCTACATTTGAATCGCTTATATTTAAAGGAGTTATGTTGTGTGTTTTCTGCTTTTAAAAAAAGTATCCTCAAAAAATAGCCGCTTGAATAGGTGTTTTTCTGTTAATAAGTTTGTTTCTCAAAAAAGTACAATTAAAATATCTTTGTAGGTAGTGGTTTAGTAAGACTTTTTGTTCTACCACATTCAATTCATAAAATTAATATTCATGAAGTTTATAGTTTCAAGTGCTTACTTACTCAAACAACTCCAAGTTTTAGGAGGCGTTATAAACAACAGTAACACACTACCCATATTAGACAATTTCTTGTTCCATTTAGAAGGCAATTCACTTACTGTGTCTGCCTCTGATTTAGAAACCACCATGCATGCTGTTCTAGAAGTAGAATCTTCAGATAATGGCAGTATAGCTATACCAGCAAGATTATTACTAGACACTTTAAAAACATTCCCAGAGCAGCCGTTGACCTTTATTAAAGAAGACAACAATACGGTTGAGATAAGCGCTAATAACGGAAAATACGCACTAGCCTATGCAGACGGAAGTGAGTTTCCTAATCCAGTGAGCTTGTCTAATCCAAGTAAAACAACCATTCTTGGAGACATTTTAGCTACCGCTATTTCAAAGACTATTTTTGCTGCTGGTAATGATGATTTAAGACCTGTAATGAGTGGGGTGTTCTTTCAGTTTAATACAGAGAGCCTTACTTTTGTCGCTACCGACGCTCACAAATTGGTTAAATACCAACGAACAGATGTACAGGCTTCTCAGACGGCAGAATTTATTATGCCAAAAAAACCATTAAATCTCTTAAAAGGGATTTTAGCTGGTTCTGAGTCAGAGGTAACTATTGAGTACAATGACAGTAATGCCAAATTTAGTTTCGATCAGACAGAGTTGGTTTGTAGGCTAATTGACGGTAAATACCCTAATTACGAAGCGGTTATTCCTAAGGAAAATCCAAATGTGCTCAATCTTAACAGAAACTTATTTTTAAGCTCTGTGAGAAGGATTGCTATATTTTCAAACAAAACAACGCATCAGCTCAAATTAAAAGTAGCCGGTGCTGAATTAAATATATCTGCAGAAGATTTGGATTACAGCAACAAAGCAGAAGAGCGTTTGAGCTGTAGCTACCAGGGAGATGACCTCCAAATTGGCTTCAATTCAAGGTTCCTTACTGAAATGTTGAATAATCTAAATTCAGATGAAATTACACTCTCTATGAGTTTACCTAACAGAGCCGGTATTTTAACCCCGTCTGATAGTTTAGATCCAGGAGAACACGTTACCATGCTGGTTATGCCGGTCATGCTTAATAACTAAGCCTAAATAGTTCCTTGTTTGAAAAAAACGGCCGCTTTTATAGCGGCCGTTTTTATTTTACTTCAGAAATTTAAAGAATGGATAAGAGATGGGTTCCCCATTACTCACTCTAATCGCATTTAATATAGGATAAACAAGGCCTAAAATCCCAATACCTATTAGGCCTAAAATCCCTAATCCCAATAAAAAAATAGCAGGAATACATATAAGCGCTAAAAGGAAAAGTGATATTTGAAAATTAACAATAGCCTTACCATGCTCGTCCATTCCTATGACAAGCTCTTTTTGGGTCAGCCATAAAACTACTGGCACTATTAAACCCCCAAAGCCGGTGACTAAATCTAGCAACTGACTCAGATGGGTGACCATTAATAAGTTTTTGTCTGCTCTCATCATAATTGTATAAATTGGTTAGACTTCTAAAATACAAAAAAAGGAACTTACAAAAGGGATTAAACTAATCTAAGCCCACTCACATTTTTTTAGCTAATTTTGCGGCATGTCTCATGAAAAAAATATTATTGCCATAGCCACACCTGCAGGTGCTGGTGCTGTATCTATCATAAGGGTCTCTGGATCTGACGCATGGTCTCTTGTCGCAGCGCAATTCAAATCTATCAGAGATAAAGACCTCCTGAAGCAAAAAAGCCACAGCATACATTTGGGGCATATCACAGATGGAGACAAAATAATTGACCAGGTTTTAGTCTCCCTATTTAAAGGGCCTAATTCATACACAGGAGAAAACGTAGTAGAAATAAACTGTCACGGTTCATCCTATATACAACAAGAAATACTCCAATTGTTCTTAAGAAAAGGATGCGAAATGGCAGCCGGAGGTGAATTCACCCTGAGGGCATTTTTAAATGGTAAGTTAGACCTGAGTCAGGCAGAAGCAGTGGCAGATTTAATAGCCTCTGACAACGCAGCGGCACACCAAATTGCCATGCAACAAATGCGCGGTGGGTTTAGTTCAGAAATAAAAGCCCTCAGACAAGAATTATTGAACTTTGCATCCCTCATAGAATTAGAGTTAGATTTTGCAGAAGAAGACGTAGCCTTTGCAGACCGCGAAGCGTTTAGAACACTTTTAGAAAAAATCGCTAAAGTCCTCAGGCAACTCATAGACTCCTTTGCTCTAGGCAATGTGCTAAAAAATGGAATTCCAGTGGCTATTGTAGGCGCCCCAAATGCTGGGAAATCTACCCTGCTCAACGCCCTTTTAAACGAGGAGCGAGCCATAGTCTCTGACATTGCAGGGACTACTAGAGACACCATAGAAGATGAAATTTCTATTGGCGGCATTGGGTTTAGATTTATAGATACCGCAGGAATTAGAGATACACAAGACCAAATAGAACAATTGGGCATTGCCAAGACATTTGAGAAAATTCAGCAGGCACAATTGGTGGTTTACATGGTAGACTTAAAAAAGTGTTCAGAAGATTTGGCCGTTATCACGGCCGATGCCGCTGCCCTTCAAAAGCTCAAAGAAACCTATCCAAAAAAACCATTGCTGGTCCTTGGAAATAAAGCAGACCTCATCTCAGAGGCAGCGGTGGTGAAAATAAAAGAAACCATTACAGACCTCTCCCCGCTTTCTGCCAAAGAAAAAGAGGGCATTGAATCTCTAAAAGAGGCTTTCCTAAATGTAGTACATACCGGAGCTCTGCACAACAACGACACTATTGTTAGTAATTCCAGGCACTATGACGCCTTACTCAGGGCACAGGAAGAAATTGGCAAGGTACAAGACGGATTGGCAGCAGGCCTGCCCTCTGACCTCATGGCCATAGACATTCGCCAAGCACTGTATCACTTTGGTGAAATTACAGGAGAAATAAGCTCAGACGAACTACTTGGAAATATATTCGCTAACTTCTGTATTGGGAAGTAAAGCCTTAAAAGGCATATTATTTCTCTGTAGCAAATAATCCTTTTTCCAGAAGGGGAATTTTAAATAATTCAATTTCTGGAGGGCTGTGTTCATTGAGGAATATTTTCTCAGCACGACTTAAAATATTTGGATGCAGATGGGCTATATTGATTTTTTCTTGAGGGTCTTCAAATATATCATACAACTCTAAAGTAGGCGGTTCTGAATTCTTAAGATTCCTACGAATAAGCTTATAATCCCCCATTCTAATGGCTACCTGGCCACCGTATTCTGGAAATTCCCAATACAAAAAGTCATGCTTTTCTTGGCTTTTGTTCAATAAGGTTGGCAACAAACTGATTCCATCTTGTGGGCCCTCCAATTTAAAGCCTGTTAATTCTGCAATGGTAGGCATAATGTCATATTGTGCAGACACAAGATCAGTTGTTTTTTTAGCGGTAATTTTAGCGGGCCATGAAACTATTAGAGGTACGCGAATACCACCCTCATAAAGAAATCCTTTTGCTTTTCCATATGCCTCACCAAACACGCCTGATGAATTAAAATAAGTGCCATCTGTCCCTCCAGAATAAGTCACTCCATTGTCAGAAGTGAAAATGATTAAAGTGTTTTCAAAAGTGCCGTTGACTTTTAATTTGGCA
>Ga0208133_1000972_pt1 | contig 10402 bp, 8 predicted proteins | sample ColrivemetaGS535_FD_187595 | JGI IMG/M metagenome (GOLD analysis project Ga0208133, IMG submission 187595) | Estuarine microbial communities from the Columbia River estuary, USA - metaG S.535 (SPAdes) (version 2) | ecosystem: Environmental > Aquatic > Marine > Intertidal zone > Estuary | place... | reverse complement strand
AGGAATAGAAGATAACACCATTATTATTGTGATGGGTGATAATGGCTACTTTTTAGGGGATCGTCAGCTGGCCGACAAATGGTTGATGTATGATGTCTCTATTAGAGTCCCTTTAATTATTTACGACCCTAGAATTCGCAAGCCCGCTGCCATTGATGCCATGGTATTAAATATTGATATAACAAAAACAATGCTGGGCATGGCTGGAATTAAAGCGCCCAAAAATTACCAAGGACAAAATTTAATGCCTTTTGTTGAAAAGGGCAATTTACACTCAAATAGGAAATCGATATTAATAGAACACTTATGGAAGTTACCTGAAATACCATCTAGCGAAGGAATCCGCAGCGCAAACTGGAAATATTTTCGCTATCGTTTAATCACTGCACCCGAAGAATTATATGACTTAAAAAATGATCCGCTCGAAAAAAATAACCTTGCAGCAAACCCAAAATATGCAAAGCAACTTGCCAAATTACGCAAACAATGTGATGCAGTAATTTTAAAATACCAATCTGAAAAAATAGGTCCAGATGACCCTTTTATTGAAAATACAAAATTTTAATGCGAACTACTTTACAGCTAACTAATAAAGTGTTGCTTTATTTCTAAAAAAGTTATAAATTTAAATAGGGGCTATATGGTATTTTAATTAAAAATCATTTTTTAACCTTCAACAAGTAAATGCTCAATCGTAAAAATCAAAATCTCAATTACGTTGTAGCCAATCAGCTTGATGAATTGTGGGGTTTATTTGCCACTACTATTGGTTATCAATCATTTAAATCAAATTTAAATTATCCTCCAAAACAGCATCCAACTTCCTATTGGTTCAATCCAAAAAATGGAAGGGTATTGCAGGAATATCAATTGCTTTATATTACTAGCGGGGAAGGAATTTTTGAATCCGCCAATTGCAAATCAACAAAAATTGTTGCAGGAGATATCATTTTTTTATTTCCGGGGGAGTGGCATAATTATCAGCCTTCCAAAAGTAAGGGATGGGATGAATACTGGATTGGCTTTAAAGGTGATTTTGTTAATACACTATTCAAGAATAATTTTATTAATAAAAAAAATCCGATAATAAATATCGGCTTCAATGAACAAATTATAACCTTATACAAACAAGGAATCGAAATTGCAAGCTTTCAAAAAACTGCCTACCAGCATTTACTTGCAGGAATCATAAGTCACTTAATCGCTACCATTTGTTATATTGAAAAAAATAATGCTTTTAGAGATAAAGAAATAATTACTCTAATTGAAAAAGCAAGGTTGATGATGCGCGCTAATTCAGAAAAAAACATACGTCCGCACGAAATTGCAATATCCTTAAATATAAGCTATTCGTGGTTTCGTCGTATCTTTAAACAATATACAGGATTCTCCCCTGCGCAATATCAAATGGAAATAAAAATGCAACATTCAAAGGACCTGCTTAGCAGTTCCACAATGAGTATTAAAGAAATATCATTCGCCTTAAATTTTTTATCAGCTAGCTACTTTGTCACTTTTTTTAAGTCTAAAAATGGAATGTCGCCTAGCGATTACAGAATTAAAGTACACGGGAAAAACCATTAAACCGAACGAAATGTACTTACATATAAATTTGTGTCAAAATTCAAATCAATTAAGTCAGATAAGCAAGTGCTTTTATTTTAATAAATTTTATATTGTAAGTAAATAAAACAATAACTATGAATGCTCTTCTAGGCGTATTATTCCATTTTATTGGTGGCTTTGCATCTGGAAGCTTTTATATCCCCTATAAAAAAGTAAAAGGCTGGAATTGGGAGTCATTTTGGATTGTGGGTGGTCTATTCTCTTGGCTCATTGTCCCACCCATTGCTGCTTATTTAACGATTCCTGGTTTTATGGATATTATTAAGGCAACGGCAAGTTCCGGATTATTAATCACTTATTTTTTTGGTGTTTTATGGGGCATTGGCGGATTAACCTATGGATTGGGGGTAAGGTACCTAGGCGTTTCATTGGGTAGTAGTGTGATTTTAGGTTTATGTATGGTTTTTGGCGCTATCATTCCAGCAATATATTATGATTTTAACCCAGTAATTGGAAAAGATACTTTTTCGGGGATGATTTCAAATAGTTGGGGGTTAACTGTAATCCTTGGACTACTTATATGTATTGTTGGTATTATCATTAGTGGGAAAGCGGGGGTAATGAAGGAAAGTGAATTAACGAAAGATGTGGCCAGCGAATCAAATGCAGAATACAAATTTGCCTTAGGTATGTTTGTGGCTATTGTATCAGGTGTACTCAGTGCTTGTTTTAATTTTGGATTAGAAGCTGGTCAAAGTATGGCAACTATTGCAAATGAAAATTGGAAACTAGCCCATCCAAATCAAGGTGAGTTTTTATATCGAAACAATGTTATTTATGTGGTGATATTATGGGGCGGATTAACTACAAATTTTATTTGGTGTATGATTTTAAATGCGCGTAACAAAACATTTAGTGATTACTCAAATAAAAAAACACCCCTATTAAAAAATTATATTTTTTCAGCTATAGCCGGTACCACCTGGTTTTTACAGTTTTTCTTTTATGGCATGGGTGAAAGTAAATTAGGAAACGGTCCTAGCTCTTGGATTTTACATATGGCATTTATTATCTTAGTAGCGAATATGTGGGGGTTGGTATTAAAAGAATGGAAGGGCGTGAGTAAAAAAACAAACGCCACGATCATCGCCGGAATAATAGTCATCATTATCTCTGTAATGGTGGTAGGGTATGGAAATAATTTGCACAATTAATTATAAAATATAAAATATGTCGAACAAAGATTTCAAATTCGTAAGTTATTTATGGGACGAACAAAAAGTAAAAGCACTCGCTGGTGATGAAGTGGGCTTACTAGTGTATCGATCCAATTTATTAGGCGCCGATTTAAGGTTAACCAATTATGGTGGTGGTAACACTTCTTGTAAAGTAGCAAGTATTGATCCGCTTACAAAAAAATCTGTGGAAGTGATGTGGGTGAAAGGAAGTGGTGGTGATTTGGGTACAATGAAAAAAGAAGGACTGGCTGCATTATATTTAGATCGGTTACATAACTTACAAAACATTTACAAAGGCTTAGCTTACGAGGATGAAATTGTTGCTTTATATAATCATTGTATTTACGATTTTGATTCTAAAGCGCCATCCATTGATACTGCTTTACATGGACTACTTCCTTTTAAACATATTGACCATTTGCATCCTGATGCCGCTATTGCAATTGCTGCAGCTAAGGATGGTGAACAAATTACCAAAGAACTATTTAAAGGAGCCATTGGTTGGGTACCTTGGCAAAGACCGGGTTTTGATTTAGGATTACAATTAAAAAAATGTCTGGAAGATAATCCTGGAATAAGAGGTATCATGTTAGGATCACATGGTTTATTTACTTGGGGAGATACGGCGTATGAAAGTTATATGAATACATTGGAAGTCATTGAAATTTGTGCACAATATCTTGAAGATAGCTATGTAAAAAAAGGTGCTGCATTCAAAGGACAAAAAATTCAAGCATTATCCAAGGAAGCAAGAACCAATCAAGCTGCAGCAATAGCGCCCATACTTAGAGGCTTATGCTCATCGGAAACTAAAATGGTGGGAAACTTTACAGATGATGATCGTGTATTAGAATTTATCAATTCCAATGACCTCGCTAGATTAGCGCCAATGGGCACAAGTTGTCCCGATCATTTTTTGAGAACAAAAATTGCACCTTTAGTTTTAGCTATTCCTGCTGATGCTGAAATTAAAAATATTGCAGAAATTAAAAAGCAAATAGAACCTGAGTTTGTTGCTTATCGAAAAATGTATGCAGAATACTACGAAAAATGTAAAAGAGATAATAGCCCAGCCATTCGTGATGCAAATCCGGTGGTGATTTTATATCCTGGGGTGGGCATGTTTACTTTTGCTAAGGACAAACAAACAGCAAGAGTAGCCGCTGAGTTTTATATTAATGCAATTAATGTAATGAAGGGTGCTGAAGCAATTTCAAGTTACACTTCACTCCCATTACAGGAAGCCTTTAATATTGAGTATTGGTTATTAGAGGAAGCCAAATTGCAAAGAATGCCGAAGCCAAAAGCATTAAAAGGAAAAATTGCATTAGTTACAGGAAGCGGTGGCGGTATTGGAAAAGCCATTGCACATAAATTTGCAAGTGAAGGTGCTTGCGTTATTTTATCTGATAATAATTTAGAAAGATTACAGGCGGCTAAGGATGAATTTATTAAAGCCTATGGTAAAGACGCAGTTGCCTCCGATGTGTTAGATGTAACAATGCAGGATTATCTATTTCAAAAACCATCGAAGATCATACCGAACAGGATTGGGATATCTTATATGATGTATTGGTAAAGGGTCAGTTTTTAGTTACGCAAAATGCGATTGACATCATGCGCAAGCAATCAGTCGGTGGTGACATTTTAAACATTGTCAGTAAAAATGCATTAGTGAGCGGGCCTAATAACGCAGGCTATGGTTCAGCTAAAGCAGCACAACTTCATTTAAGCAGATTAAATGCCGCTGAACTAGGCAAGGATAAAATAAGAGTGAATGTAATTAATCCAGATGCAGTGATTGCCGGTAGTAATATATGGAGTGGTGGATGGGCAGAAGGGCGTGCAAAAGCTTATGGTATTACTATTGCAGAATTACCAGCTTATTATGCAGGTCGTACTTTATTGAATGAAATTATTTTACCTGAAGATATTGCCAATGCTTGTTTTGCCTATGTAGGAGGACTATTAAATAAAACAACAGGTAATGTGATTAATGTGGACGGAGGAATTGCAGTTTCGTTTGTAAGATAATTTTAATAGAAAAAGTATTAAAAAGAATATGAAACAGTTTGTTTTTGAAATGAAATTAAATGCTGGTAAAATAGCCGAATATAAAATTCGGCATGATAAAATTTGGCCAGAAATAATTTCATTATTAAATACATCGAATATAAAAGATTATACCATTTATTTAAACCAAGATACCGGTACTATATTCAGTATAATCAAAATAAGCGAAGAATTAGGAATAGAAATGCTGGGAAATCATCCTATAATTCAAAAGTGGTGGACTAATATGAAAGATATTATACAATGTCATCCCAATCATTCCCCCTTTGCATTGCCTCTAAGGGAGGTTTTTTATATGCCTTAAATAAACATACTAGCTAAAATAATACACCCACAAAATGAGAATTAATAAAGGAACTATTGACCAACATAATGAAGCCAACCTCAAAGTGCATCGTCAAAAATTTGATTTTATCAATGGGCAACTGGATAATACAGAAGCGTTGATTCAAAAATTGGTTGATTTTAATGTGGCTATCCCAAGTTGGGCATTAGGTACGGGTGGCACCAGGTTTGCGCGCTTTTCTGGTGCAGGTGAGCCTGCTACCTTACAAGATAAAATGGAAGATGTAGGTTTAATTCATGCACTTAATAGTGCAAGTGGCGCTATATCGTTACATATTCCTTGGGATATCCCTTCAGATTATAATGCGATTAAACAGCTAGCAGCTGATTTAAATTTAAAATTTGATGCCGTTAACTCAAATACATTCCAAGACCAAAAAGGGCAGAAACATAGTTATAAATTTGGATCACTTCAACATACCAACAAGGCGGTAAGACAACAAGCGATTCAACACAATATTGAGGTTATTGAACATGGTGTTGCATTAGGATCAAAAGCATTGACCGTATGGTTAAGCGATGGTAGCTGTTTTCCTGGTCAACTTAATTTTAGAAAGGCTTTTCAAAATACATTGGATGGTTTGCAACAAATTTATGCAACCCTGCCTTCCGACTGGAAAGTATATATTGAATATAAAGCATTTGAGCCTAATTTTTATTCCACCACCGTGGGTGATTGGGGTCAATCCTTATTATATGCAAATAAACTAGGCCCTAAAGCTTTCACATTAGTTGATTTAGGACATCACTTACCCAATGCGAATATTGAACAAATTGTTGCATTGTTAATGATGGAAGAAAAACTAGCTGGTTTTCATTTCAACGATAGTAAATACGGGGATGATGACTTAACGGTTGGAAGTATAAAACCTTACCAATTATTTTTAATTTTTAATGAACTCGTGGAAGGAATGGATGCAAGGGGAATGAATCATGCGACTGATTTGGGATGGATGATTGATGCAAGTCACAATGTTAAAGATCCTTTAGAAGATTTATTACAATCAGTGGAAGCCATTATGATTTCATATGCGCAGGCTTTATTAGTAGATCGAGTGGCATTAAACGAAGCGCAATTAAATAACGATGTAGTTGCAGCACAGGAAATATTACAAAACGCATTCAGAACAGATGTTCGGGCCATTGTAGCCGAAGCTAGATTAAGGGCTGGTGCTGCAATAAATCCTTTACAATTTTACAGAACAGAACAAGTTCGAAATCAATTAATAAATCAAAGAGGAAATACCATTGCCTCTGGCTTATAATGAATGCAACTCACGTCATATTAATTTTTGATATTGGTAAAACCAACAAAAAGTTATTGCTTTTTGACGAAGCCTATAATATGGTTTATGAATCCATTGAACAGTTTCAAGAAATAAAAGATGAGGATGGATTTGATGGAGAAGATATTATAAAATTAAAAGGTTGGATGCTTAATTCCTTTGCGGAAATTATGCAAAACAAGGCTTTTGAAATTAAAGCAATTAATTTTTCAGGCTATGGGGCAAGCTTTGTTTTATTAGATGATAACAATAAAGAAATCACCCCTTTATATAATTATCTAAAGCCTTTTGATAAAGCACTTCAGGAAATTTTTTATGCTGACTATGGTGGCGAACAAGAACTAGCAAAACTGACCGCATCTCCTATCTTAGGAAACTTAAATTCGGGAATGCAACTTTATCGAATAAAAAATGAACTGCCTATAAAATTTGAAGCGCTTAAAACTGCATTGCATTTACCCCAATATTTAAGTTTTTTATTTACGCAACAACTTTTTTCCGATATCACCAGCATTGGCTGTCATACGCACTTGTGGAATTTTAATACAAAGCAATACCATGCATGGGTTCGTCAGGAAGGCATACTTGATAAACTAGCGCCCATCAAAAAAAGTGATGAAGTCATTGCCGTAAATTTTCCATTAGTTCCCCAACCCTTAAAAGTAGGTATTGGTCTTCATGATAGCTCAGCAGCCCTTGTGCCTTATATACACTCCTTTCAAATACCCTATGTGTTAATTTCAACAGGCACATGGAGTATTAGTTTGAACCCATTTAATCAAAGCGTCCTTACCGATGCAGAATTAAAGCAAGATTGTTTATGCTATATTTCCTACACCGGAAACCCCATTAAGGCTTCTCGCTTATTTGCAGGCAATGAACATGAGCAAGAAATAAAAAAAATAGCACAACAGTTTAATCAACCGGCAGATTATTATAAAACGGTCGAGTTTAATGTAGTGATCTATAAAAACTTAATTGAATCTGGTTCGCTTTTAAATGCAGATACTTATGAGGAAGCTTACCACCAAGTAATATTTAATATTATTCAAAAGCAAGTAACCAGCACTAATTTAGTTTTGCATAATGCAGATGTTGACCAAATATTTGTAGATGGCGGATTTAGCAATAATCCTGTATTCATGCATTTCTTAGCTGCCGCATATCCTAATAAAAAAGTATTTGCCGCAACCTTATCTCAAGCTTCAAGTTTAGGTGCAGCGATGGCAATACATAGGCATTGGAACACGCAACCTATCCCCAATCAACTAGTTCAGTTAAAGCAATACTTCTATTAAAAAAAGGGTCCCCTCCGGTAAATCGGAGGGGACCCTTTTTTATAAAACACTTAATGATTTAAGCTACTTGTTTCTTTTTTCCAAAAAAGTACAAAGCAGTAAATGCCACAATTAAAATTCCTGGGAAAATAAGCATATTAGATAAAGTAGATTGTCCCGCTGCTAAGTCAGCAGCATCGCCTACTAAACCTTTAGCTTCAGCAACCACTTTATTGTCTCTGATCCAAGCACCAATTACCGGTTGGAACATAGAGGAGGAGAACATTCCAATACCGCCTAAAATTGAAAGACCTAGTGCGCCAGTTTGAGGAAGGTTTTCAGCGATATAGCCCAACATATTAGGCCAGAAATAACAAATACCTAAAGCATAAAATACTGCAGCTACATAAAGCATGGATCCTTGCATGGTACTCATCATATATAAGCCAATAACGCCAAACACAGCCGAGCCAAGCAATACGCCCACTGTATTTAATTTCTTAATTAATGGTCCAGCAAAATATCTGCCCACCGCCATTAAACCAGTCACTAATGCTAAAATTAACATTGGACTAGCACCCGCTTTTGCTAAAATAGGTCCAACCCATTGTTGTGGACCAAATTCAGAAATCGCTGTCAAAGCCATACATGCGGCCATAAATAAATATAAAGGATTCAACATGGCTTTAAAATTCGCCAATGCTGAATTATCTCCAATTCTTGGTTTAGGAAAACTTTGACCATAAAACAAGACTGCATAAATAATAGTAGGAATTAAAATAACCCAGATTTGTGCTTGCCACTGCATATTCGCATCTGTCATGAATTTTGAAACCAAGGCGCCCAATACAATTCCACCAGGGAACCACATATGGAAACGATTCATTTTGCTGTTCATTTGAATGCCAGAATAGGAATCAGCAATCATTGGATTACAAGCAGCTTCCGTACATCCATTACCCAAGCCAATCAATAGGGTTGAGATTAAAAGGGTGTTGTAATCAACTGCATAAATAGTCATTAAAATACCAATAGCATGTGCGACTAATGCTATTTGCATGATTAATTTTGGTCCAATGTAGGAATAAAAAATGCCGCCTAAGATCATGGAAATCGGAAATCCAAGAAACCACATGGAATTAATGGTTCCCAATTGTACTGTGTCTAAATTCATTTCTGTACCCAACTGTGTTAAAATTCCAGCACGGATACTGAATGAAAAAGCAGTCGTGATAAGTGCAAAACAGCTCGCATAAAAGAGACGATTTGCATTAATAGGTTGACTCATAAGTAAAATGGTTTTAGTGATTTGGTTTAAGTACTCTCAAGCTAAATAATCTTCGTCTTTTTTCCAAAAATTTAGGGCTAATATTTTATACATCTTCGAGCTAGTAAAGTAATTATTCATAGATTTATAGTGATTTTAAAAGGTAAAATGTTAAAACTATCCTAACGAGCAATAAGGATCAATTAGTTTTATCAATAAAATATACGCTTCAAAATAAACAATTGTTATAATGAAAAAAATCACGCTAATCGCCTTAACTTTTTTATATGCCTTAAATAGTTATGGGCAAACGGCAGATTATATTATCCGACATGGTAAATTAATAGATGGTATGGGGAATCAATGGCAGTATAAGGATGTGGCCATTACAAAAGATAAAATTGTAGCTATTGGCAATTTGCAAAACTGGAAAGGGGTGCGAGAAATTGATGCAAAAGGATTGATTATTTCACCGGGTTTTATTGATGTTCATGGGCATATTGAAAACGCAGCAATAAGAAATCCATTGGCTTCTAATTTTATTTATGATGGTGTAACCACGGTGATTACAGGAAATTGTGGCGGATCAATGGAGGATTTAAAAAAATATTTTAATAGTATTGATTCCGTTGGTGTTACAATCAATATTGGATCATTAATTGGACACAATACCATTCGTAAGCAAGTCATGGGCACTGCCAATCGGAATGCAACCGAACAAGAATTAATTCAAATGGAACAGCTAGCACAGCAAGCTATGAAAGAGGGTGCTGTTGGTATGTCCACTGGTTTGATATATATCCCCGGTACCTACGCGCCTACTTCGGAAATTGTAAGATTAGCGAAGGTAGTGTCCAATAATGGAGGTGTGTATGCATCACATATTAGATATGAAGAAGATAAAGTAGTGGATGCTATTAATGAGGCAATTAATATTGGCCGTGAAGCAAATATTCCAGTTGAAATTTCACATTTTAAAGTAAGCGGTCAAAATAACTGGGGAAGAAGCAAGGAAACAATTGCATTAATTATTAATGCAAGGAAGGAAGGTATTGATGTTACGATTGATCAATACCCTTATACAGCAAGCAGCACACAGCTTAGTGTATTACTTCCTGATTGGGTTTTGGCTGATGGGCAGGATTCAATCATGGCAAGATTAAAAAATCCAATGATCAGAAAAAAAGTAGCAGCACACAGTATGGGCATCATCAAAAAAAGAGGATTAAAACATTTTAGTTACGCTGTTGTTGCTAATTATAGTGCTGATTCAACCTATAATGGTAAAAGTATTGAAGAAATAAATATTGTGAGGGGGAATAAAAATAATGCCAAACAAGAAGCGGAAAC
>Ga0208133_1000971_pt1 | contig 10403 bp, 10 predicted proteins | sample ColrivemetaGS535_FD_187595 | JGI IMG/M metagenome (GOLD analysis project Ga0208133, IMG submission 187595) | Estuarine microbial communities from the Columbia River estuary, USA - metaG S.535 (SPAdes) (version 2) | ecosystem: Environmental > Aquatic > Marine > Intertidal zone > Estuary | place... | reverse complement strand
CCATTTGTTGTAGTAAGATTTGATGAGCCGGATACAATTATTAATTCACCTTTTTGGAACGATGCCGTTGCTGCTGAAAGGGATTCTAAACTACCACGTCTGTGTCTAATGATTTGTGCCATATTTTGGGATTGGTTATTCTATTTTTTATTATACTACTGCGTTATTATATAGTATTTGGATATAAATATTGATTTTTTAAGTAACCAATAACTAAAGCACATTATATTTTAATATATTATTTATTACTATATTAAAATTCTCCTGCATCCAAGTTTGAAGATGTAACAAATAATTCCTGGTCGGTTGCAAAAGTACTATCAATTGATTGTGTAAATTGAGTAAAGTTATTTAATATGATATCAATTACTTGCTGAGAACTACTTATTACACCGGTCGGTAAATTTCCTTCCAAACTACCTATTACTAATTGAATCCAACCATTCGAATTTCCTACATTTGCCGTATCGGTTAGTACCCAAATTGTGTTATCACTTTGTTGATAAACTTGCAATCCTTCATATACATTAGCAGATGACAATGCATAACGTGCTGATTGGTCTGCTAAACTAAATCTAGCATCAACAGGCTCATTGTTCGTTATGTCAAACCCACTAGGTAATATAATTGCCATTTCTTATTGTTCTATTTATGTTAATATATATGTCCAACTTTTACCAGCTCCACCTGCTTGCAATGTAGTTGATTTGTAAACTTTATATTGTCCAACCGTTGTTACTGCGAATGAACTAAATACACCAAAACCACCTGTTGTGATATTTGTTAAGTTAGATAGTGAACTATTGAATACTATATAATGGTATTTATCACCAGTATGCGTAATTGTTACACTTTGTCCACTTGCAGTTACTGTTCCTTTTGCAATTGTCCCTATCGTTCCACCTAATGTAGTATCCCATGCACCAATGTTTTCCAATTCTCCTGCTGTAAATGATGTTGCCACACTTGCACCATATCTTAAACTTCTAATTTTTGTATATGTAGTAGTTGCCGTTGATGTTGTTGTTAAATCGGAAATATTCTCACCCGTTGGAGATGCGTAGTTTGCAGTCGCAGTTATACTAATTGAAGTAGAACCGGTTGCAGAACCTGTTACATAATAAGGTGATACCACATTTGTTGTCACGCTTGTCAAATTCCAATTATTAGAAGGACTTGCAGATGATGATGTAAATGAAATACTACCGGTTGCACCTTGTTCAATTTGATTTGAAGTAGTTCCTAATTGAATTGTTGTAGTTGGTGTCAATGTAGGTGCCGCAGGATTTGTTTTAGATATTGTTCCTGTTGTTGTAGTTGATGTTTTAGATAAACTACCATCCAATGGAGAACTTGCCGTATATTCTAGTCTATATGTGTGAGAACCCGATGTCGTTGTACTATATGTTAAAGATGTTCCACTACCAGTTTGTGCTAATAGAGTTGCCCCTTCATATAATGATGCACTTACTAATGTATATCCCTGATTATTCCAAGTTCCATTAACCGAATATGCATCAGTTACATTATTAAATCTGTCAGATGCAAATCCACTTAAAGATGCTGCTACCGATGTTGGTGCAGTTGGTGTTCCAAAAATAAATTTAAGAACTCCGTTTACAAACGTTACTGCGGTATTACTATCAAAATCTGCAACTTCTATTCCTGTTAAGTTTTGTACACTATTAGTTACATAACTAATAAATCCACTACTTGCACTCAAAGTTGCCAATGAAGCCGATACTGATGAACTTAAACTTGTAATCGATGCCGCACTTCCACTTAAAGTTTCTGCAATCGATGTACTAATCGAAGATGATATCAATGCTTGTGATGATGATAACGATGCACTAACAATTGCAACTTCTATATCCGTTGCTATAACTGATAATGAACTACTCAATGATGCACTTACAATATCAACGATAGATTGCGAAATTGAAGAACTTAAACTATTTAAAGTTGCACTACTCGCACTAAATGATGTTGCTACTGAAGAACTAAAATCCCCAGTCACACTTGCTATACTCGCATTACTTGCTGAGAATGATGTTGCTACCGAAGAACTAAATGTATTAATGTTACCGGCTAAGTTAATTGCAGTATTACCATTACTTCCTAACAAATAAAGAGTGCCACTACCACTATCGTAATATGGTACACCATTTACTAAATCACCATAAGTAGATGCCGTAAATACATTTGGTGCTGAACTACCTATTATAAATCTATTGGTAGCTTGAACTGAACCACTTTCGGTGGCTGCAAATATAATAGATGAACCATTTGAAGATGTAATATTCGATGAACCGGTTACAATTAAGATTTCTCCTTTTTGTAGAGAACCTGTAATTGCCGATAGTCTTTCTAATCTACCTCTTTTATGTTGTATTAACTGAGCCATCTATATTATTCTTAATTTACTTTATTATCTATAAGTATAACTTATTAATTAAAACTCTCCTTGGTCTATAATGTTTGAAGCAGTGAGATACACTTCTAAATCTGTTGCAAATGTATTTCCTAAAGATGCGGTGTAAGAATGGAAAGATGCAGTTGTTACAAATCCAGAACCGGATGCTATTATACCTATGGTTGTTGCTATTGAGCCACTTACAACTGCAACTTCTAAATCAGTTGCTAAATCACTATATCCAATTGTTCCACTAATGTATATTTGAGATGAACCTGATACAACTCCATCCGGTAAAACTGCTGCCACATTGTTTGTTATAATATTAACAATCGAAGCAGAAAATGTTGTTTCCAATGATTGGGATACTATATTATTTACAGAATTGGTAATATTTGTACCAATATCAGCAGAAGTTTGTAGTGCCGAACCACTTTCTATTTGTTTTAATCGTATAAAGTTTGCCATTATGTATAAATATCGTTAAGATAGTTTTATATATCCGTAATTAATTGTTTGAGTTGTCCCACTATTATTTGTTATACCAAACTTAAATACATTTGAAGTATTTGGTGCGTATGATGTTGGTGTATTTGCAATACTACCATTTGTTCCTATAATTTGGTCAGGTATTGTAGTTAAAACTAATGCATTACCCGGTGTGTAATACCAACCATATTGAGAACCAACTGCCGGAACATTTGTATTTGATGTTGTTACAGTTGCGTTCCAAGTTATAATACCATTTGGAATATTACCATTTACCCACATTGAATAACTATGTCCGGCTTCTACTGTAAAACTTTGTGTAGATGCTCCTGCTGGTACCGACCAAGCTCCCGTTGTTTTTGATGGGAATGCAGTTGTCAATTGTGATGAACCACTTATTGCTCCACTTAATGATGTCAAAAATGAACCCGTTTCACTTTCAGTAATCCAACTACCACTTACACTTTCAATTGCATTCAATCTATTCACCAATGATGATGTAGACTGTGATGCCGTAAATGTGTTTAAATTTGAAATAGATGTTACTAAACTTGCAGTTGAAACTGATGCAGTAAAAGTATTCAAATTACTAATAGAAGTTACAATTGATGCCGTAGTTACACTTGCAGTAAAAATATTTAAATTTGAAATAGATGTTACTAAACTTCCAGTTGAAATACTTGCAGTATAAGAATTGAAAGATGATGTAGATAATTTTGTATCTAATGTATTACTTAATGTATTAGTTACTAAGTCCGTTGCAAATGTAGTATCTAATGAAGATGTTAGATTATTTATAGAAATTTTATATGTTGTGCTACCTGAAATACCAACTACAAAAGTTGTATCTAATGATGCCGGACTTAATGCAGGTAGCTCTGATATTTTTTTAGTTTGTCTTAGTGCCATTTTTATAATATTATTTCTTCGTCATTTTCAGTTGATAAAACTATGTCTAATTCTGTTCCTATTGGTATATCTTTTAACTTACCCATAACATAAATATCATTAATAGTTACATTATCAAAATCTATGTATTGTTCATTTAAAGTTATTACTACATTATTTCCAACTTCTTTAATTGTAAAGTTTCCTGGAATATGTAAACCATAAACTAATATTTCAAAATTATTTGGAGATGCTCCTTCCGTTCCGTAATCTAATACTACATTATTAATAGTTAATGTATTTGCTATATTATCAAATCCATCTACATATCTTTCTGCTTTTCTAGTACTATAATCTAATAATTCTGAATGAAAATCATCAATCTTAGATTTATTATTTATAAGTTTTATAGGATTTGGATTTGAACGAGTTTTTGATTCAAATTTTGTATTATTTGGAATTTCAATATTTTGTAAACTTCCTGTTAAATCCGTAGACACTAAATTATTAGGATTTATTTTTGGTATAATCCTATTGAGTTTTCTGGCATTTGAATTAAATTGTTTAAGCATATTTTTCTATATCTCCATGTATTTCAATATAATCATCATCATCCAATTCAAATTCAAATTGTGATTTTATAAATTTAATTAATAATCCATTTCCACCTTCTTCAATAATATAATCTCTCGGAGTTATTCCTTGAGTATTTATCATTACCAATATTCTATCTTGCGACTCTCTTAATTCAATTTCTCTTAGTATGTTTACTAATCTATGCTTTGGAGCTTCGTATATCCAATAAGTTGGATGATTTAAATCTTTAGGAATTAAAACAGCCATTATTGGTTTTCTAAATAATTTTTGTGTAATATCTGCTAAAGTTCTTTTCATTATACATCTAAGAATTTACCAGTTATAATAATTTCATCAGTCGATACTACATTATATCCTAAATTAGCAGAAATAAAATTAATTGTTAAACTATTTGCAGTGCCTGTACAAGTAAAATGTGTAGTTTGATAATACCTTACACCATTTATATAAATTTTAGCATCATATGTTGTACCATTTACTAATAATCCAGCTGATATTACTGATTGTAATTGAGGAGGTGCTTGTATTAATTTGATACCTGTAAATGTTATAGTATTATTTGTTGTAGGGTTACCTACTTTACTATTGTTTATTGAAAGAAAATCAATTAAATCTTTGTTATCATAATATGGAGATGGAGTTGTAAGTAATCCTTCTAATCTGCCATTCGCAGTTACATCCGTTTCGGTTGCAACAACTATTTTACTACTATTAAATGATTTTTTAGTTGTAGCTTCTCCATCAAATTTTTCTGGAAGTAAATATGCTTTAACATTCAAAGTAAATTCAACTCTATTAATTCTTTCAGTTCCTTCTCCTACTTCATTTATTACATTATAATCTGCAATTGTTGTATTGAATTTAAATTTTTGTTTATCACCCCAATATTCATCCGATGAATATGTTAGAGATTCAATTACCGCATTAAGATGTTCTGTATAATTAGTCCAACCCATACATTCGTAGTTTATTTCTACATAATCTGGCATTGTTATATTATGAATTTCGTACTTTGGTGTGGTTGCTTTTCCTAAAAGAGTAAATCTACTATATCGATTATCTTTTGAATATTTTGTAACCGCTTGATATGAAACGTGTCTATTTAACATAGGCATTGTTTCATTTTTAGCCACCGATGTTCTTTTAATCATCATTAGTGGTAATTGTAATTTACCTTTTTGGTCTCTGTAAACCCCTTGTCTACGGGCACCATTCCATCTTTCGGAGTTACCATATATCACCGGAATCTTTAATGCCTTACCATTATCATCCAATGTAGGTAATACTACATTTTCTAAATAAGTCATTATAGCATAATCTACATCAAAGAGAGATACGCTTTGTTTTATATCGGTTTTTGAAGATTTAATTTGATTTGCTCTATTTAAATCTTGTCTTAATGGGTTAGTTGCCATAATTATTTAATTCTTTCTTCTATATTAAGATTAGATTTGGATACCATAAATGCTGTTAAAACAATACTAAAACTATTATAAGGTTGTCCACCTGCGTATTGAATTTCAGTAGTATTATCTATTTCAAAATATGCATTATTATAGAGTATAATATCACCAATTTCAGGATATACATTAATTTCTTCACATTTAAACCTATCAACTTTGAATGTAATAGTTTGGTCGGTATCGGCACCAAATCCTTCGTATCTTGCACCTTCCGGTTCTCTATCCACTAATGCATATAGATTCACACCAGGTAACCAAGTTTTATTCATAGCCTCTCCATATATGTTTACCTTTGTTTCGTTTAAATTGATTTTAAACAAAGTAATTATATTTTGAACTACATCATCAACTAATTCCCTAGCTATGGATTTAAAAAAATCTACATCTCTTTCTAATACAAATTTTGGCATATTATCCTACATATATTTTTAAAGGAACTTTTCTCAACATATCCTGATGATGGTCTGATTCATGTGCTTGTTTTTCAAACACATTCTTTCTACTCATCTCTTCCAAATTTTCTCTCAATTGAGTCATTAACATATCTTTTTCTACCTGTGCTTCTGCTCTCAATGCTGCTCCATCTAAATTAACCTCACCATCTGGAATTGGAACTGAACTATACTTTTCTCTAATTGCTCCTAATAATTCTTTTGAAAGTGCCAATGTATATTTTCTAATCCATTGCTTACCCACATCGTTTATATATGAATATTGAATAAAATCATATGGAATATCAGAATAATCAGAAAGTGAATCCGATTGAATAGTTTGGGAATCGTGTTCAAATTCATCCCTACTCATATATTCAAAATAAACTCTTCCGAGTGTATTTGCCGTTGGTATTGGGAATATTTCTAATTTATTATCTACTATATTAAATGTATGAGCCGATTTACGAATATGGTCATTAAATTCAATTTGTTGCATTCTTAATACATCCTCATATAACGGCATCATTAAAAATTGAGCTGCTGGAGAAAATTGTCCGAATCCTAACTCACTCATTAAATTCAATGTACCCTGTGCTCCAACCGAATATGGGTCAAAGAAACGTGCGATTGCCGGAGTTGCTTCATGAAATACTCTCGTTACATCAATCGTAGAACTACCCGTAAATAATGTTGCAAATGATGAAGATGTTTCTGAATCAATCGATGCACTCATTATATTGTAAACTTGTTTGCCAGGTGTTAAATCAATATATGCTTTTTTGATTGAAGTTGCACCACCAACTCCTGCTAAAGTTCCGTATTGTTGTGCCATACGAACTGCAGTTGGTAAGAATGAACCATCCACAAGTGTTTGTGAATAATTTGCAACTTTACCTTTGGGCTGTCCTCTAAGAATATCTACGTTATTTCTAAGATTGAATTGATTTACTTGCGCAGAATATTCTGATGTTGATTCTTCAAAACATGCAAATATTTGTTCGTTATCTAATTCGACATTGATAATTGGATATCCCAATCGTTTTGCTACCCATGTAGCGGTCTTAGGTGCATCGTTTCTAAAATCACTATCAGCATCATATAATCCAAAGGGAGTTGATGAGCCAGATATAAATGAACCGGATGCTGCGCCTGACCAATATGTGTTTACAGACATAATTCTTAATTATAGTTTTACTACTATAAATATAAGAATAAAAAAAGAAGTGAGATTAGTATGAGCATAAAAAAAGAGGAGATATTTCTATCCCCTCTTTCCGATTATCCTAATCCGTTAAGATTAAAGAGTTTCTAAACCGTCAATTACTACTTTACCGTAGAATTCTGGTCTTACTAATTTCTTAGCGTAACGAGTCATAACTCCTCTTCTTGGAGTGAAGTTAGTTGGGTCGTACACTAATGGAGTCATAATCAATGGTACATAAGGTGCGTAAACTGCTCCGGTTTCGAAGAAGTTAGAACCTTTGAAGCCCATTAATAATACGTTCTCAGTCATATAAGGGTTTTTGTAAACATCGTATCTATTAGAGATTTGTCCAATGTTAGTTACACCAGCTGCAAATGATAAAGCATCTTTACCAGGATTTGCTGAGAAACCATTCATTGATTCTAAAATAGTTGCAACGTTAGGAGAAACTACTACGAAGTTTGCTCCACCTCTCATTGTTAATTGGTGAATCTTATTAGAAACTTTTTGTAATTTAATACCTAAAGTCTGGAACCAAGTATTCTTTTGGTATGCTGAAGCTGCTGCTGCAGATGAATCGATAGCGAAACCGTTTCCAGTCCAATCGTATCCAACCTTTGCTGACCAGTATTCAGTTGTGAAAGCGTTTTGTTGTAACATTTCTAAGATTTCTAAATCGATTTCTAAAGAGATGTACTCACTTAACATTTGAGTCAATTCCGCTTCTGCATCTACAGAGTGGTATGCGTTCAAATCTTGCGCCAATTCAGGAGTCCAAATTGCTTTTAATTTTCTTGTCTTAGCAACAATTGGTTCAGATTTCAATTCTAATTCGATTTCTGGAATTGCTAAATCAGTTCCTCTATCTTCAAAATCTCCACGAGAAATATCAGTAGGTTGTTTGTGGTATGCTAAAGATATACCAACAGTAGCCAAGTTTGATAAACCAGTTACAGTTGCAACGAATTCAACGTTAGAACCATTCTTAGTTGTGTATTGAGGATAAACTCCTGTTACAGAACCTGTTAAGAATGTTGGTTCGAAAGCTCTTACACCATTCCAATCAGCATCAGCTGGGATAGGAACTACGATTTTTTTCAATGTGTTACCTGCAAATGATGCAGAAACTGAACCTGAAGATAAATCATAATCGATATCTGCTAAAGATGCTGAAGCGAAAGTTGAAGTGATAGCTGCAGTTGAATTGTTAATAGTATATCCGAATCTACCTGGACCATATAAACCACCTTCAGCTGCTTGAGTTGAACCTAATTTGTTTGTGTTTTGGTCTAAAGAATCTTTACCAAAAGTTCCACTTTTACCGAATAATGAAGAACCTGTAAAGTCAGGATTACCTGCTGGGTTAGTACCATACTTAAAATCCATGTAGAAAATAAGACCTGAAGGTAAGTTCATTGGTTGAACCGAAACGAATTCTTTCGCTGCGATAGAACCGAAGATACGTCTTACCAACGGTAATGCTACACCTGCCCACTCTTCAGAACCTGAAGAAGTACCAGTACGAGTTGCCTCATCTAATAATTGTTTAGCTTGGTTTTCTAACATTACTGCCATACCATGCTTAGTTGTTTCAGAACCTGCGTTCTCTAACAAACCTGTTTTTTCCCACTTAGCTTTCAAACCTCTTGTTTGCTCTAACATAAGAGTCTGAGGATTTGCGCCAGTCATTAATTTTTTTAAGTCCATTTTGAATGAATTTATTTGTTTTTGTTTGATTAATTATTTAATTATACCTGCTAATTTCTTAAATCTGTCAGAGAAATTTGTAGATTCAGCAATTACTTGCTTAGATACAGCTGGCTTAGTAGATTTTGTTACTTTGCTAGCGATTCCTTCAGAAATAGATTTCTTAGTAGATTTGTTAGAAATTGAATATTTGAAATTCTCTGCTAATGTAGAGTAAACCAATTTCACTTCTCTAACTGAATTTGTTCTATCTAAAGTTTCAATCACTTTCACTTTTTGTTCGTTAGTCATGTTGTGTGCTCTAAATAATTTGTTTGCGAATAATAACTTAGCGTTTAATAAGTTTACTTCGTTGATTGTTTTTTGTAAAGATTTGATAGTTTTGTAAGCTTCGTTTAATTCAGCTTCTTTTTCTGAATCATCTGCAGATGCATCATCAGTCATATCAGCTTCCATTTCTCTTAAAATTTCTTCTAAGTCGATTACTTTCTCACCATCTTTATCAGTACCGGCTTCAGCGCCATCAGTATAGTTTTCTTTCTTTACTGATTTTCCTTCAGTTGCTGCTGGCATTTCTTCTTCAGAATCTTCTCCTTCTAATTCAGCCAATTGTCTTTTTAATTCTGCAATTTGTGCCGCATTAGGGTCTTCTTCTGGAGTTTCTTCGCCTTCAGTCGCTGTTTCTTCTTCACCACCATCTAATTGAGCTTCTAACTCACGGATGATAGCTTCTAAATCCAAGTCATCTTCTGACTCTTCTTCATCAGAATCCATGCCCATGTCATCCATGCCCATTTCATCTTCACCTTCTGCTTGTGCGAAAGGATTTTCTTCTTCTGAACCTGCTTCACCTTCTAATTCTGCTAATCTAGCTTTCAATTCTGCAATTTCTGCATCTTTGTCACCTTCTTGGTCAGCGAATGGATTTTCTTCTTCAGAAATGTCTGCTACTTTTTCGTAGTCAGTTCCAGCTTGTTCTGGCTTACCACCATCTTTAGTTACACCTACTGATAAATCAGTGTCTGCATCTAATGTTGGCATTGCGCCAGGAGTTTCAGCGTATCCTGCGTCTACTTTAGACCCGATACCATCTGAACTCAATTCCTCATCTACTTTTTCAGCATCCATATCCTCTGCTTCAGCTTCTGCTCTCATCTTTTGAGATAAGATAGATTGAAGTCTAGGAGTAAATGCCTCTTCAAGAGCGA
>Ga0208133_1000970_pt1 | contig 10414 bp, 8 predicted proteins | sample ColrivemetaGS535_FD_187595 | JGI IMG/M metagenome (GOLD analysis project Ga0208133, IMG submission 187595) | Estuarine microbial communities from the Columbia River estuary, USA - metaG S.535 (SPAdes) (version 2) | ecosystem: Environmental > Aquatic > Marine > Intertidal zone > Estuary | place... | reverse complement strand
CACTATTTGCCATTGTTATCTCCTAACATTATATAAGTACTTATCTCAAGAATTCATGCCAGTCTAAATTATATTTCATGCTGTCAATTCTATGAACACCAATTAAGTATAACACATAACTGGCTACACTACTGCCTCGTCCAACGCCCCATACTACATTATTGGCTCTAAGCGTATCTACTAGATATTTTAAATAAAACAGCAAATCCATCATTCCGTGCTGTATAAATGCTTCTAGTTCTTCACTTACTCTATTAGTTTGTTCTTCAGTAGAGCACATTCCGTAGAGCATTTCTACTAAATTTGGACAGTAATCACCGGGCATGTTCCAATTAGATTGGCAAGCTCGATCGTAGTCTGCTATGTCAAAATGAGGTTCGTACGGAGGAACAAATCTAAAACCAATTTGTTTTTCTAATTCTTTTACAGCATCGGTACGTTCAACAATCATAGTATCGTTGACATTAAATTGATGTCCTTTATAAATGGCATCAAATAAATCTTGTTCTGAAAATATGGGATTGCTATATTTGTCTGAGCGCATACAGACATTTTACTTGACATTGATCAGTTTGTCAAGTCCTTTATCTCTATTTTGGTATTGTTGCTGCCAGACTTTTGCCCGTCTGCTTCGTAGTTCTTCGTTGTACAATTCTAAGAACATAGATATTTGATTTTGCAAAGCAGGGTTGCTACTTTGCCAATATTTTTTTCCAAGCTCAGACACACGAGATTCGATCTCAGCATCTTTTAATTGTGAAAAGTCTTCAGCTAATGGATGCATTAGGCAAACTCGCCAATATATCTAATATACATTTTACTGCCGCTACCATAGTCATATTTCCAGGCTTCAACAATGACTGTTTTTCCGGCCGGAACTATAATTGCATGAGTGGTAAATTTACCACTGTCATCGTCTGATACAGTGGCTAATGCGTTGGTTGCAAATGTAATAGTGCGCGGAGAAAGTCCATTGTTTTCTAAATGTATACGCACTTTGGCAAACCGATTGTCTAATATTGGCCAATTAGTTAGTTCTAGGGTAGCATTGGCTTCAATAGTGATTCTATGGTATTCGCCGGCTGATACTTGAACAGTTACTGTAGCTCCGGGTGTAGGAGACCCTACACTAATTATCGTAGCAACTGCGCCATATAGTTTATTAGTTACTGCGTTCTGGATAATACTTCCAGCAAAGTCATTTGTAGTATCCAGTTTAGCTGTGTTTAGTTGTAAAGCTGAAATCTCAGTTGCAGCTTGAGCCAATCCAGTTTTAGTAACTTGGAAGTTATCTCTAAATCCTTGACTGTTATTGTCTTGTCCCGCTACTGGAAAAGCAGCGTCTATGGTTGATGATACTATTGCACTTGTCATGTTATTATGGTCCTGTCGTTTCTAAATACGATGTATTTATCAGTGGTATCGCCGGTCACAGAATCTATTGTGTACCGATCAATCACATAGTCAATTTTATTAAAGCTAAAGTCTGGTGTTGTTTTTAGATAGTTCTTAATATTAAGCATGATATCATCTCCACGCCCAACTTTACAGAAACACAAAGGAATGGCACTAACAAAGCCCAATTCTTGCACACTACCGTCTTGGATAGTACGCATCCATAACGGCATATAATTTCGATCATGCAATCCTAACTGTTCAATTCGTCTGCGCCATAATGAGATGCTTGCTGGCTGTCGAAATTCTCCGTCCGGGTATACATCACTGCGGTCCGCAGTAACTGAATAAGGTTGCGGCCTGCCCCAAAATCTTGTGGGTGTATTGAATGGCCCGTTAAAATAAATGTTTGTTTGATCTACGGTAGTTAGTATTGGATCTATAGGCCCTGCCTCTGCTAAGTCCAACGTCTTATTACCTATTTCAAGCGGATCAATAACATCAAGATAAATTACTTCATATAACACGTTATTAGTGCCTGTAATCTTTGCTTGTGCTTTTTTAACATCACCAATTTTAAAACGTTTCTTACGGTGATTTTGCCCAACTACTGAAACTACCTGCGCCGCTGTTTTAGTCTCAATCCCGGAATACACAATCATTCTTAAATCATTTTGAATTCCAAAATTACTATCACTGGGTCTATAAATTGCAGTAGCATCAAAAATATTACTATTTCTAATAAATGTTTTAAACAACTCTCGTTGATCCAACTTAAGATATGGTTTTGCAGTTATATTACTGTATAACCTATTATTGGGAGTAGTAATAGTTAGACTAAATGTTCTTGATATTGCACTGTATCCTAATATATCTCGAGCTTCTACAGTAAAGGAGTAAACTCGATCGAAGGTAGTTGTGCCTGCATCTAAACTAAAATTACTGGCATCAAAAGTAATTAACCCTTGGTCACCAGTTAAATTAAATTGGGTAACTTTTCCAGTTATCTCACCATCTAACTCAAGGGTTAGACCTGGAGGTAATGTTCCCGATGTTTTTACATATAAGATAACAGATTCGGTAATTGTGCTTGATGCTGTAACTGATAACATACTGATTAAATTAGCTTCGATATTGCCCAAGTTAGACCCGGTGACCCACCCCATTACACTTTCAACTTCACCCAATACTTGTACAGTAAATGTACGGTTGCTTGTGGCAGTTTCTGCGCGATCACTTAGTCTCATTGCAGTAACAGTAAAATGGTAAGTTTTAGTAATTGCTGGTTGGTACGGAACAACTCCAAATATTTCAGCAGTTCCCTGATCGAATTGCATACCTGGCGGAAGTTCTTGTAGTTGCCAAAATGCAGTATTAAAGCTAGTAGACGATGTATGCAGAGTTAAGCATAGATATGTTTTAGACAGGTATAATACTAGTTCATTAATTTTGTAATTAGTACTTTGTGCCCATTGTTTACTTGCTCCTAGGCTGTAGACAATCGGACCAAGATCTAAATCTTCATATGTATCTAATCTTATAGTTTGATAATTGTTTGCCCTACGTACTCCAAGGTTAGCAGGAGTAACCCAGATTGGCGCACGTACATAAGTTGCATCAACCATGAATGATCCCGAACCGGCAGTGGTAACAGTATTGTCTGCTCTAAAGTAGTCATCTCCGACTACATATATTTTAAATTTTCGTTTTACTTCGGTATCACCGTCAGTAATAGTTACTATAAACTCGTAGTTACGATTTAATTTCTTTGGACTAAGACTTGGAGTACTGTAATCAAAAATTGCAGTATCATAAATGTAACTATCATACCCGTTTGAGGATCTATATCCAAAGTCAAATGCCACTGCATCGTAAACTGTGGTATCAAAAAATCCATTGCCCGCAGTTTCCGGTATAACTAATGCAGGTTGTACCCATCCTACAATTCTCCCGGAGTCAGTTAGCACTAATCCCGGGGGAAGAGTTCCTTCCTTGCTTGCAATAAAATACTTTAATCTTTGTCCAGCAGCAGTATCTGGATCTGTTGCAAGTAATTGAAAATCAATGTATGAACTATCAAGTATGTAATAAACATTATTAGGCCCAACAGGTAGCGATCCAGCGGCAGTTTGCCATATTGGTTGATCAGCACCATTAACCGTAATTGCAAACGTTCTATCTGAAATTTCATTATTATGCGATGCACGTACTACAAATTTAAATTCAGTTGAACGTGGCACTTCAAATGCCGACCCAATAATAGCATCATCTACTATTCTAAGACCTGGGGGAAGTTTTCCTGAAATTACAGAGTATGTAGCAGTACCAGCCACTGGCAGCGGCTGATTTATTGAAGTTCTTTCTTGTATAGTACTAAAACTATATCCAGAACGTTCAGTCCATACGTTCAGTGGCATAATTATAAAGTCCTTCTTATTCTTGGTCGAGGATAGACTGCGCCAGACGCAGGTCTAGGTTTGTAATTAATCTTTGGAAATGTATTTCCACTAACTGCTCGTTCTTTGTAATAGTATAAAAACAAATTAGCAGCACCTTGTAAATCTTGTGCATCAGTTGCACCGCCTGTTGTAGCTGTTAACTGACTCTGTTTAGCATATGCAAGTATATAGGCTTTGGCCTGAGTTTGAGTCATGCTAGGATATATTTCTAATGCACATGCTAATACTCCACACACTTGCGGACTAGCCATTGAGGTTCCGCTATATTTTCCTAAATAATAACTTGTATTTCTTGCGTCAGACGTACCGCTTGGCAATGCACTAATGATGTAAGTACCTGGAGCCCAGATATCAACGCCCGGACCGCAGTCACTATACAGTACTTTCTGATCTGTACTAATGGTATCAACCGAACCTACACAAATTGCTGGTAAATCATAAGTACCAGTTGCACTATTATCATTAGCAGTAGGACTGGTTCCCTGCATATAAAAATATGGTTGGCTCACGCTGCCAGGATATCTAGCAGACATTTCAAAAGAGTTATTCCAATCAGTGCCACCTGGCACATCGTGCTTCCAACGGCCGTTGCCCGCAGCTCCGACCATGATGATACCTTCAGCATATAGATCTTCTAAATCAATATCACATGCAGCTACACGAGCAGGTATACGTTGTCCGCTAATAAATCCCCAGCTGTTAAGTTGTTCTGTTGTAAATCCGCTACCTGTGGTTTTTCTTGTAGTTGGCCCGACTTGCAAATCAATCTGATCAGGAGTTTCTTCGTAGAATACGTATTCGCAAATCATTCCTGGACTTCCAACAGTGCCACTAGTAGAACCAGTTCCCTCCATTCTAACACGATATGTTCTAGTTGGATAATTACCTTCAACACCATAGTATATTCTTTGAACGGAATTGTCGGCTGCACACCACATTATTTTAGGAAGATTAGGTGACGCCTCATTAACAGTTGACCAAACAGTTGATCCTGCCCCAAATGTTAGATAAAAATTAGTACCTACATAAATTGTATTATAGCTTGTACCTAAATAATTTATACTAAATGGTAAATTTAAAGTCCAATAACCGTCATCGTTATTACCAGTAGTTGGGGTAGTAGATGATGGTAATGTTTGAGCATTAAGCAGTAGGTTAGTTATTGTTGTTACTGAAGCAGTTGCAGGAGTGCTTTCAGTAATTACTGTAATGTTCATGGCGGTTGCAATTAACGGATTGCTAACTCCACTTATATCTAAGGTCGTATTATATTCGATAGTATATACTGCACTATTGGGTAGATTTATAGCAGATTCGTCTACAATTGATTCAATAGTGCCGCCATTTACTGTTGAACTTAGTGGCCCGGTATATGTAGTAATAACAGTACCGCCTAGCTTGACAACTACTTCAACTTGCACTGACATTGATCCTGATATTGCATCAGCTGCAACATCGCTTGATAAGTTGATGTCTGCTGGTCCCTGAACAGTTACAGCATAAGATGCAGAAGGTGCGCTAAGTTGTGTAAGATATGCTTGCTGACCAACTTGAGTCCACGCAGCCGGTTTTGTTAAAATACTTCCGCCCGGAGCAATGTAAGGCCCGGTAGTAGTAATACGATTTCCGTAATTTTCAAAACCTGCTAATGTAGCAAGTCGTGCATTAGCAGTACATACTCCACTATACCCAGTATACGTAGTAGCACCACTAGGAGTATATCTTGTTCCTCTATATGTTACAGCAGTAATATCACTAAAAGCCCACTCACCTGGAAAAATACTTTGTCCCCAGCTGTTGTTAACAATTGTTGGGTTCTTTCTTCCTATTACTGGATTAGATGCTTTATTTCTATGGAATGCTCTAATATAGTCAAACACATAGCTAAAGTTTCCAGGGTTGCCGGTATCATAATATAAATTATAAATGTTAGCACTTCTAGCCCAACCTTGTGTGTTCCCAGCAACAGTTCCTGCAACGTGTGTTGAGTGATCTCCGGTTCCGTATGTGTATGTACCATTGGCTCCATTACCGATCTCTGCGTTGTGTTGGTACCAGTTATATTGCTGTGTCCTAGTACCACCGGTGCCATCTGCATTAACTGCGTACTCTGGATGATTCCACACGATTCCATTCAGATCACATACAACTACATCAACATTTCGTCCAGTTTGAGTAAGGTCAATAGTACCAGTTTGTGCAGCAGTACCCGAACCGCTTCCTTGATAGCCCGTACCGCCCCATCCTGATCGTTGAACACCTTCAGTGCATCTTAATAGTGCCCAGTTCTTCATACTAGCAGAAGTGCTACTGGATTTATCCCATGCAGATGATGTTTGAGTAATGGCATTAGTGCCAGCTGAAATTCCTAAATAATACGGAGCAAGGGTCACTGATTTAATTCTTGTATCATTCTTTAATTCACCGGCTTCCCAATCAGTTAACAAATAGTGAGTATTTCTACTAGTCGGCCGACGATGTACACAGAAAACACTTCTACTCAAATCTAAGCCAGCGGGCGACTTACCATTGGTTTCAAGATCATCATATACAGTATCTAAGTCTTGAAAGTCATGTACTGAGACAATATATTCTTTAGTTTGAATGTACTCTGCTAATGACATATTATGCTTCTAGTTGTAGAATAGTTACTGTAACAGTAATAGTTGTAGTTCCACCTGTTTTATTTGTTACGGTTGCAGGAATAGCAGTAGTAGTTGGTGATTCACCACTAAATCCAAAAATACCAGGACTAATTAATATTGTTTCTGCTCCAGTAGTAATTACTTCAGCAATAACTCCTGATCCTGGTAGCGGATCAACTCCTTCTAGTCTTGCAGAATCAGCTGAGCGACTAGCAACATCGGTGTAGAGTCTAACCCATGATGCACCCGATGTTTGTATTTTGTATAATGCATATCCTTTAAATCCGGTAATTGTAATGTTTCCAGTTGCAAGATTTGCAAGAGATGCGGTAGTAGCAGCGGCAGTATTCCTAGGTTGTAAAGCGCCAGCACTGGTCCATGTTGCTGCACTACTACCGTTAGAGGTTAATACTTGTCCATTGCTACCTGCGGTAGTTGGCCAGTCTAAGACGCCTAATGTGATCTTTCCTGTAGTAGGTGTTAACAGAATATTACCCGACCCATTCGGACTAATATTAACATTGCCATTGCTCACACTGGTAATAATTTTACCATTAACATCTAAGTCGCCGCCTAATTGTGGACTAGTGTCGTTAATAAGATCAGCACCTGCACCGCCAGCAGATATCCATGACAATGTTCCTGAGCCATTAGTAGATAAAACTTGTCCACTACCCCCGTCTATACTAGGCAACGTCCATGTTATGTTTGCAGACACAGTAGCCGGCGCTTGAAATGCCACGTAGTTTGAATTATCAGCATCGGCAAATTTTAAATCGCCTTGTGCGTCGAGTTGTAGATCACCAGCAACATTAACAGTTGTAGCAGTTAATGTTAGCGTTGACCCTGAAAAATTTTGTATAGAGTTAACTTTCCATACACCAGCTGATGATAGTTCAGCTCGAACTGCTGCTATAGTTCCGTTATCGGTAGCAAAACTAAATTTTGTTGGAACATGTCCTGTAGATGGCGTACCTTCTACTGTTGCACTGATAGAGGCTCCGCCTGCTCTTGCAGTGCCGTCCCATGCAAAAAAACTAATATCAGCTAAATCATCACCATTAAGTACGGCAGTTGGTACTAGGCCTGTGCCTCGAGTTCTATAAAATCCAAAATTAACTGCATCTGCAGTAGCGTGATGTTGAGCAAATGTAAATCCGGCGCCGTATGTTGTAGAATGTGTATTTCGAGTAATAAACACATTGCCGTCGATTATCGAATTATTACTGCCAAAACTAGTAAGCAATGTGGGGCTAATATTTAATTCACCAGTTTTTGTAATGTTACCTGTTGTGGTAATATTTGCATTTAATTGGATGGTTCCAGATCCGTTTGGATCTAGTATAATGTCACCATTACTTGTGCTAACAATACTGTGGCTATTAACATCTAAGTTACCACCAAGTTGAGGAGTTGTGTCTTCAACAATATTTCCAATACCGCTGCCGGTAACAAGTGTGCCGCCAACAGTTGCCCCATCACCGATATATAATTTACTTTGATCAGTGGTGAATAGAAGCTCACCGGGTGCAGGAGTAACCGCTGCTCTGCCTGCTTCGAGGCCTCTTCTAATCTGTAATGCCATTGTTGTCTCCTAAACCTTTTAAAATGTTCCTAAATCTAAACTAAAGCCTGCCGGCGCATTAAACGTGCCAAAATCTAAACTACCCCCGCTACCACCAGTGGCGGTTGATGTAATTGTAACATCACCAAGGCCGTTTGTGGGGTTAATTAAAATGTTTGTTCCTGCAATAATTTTAGTTACACCGCCACTAGCAATAGTGCCTGGCTTCCATTGACTTGTACCAGTATTCCAAACAAGTGTTTGTCCATTAGTTGGAGCAACAGCCACTGTGTCTACATCGGATAATGCGTTAATGCTCGATGAAGTGTATACTCCATTAGTTACAGTACCAGCATTGCCAGTTATACTTCCACTAATTGTATTACTAAATGTCTTATTACCACCAATAGTTTGATCACCTGTGGTATACACCCCATTAGTTACAGTACCAGCATTGCCAGTTATACTTCCACTAATTGTATTACTAAATGTCTTATTACCACCAATAGTTTGATCACCTGTGGTATACACCCCATTAGTTACAGTACCAGCATTGCCGCTGATATTGCCGCTTACTTTGCTACCAGCTAAACTAGTAATCCATGTAGGATCTGCATAGCTTCCATTTGTGTAAACTCCATTGGTTACAGTACCAGCATTGCCACTGATATTACCAGTTACATTACCAGTTACATTTCCCGCAACATCACCAGTATGAAATCCAGTAGTATCACCAGTCACATTGCCGGTTACGTTACCAATTACAGCGCCAGTGTGTAGTCCGATGGTGTCGCCAGTTACATTGCCAGTTACATTGCCAGTTACATTGCCAATTACTGCGCCGGTGTGTATTCCAGTAGTATTACCAATTACTGTGCCGGTGTGTATTCCAGTAGTATTACCAGTTAGATTGCCAGTATAGCTTTCCGAGCTTAGTGTAATAGTATTTGCATCAGTTCTTGTAACTGTTACGTTTGTGCTAGATGCAAATTTAATTGTATCCGCAGATAAGTCTGTACCAGTTAATTGTAAATTAACACCGCCTGTTATACTTCCAGAAGTTAAATTGTAAGTAGTGTTACCATCCAACGGACTTGCATCAATCCAAGCAGTGCCGTACTTAATGTACATTCTACCTTCTACCGTGCTCCACCATAATTCACCTTCTTCAACACCTGAAATAGGTGGATTCGCTCCTACGTTGGCACCATATACTGTGCTGGCTAATTCTAAAATATTAGCATTTACTTTTTCAAAAGCCGTACGGAGGTCGTCGCCTGTTCCGGAATTTGCATAAGTTCCTAAATTAATCTGTTGTATGGCCATAGTTCGCTCTCATATACTATATTTAGCTGGTTCGAACTTTTGCCAAACCCAGCCAACTTAAAGTGCGTATATAAAACCAGCCTATGTCAAATTCCCAAGGCTTACGACTAAACTTAGGACTTGCTGGATCTAAATGATGATTATTGTGCAATTCTTCACCACCAACAACGATACCCCAAGGACTAATATTGCGACTATGATCTTTAGTCTCGCCATTGCGATATCCCCACCAATGACCCATTCCGTTGATAAAGCCAGCGGCCCAAAACGGTATCCATAACATTTGTACACCCCACACTATGAATCCCCATGGCCCAAATAACAACAAGTCTATGACCAACATTACAAGAATGCCAAGGCGATGGTGAGGTGTATAAAGTTTACGTTCAATCCAGTCTTTGGGAGTGCCCATTCCATATTTCATAACCATGGCCGCATCACTGCCAGCACGATTGTAATACTTGACACCGCCAAACACCAAGTTCCAAATGCCGTATACGTGTGGACTGTGTGGATCGCCCTCCACATCGGTATTCTGATGATGCTTGCGATGTATGGCTACCCATTGCTTGGTGGTCATGCCTGTTGTGAGCCATAACCAGGCTCGCATGGCGTGTGCCAACGCAGGATGGAACTCAACACCTCTATGACTTTGACCACGATGTAGATACAAGGTAACGCATATGATGGTAAGGTGTGTGGCTATGAGTGTGAATAAAATTTCTGTCATATTATGTTGGGAAGTCCATGCTTTGAGTCACACCTGTATTGGTGATGGTGTGAGCACTGGCACTGGTATCCACTAATGGAGTGTCTGAACTCAAGAACAACTTAGTACCACTTTCTTCAACACCGTATGTGGTTGTGGGTGTAAATGCGGTGGCATACATTGCTGAACCACTGACTCGAATCATGGCCAGTTTACCGTAGAAGTATTGGGCCGCCGCAGCACCGCGTCGCCCAATCCTTACTTCTGATGCAGCGTCGGTCAATGCCGGACCAGCATTGAATGTTGTTTGATTTAC
>Ga0208133_1000966_pt1 | contig 10446 bp, 10 predicted proteins | sample ColrivemetaGS535_FD_187595 | JGI IMG/M metagenome (GOLD analysis project Ga0208133, IMG submission 187595) | Estuarine microbial communities from the Columbia River estuary, USA - metaG S.535 (SPAdes) (version 2) | ecosystem: Environmental > Aquatic > Marine > Intertidal zone > Estuary | place... | reverse complement strand
TCTCTTTATATTCCATATTTTAAGTAAAAAAAAAGGGGCTTTTTACACCCCTTTTAATGAATTAATACTAATTAGATAATTGGAGTGATAAGACCAATAGCAATCTTAGGAGCTTTTGCAGGTTCTTTACCTGTAAAAACAAGTTCATTGCCATTAAAATCTTCCATTGCTTGACCAGATGTTCTATTTTCTAACATTTTCATACCATTTGTAAGACCTAGCACTTCATAAGTACCGTCTTGCAAAGCAGCGATTAAAGTTACTCTTCCCTGACCCATTGCTTCAAGTGCAACTATATCACTAGCAGTATTACCCGCTAATTTCATCGTTGCAGATTGTTCACGAGCATAAGAAGCATTTTCACGAGATCCGATAGCTTGATCATTAAAGAAACTTTGTTGCATATCCAAAGTAATTGCATAAAATTTCTTAGTTGCTACCATCGTGATTGCAGTAATAGCTCCCGCCACTACTGTTTTAGATGCAATATTAACAGTGCTTGCTGCGTACCATTGTTTTACGCCAGCTTGTGAATCACAAACACCATTATTACTGAATCCTGAAACTACTTCACACGCCATTATTTTTTAAGTTTTACGATATACTGTGGAAATACATAAGTTACACCTAATCTAAATGAAGCTTCAGCTTTCAATTCTTCAGTATAATCATTGTATTTCACATCAAATGATTGATCTTCTGGAGAATCAACACCAAGGAAAACATAAGAAGGAGCGAACGCATATATTAAATTCAAACCATTTAATTGAGGTACTGTTTGCACATAAATGTTTGTCAAAGGCAATAAGAATTTTAAAGACCCTCCGATATTTTCAGGTGTAATTTGTGTGTAAGGATTAGCAGCATTGTATTGTGCTAAAATGTTTAAAGCTTCAGTACGTCCAGTGAAAATTACAACCTCTTTACCTGAATCTAAAAGATCAGCAGGAATAGCTTTGTAAACCTCAACCGCCGCAGAATAAGCATTAGTTGAATCTACTGTTGCATAAGTAGTAGTTGTTTTCAAAATTGCAGCATCGTCTAAAAATTGTTTATTCAATCCAGCGAAATGCACTAAATCAGGATTACCAGAAGCAAGAAGCCCTAACCAAACTAAATCTTGAGCTTTCTTTTGTGACATCTTTAATAAATAAGACATTACAATAACCTCTAAATCTGCAGGCAATTGGCCGTTTTGCATTTTCATTCCCAAAGTGTTCAATACTTGGTACATTGTAGAGTTCAAAGACTCATTACAAAATGTAACACCTTGATAAAGTGGAACTGTTGACAAATTCTTTTTAGTCAAAACAACCGATCCATCAGGTGAAGGTGTACAAGCCGCTTTTGCTTTCAAAGGTACACTCATAGAAAGTAAAGCTATCTCTCTTGTTCCTTTCAAGCCTGTTTCCAACGAAAGCATAGATAAGAATTCAGAGTTAGCAATTAAATCACTTTCGATGTTTGGCAATGTGTTATCAGTCCAAGCCGCCAAGCCAGCTACGTTGATACCGAATTTTTCTTTTAATGTTTTTTCAAATTTTCCCATTGTTATTTATTTTTTAAAATTTCAGAAATAGACAAATGCTTTTCTTCAGTTACTTTTTTTGTTTCATTTTTAAATTTACTTTCCTTGATTTCTTTCAAAGTTTTTAGTTCGTTTTCCAAAGCTGTAAATCGAGCATTAATGTCCTCCAAAGATACTTTCAACACTTCAGCAACTTGGCTCATCACCTCTTCTGTTGTGTTTGTCTCTTCAGCCATTGGCTCTTCAATAACATCTTCAATCGAAAGAATAGCTCCTAACTCATCAAGTTCAATCATTTTAATCACCCCCTCAACATCCACTTGGTGTGGACCAGCAGGAGCAGGCATCATTGTACCATCTTCAGCACTTACTGTTAATAGTGTGCCAACAACGAAATCACCCTCGTAGCTTAAAACAACACCATCAACTGTACTTACTTCGGAAAATACAATTTCGATTTTTTCATCTTCCGACGAAAACCCCATCAATTCCCAAATTGTTTTTTTCATATTTATTTATTTTTTTTTAGTTGCAATTCTTTTTTTTCAAACCACCCCTCAACTGAGAAGCCATTGAATTCACCTTTTTTTATCTTAGACCAAATGGCAGGGCTATCTACTTTGTACGCTGCAAGCCATGAGCCTATATTTATATTTTGTTTTTTAAAAGCTTCAGGCAATAAATTTAAATCAGTAAGTATATACGATTTAATCATTCGCACACCCTTAACCTCTTTGTTATGTTCAGCATTCACATTATCCTTAAATCCAAGCTTGTGAAATTTAGTTCTAATCTGTGAAATCGTTTCAGGCTTGAATACTACATAGTGATCATAAGGATTGTTTCTGAATATTGGCAAATTAGCCGCCATCATAACACCAAAGACTATTTTTTTCTCTTCGTTAAAATAGTATCTTTTTTCATCCTTATTAAAAGCTATGAAGTTTTTTTGATGTGCAGGATATTCTACTAGCGAGTTGAAGTCAACACCGCTTTCTTTACTTTCATCAATTATCAATTCGTAGAATGGTAACATAAAATCAAAGTTAATAATAAAATTTTTAATATAAACAAATTTATTTTTATTTTTTTTTATCCAATAATTGTGCTGACAGCTTTTACCTTGGTTGTTTGTTGCTGTTGCTTAGTAATATCGGAATCTAAAACTACTACTTTAATAACATTTTGCGAGGTTTGGTCACCTGAATTATTATCACTAATTGCATTGTTTGAACCGCCAACGCTTTTTGTAGTAGGTATTGATGGAGCTGAAACACTAGGACCAGCTTTCAAAATGCTTTTCGCTTTTCCGACTGCGCTTAAAATTGCACTCACTTGTGACGCATAAAACAAAGGAAAAGTAAAAGCCGCCGCTGGTCCCGTTGCCTTAGCAGATTTTTGAGCTATATCTAAACCTTGCAAGTAAGCAGTCGCCGTATTAATAGCAAGTTCAGCAATTGCGAAGGCTTTTTGTGCTGCTATGTTTTTTTCAAACAGTCCAGATATAGCCCCAAATATATTACCTATACTATTGGCAATTTCTAGTTTTGCATCAAACAAAGCTTGATCAATTTGTATTTGTCTATTCTTTGATTCTTCAGTAATTGCCTCTACATTAATAGCGTGTTGTGCTCCTATCGCAATAAGCTCTGCATTATTACCAATTGCAGCGGCTTTTTTTTGTTCAAAGTCCAAAGTTTCAAGCTCTAGTTTTTTAGCTTGTGTATCCTGAAAGTTTTGTTCTAGTATTCGAATATCGTTTTCAATTTGTGTTTTTGCAATTGCATTTAATTCAGCAGTTTTTTTGTCGTTTGTTTCTTTGTCTTTTGCATCATTTTCTTTTTTTATTTTATCTGTTAAAGCTTGTTGATCAATACCCTGCTGAATCTTTAATTGCTTTTCAAGTTCTATAAATTCTTTTTTCGCACCGTACTGTGTTTTTAAATCTTCAAGTTCCCTTCTGTGTTTTGCATCTAGTATGGCTTTTTCTCTTTCATTAGCATCGGTAATGTTTGCATAAGTTAAATCTTGAACTTTTCTTGTAAGTTCTAGTTGGTCTTTTGCCGCTTGTTCTTTTGATATTTGTTGTTTTGCACTTGCATCATTTTGAGCTTTTAACCCTTTTGCATTATCCTTTGCAGCATCAGTATTTTCTTTTTCTCTTGCTGCTTTTTGTTGAGCAGTTTCATTTGTAATAAGTTTTGAGTTTATTTCCAATGCATTGTTTGCTCTTTTATTTAAAGCATCAGCCTTTTTTTGTGCTTCTATTTTTATATTTAATAATCTCTGTATCTCAAGACCCTCGCTGTTCCAGTTGTCAAATTGTGTTTGAGTAATCTCTGCATCTGTTTTACCTTGTAGTGCTTTTGCCAATGATGCTTTGCCTGCTAAAATATCTGATGCTTTTTTAGATGCGTATAAAGCCTTTTCTTTTTCTATCTGTGCATCTGTAAGGAATGATTCAATTTTTGCTTCATTGATTTTCATTAGTATTCTATTTTTAGCACCAGCCACATAATCCTTTTGCTGAATATTTACTTGCTTCAAAAAAAGATTTTCATTACTAAGGTTTTGAAGAGTAGTGCCATACTGTTCGTTTATCTTTTTAATTGCAATTGCTCTATCTTCACTCCCCGTTTTTAATTTTTTAAGTGCTTCAATCTGTGAATTAAATGTTTTTATTTCTATCTCACCATTAGCTCTTGTTCTTGACATTGTATCATTAAGCCCTTTTTGGCTTTCATCTGTTTCTTTTGTTTTACTAGAAAAAGCAAATAAAGCACCTGCTGCTAATGTTAATAATCCAACTAATATCAATATTGGATTGGCATTCATAGCTGCATTTAAAAGTCTTTGTGTTACTGTAGCCGTACCATTAGCAACTGCTTGAGCTGCTGTAGCAGATGATAAACTTGTAAAGGCTTTTACTACCACATTTCTAATAGATGAAGCAAGGTCTATTAAATCGTTCTTCATTTCTTTAAATTGGCTTAACCCTTGAGTTAATGCCATCGCACTTTGAACTTTCAATAAAGCTTCTTGAGTCTTTTTACTTTCACTCCCAAACAAGCCCTGGGCAGCGGTTACTATCTGAAAACCATTAGCAGCGGCTTGCGCACCCCTTACAAATTTACCAAATGACTTTTCAGGATCGGCGTCCGATATTGCATCCCCAACGTCACGCATAGCCATTTTAATCTCACCAGCTCTATTGGCAGCAACTTTAAAGGCTTCACTTGCCGGGTCTAAATTTTGCAACTGAATATTTAATTTCTTTAATTCAGTACGTAGATTTGTAAATGACTTGCCAGCATTCTCACCTTCAGTTTTTAACCCCTTAACACTATCACCTACCTTTTTAACATCCGTAGCGGCGTTGTTTGTGTTAACCTTTACATCGAATATAATTGTCTCCATTTCTTAAAGTTGGTTAATGGTAAATTGTGCGGAAGGTGTGGATGGTGAAGGACTTGAAGCGGTGTAAGTTGCCAACGATACAAGTGTATTTGATACGCTAAAAAATACCTCGAAATAATCAGTCGCAATACCTTGTATTAAAAAGTTCTTTGTAAAAATAGTATGACCATGTACACCTCCATGCGTTGCAGGAATGCTACCCACTCCATTAGATGAAACGATATTTGTACCATTTTTTTTAATCCAAACATTTGCATCATTCTCTTGAGTATCGGTGTTTAGAAATTGCAAATCAATTGATAAATTATAGTACCCTGTATTTTGCAAAGTTATTTTAGTATCCGTCAATACACTAATTCCACTTGACAAGTTCAATGTTCTAAACTTCACACCATAGCCAGTATTTATTGCAGCTGCTGTTTGGTTTTGGATGTCGTTATAAGTAGCAAAAGTTTTTGTTCCTAAGTCGGTAATGATTTCGTTTATTAATCCACCTGAATTTATGTACATCAATCCACTAACTGAATCAACATAAATTTCATACGGGTAAATGTCGCTTGCTATCCATGTTCCATCTCTATGATCGTTTGAAGTTGGTATAGTAGGAACGCCCGTTCCATGTTTCAATATTATTCGTTTAGTCTCGTCACTCATTTCTTAATATATTTGAATTTTTACTCGTTCCATTTTTTCCCCCTAGCATTTTATAAACATCTTCATCAGTTGAATTTGCACCGCCATAAATAATATCAGCATTCTTAGATTGGTATGGTAATTCTGCAATTGTTGAAGTCACAACTATTGATAATCTTCGCATGGATGAAACGTCAATCGTTGTATCATTTTTTAAAGCTATCTGAATAGTGCCATTTGAATCTAAATAATAAGCACTTGTTAAACTTTCCTCTTCGGAGGACCAAAGCCCCCCGTTTGCAAAATAAGAACTATCGAAATCATACAACTTTTGAAGCTCCAATATAGATGGAAGATAAAAGCCAGTACTAACTGCTGAAGCGGCGTAAGCTCCAGCCCCTTGAATATCTTTTATTTGTTCTGTATTAAAATATCCCCACTCTTTGTCGGTGGCTTCGGTAAGTACATTTGTCAAAGCCCAAGGAATGTTAGGCACTATTTGATAGCTTTGTAAAATGTACAAATCAGTTACTTCTATATCGAAAATTAATGGTACTGCCATTATGGTATGAATTTTAATAGTTCAACTTTCGTACTTTCATAAGCATCGGAATCAAAATCACTAATTAAATTCAACTTGTAAAGCACGCCCTCAATCATGATTAGTTTCCTGAAGTCCAAAGATAGGATTTCTTTATTTGTCAATTTAATATATATTTCGATTAGCTTTGAATTTTTGCTAGTTATTTCTTTGATGTTTTTTTCGTGGAATCTATTAAATAAATTTAATGTCGGTATTGTATCAATTTTATCAAATCTCACTTCCCTAGTCTGAAAGTGTAAATCCCATTTTGGAGAATTAAAATTTGTATCGTTCACTTCAAAATTAAAATGATGAGCAACGGGATAGTTTGCGTAAGTAGTTAAAGTTTCCCAAGCATCCCAAGAACCGCCATTATATCGGTAAGTTTTATTTTCATCTTTCACATAAACAATCATGTCAAAAAGAGGTTCTGTAAATACCCAATTAGCTCCGTTATCTTCAGCTATATTAAAAGCTTTTCCAATCCATGCGCCTGTTGGACTTGCACCCAATAAATAACGGTTTCCTTTTGTTCCTGCAGGCGGTGTATTTGTTCTTGACAATACAGCACCCACCGCCACACTATCCCCCGTTGAACCGTCTTTTCTAATAATTACTTTACCTGCATACAAGCCATTGTAAAATGTAAGTAATCCCTTACCTTTGTACGTCTTTGCCACCCCGTTGTCAATAGTGTATATTTGAGGTATTACTAAATCATTCATTTTGACGGGCACGTATTGAGCGAATGGCAACTGCCAAACTTTATCCCCACTTTTAAACGTGTCTTCTACTTGATATGAATAGTTGCCAAAAGTATTTTTACTAGCTTTTAAATATAAGTCATTGTAGTAATCCTTTTCAGCAGTCCACTTAAATAAATAATTTTTACCCTCAATCAATGAAGCTGAATTGATAATTATTTCTTTGCTATGATCAACTTTGTCAGTCCAATCTAAATAATTTTTATAGTCCTTACCATAATATTCGTTAATGGTATAAATGCTAACTTTGTTATCTACACTATCTGTTATGTATAGATTGAACATTGAAATAATACCACTAAGAAATTCAGAGCAGTTAATATCTGGTAACAAAGTACTCACTTCAATTACTGAATCATTTGTTATAACTCCATCAATAGCGGTTAATGTTAAAGTTCCGCTGTATAATCTATAATTAAAGTTAGTTATATTTGCAATATCAAAACCGCCTGTATAATACAATTCTATTTTATCTGAAATAGAACAATCAATATCTGCATTAAAAGAAATAGTTACCTCTGTATTTGTTGAAGATATAGCAAAGCCTGCCGACTCTGCTATTTTTACATTATTTTTATATAAGAAAACAACCGACTGAAAAGTATTTACATTAATATTATTATCAGTATATATTTGTATAGTTGTTGTATAGCTTAAATTATATTTGCCCGTTGCAGGAATAGTAATTATTCCATTTTGTATCGTTGTTTTATTTATTATTGTTTTTGTATAAACACTTTTTAATAAACTTTCAGAAAAAGATTGTTTTGATCTAGCTTCACTTAAAGGTTCATTAATTGTTGTTAACTGTAATTTTCTGTCTGCTTTTTCAGCATCGCTAATCCTTAACTTTTCACCCCCTGAAGACCCGTAAATTAATCTTTTGAAATCCAAACTATTTATAAAATCACTATCTAAATTATCAATCGTTAATCCTATAAATTTAAATATCTTTGTCAAACATTCCCTTACATACACATAAGGAATCAAATCAGTAACCTTGTAAACATTTGTGTTTAATGGAGTGGGATAGCCATAGTTAATTAATGGGTAAACGTATCCTTTTGCTATTGGGTTTTTACCACCTTTTCCGACAAAGTTTTTAACCGAAGTGTTATTTATCTTTACACTATTATCCCAACTTTGAGAAATATTAAAAGCATTCAAATTATGGTTGTACTCGCTCCATCCTAACTCGCTTAATTTCTTGTTTTTTAATTCAGCAAAATAATCAACAATATTGGAATATAAAATGCAACTAAATGAATAATCCCCGTTAATCTTTTTAACATTCGTTAACTCAAATTTTCCTGAGAATATTAACAAGTCATCCTTGTAATAGTTGAAAGGTGCTTTTAAAGATGGATTGAAAATTGTAAACTCATTGCCAGTGCCATCAGTAGCCAAGCCAAAAGCGGAAGCAAAAAACTTTAAATTGTTTGACGTACCTGGAATGTCAATTGACTTACTAAATGATCTTGTTCTACTTTGGGGATTCTTAACATCCGCAACCGAAAAAGTTATCGGAACCGCTACATCATTAGACAAATCAATCAAGTAATTATTTACAACTAACTTTGAACTCATAGTGTCATACTTTTAGATTGATGTGGTAAAGTTACATCTAAGATTTCATTAAACAACTCATCGTTATACAAGTCTTGTTTAAGTTGGTAAGTTGAATTATTGATGATAATGTTTTTATATATATACAACCCTTCCATCATGTAGACAAGTGGGCTTTCATAAATCTGAACTAAATAATTTTGTTCATAAGCCTTAAGCCATCCGCTAACTATCTGTATCTTTTTGATAATATTTTTTTGATAGGATTGAACACCCGTATTTTGAGTTGAATAATTGTAGGTATTAGTATCCGCATTCCAAGCCCCTAAATAAGACTGAAAAGTTTTATCTTGAATAGTTGCTGAGTGGATATTGTTATGAGTGAATATAAAACAATCATAAGCCCCAAACCTGTTAAGCCATTGTACCGATGTTTGTGTTTCATCGCATTCAGTTAATTGCAAAGTCAATGTTTTTAATTCAGTGCAAATGTCATCTGTTGAATCGTTACGCACTACTACCTTTAAGCTCCGCATATTGACCGCTACATTTTGAACAGAAAACCCCAAAGCAATTAAACTTGTAGCACTTATTTTCATCGTTAACATACCAACTGGAATAAATCCGCTTGATCTTGTATCTATTAATGCACCTGCTGAATTAAACATCTGTACATCGATAACCTTTGTTGTGCCTGTTGGATTGATAAAATTTAAATATACTTCACTTGCCGCATTAAAATTTATATTAGTGTTATCAGTCATAAACAAACCCTTGCTAGCTTGTGATATAGCTGAATACTTAACACTATCATAGGCATTAAAATCATAGGCACTTAAGCATGATTTAAATATTACCTTTGTAGCTCCTGTTGTTATTGCTGAAAATGTTAATGTAGTTAAAACGTAATACTTTGCTTTTACTGTTATGTGAACATTTGCAGTATTCCCACTTAATGCAACAAAACTACTTTGATTTATTTTACTTTTATTAACGTATGATTTTACATAGTCGCTAATATCTATATGACCATACGAATTAGTTGAAGCATTGAAATCGTTAAAGACCTCTACATTTGCTACACTTATATTATTCACAAATATCTCAACTAAAAAAGTTAATTTACTTTGATTTGCTATGTTATTCCAAACCCACGCATAAAGCACCTGGTTATCCGATGGCGTGTAAGCTTGAGGTGTTTGTGTTATTGTTAAAGCCATTTTAATTCGGTTTTTTAATAGCTGTTTTTATTGATTTGCCTATCACAAAACTTATCTCTTTACTCATCTGTTTTATTCTTTTATCAGTTACTACATTGTCATAGAAAGGTCTCGGTGCTTGACCGTAATGCCTTATCTTATTTATTATTAAAAATATATAATCGTCACGTTCCAACTCTTCGGGAACGGTTACGCCCTTTTCAGTGATCCACATATCAATGGCATCCTTAAAGCTTACACCCGTATCTAACCCCTTACCATGAGTTGGCGCTCCCCTATCTAATGAGATACCATTTACACCATAGTTAATATACTTCCAATAGTGATTGGCTTCGGTCTCAATAGTTAACAAGCCATCTACATTTGTCGGTTCTTCTTTTACTTGCAACGATTGAGCCAATTGGTAACTTGCATTGATTTTAAGCCTAGTCATTTCTTTTCTCATGTCAATAATTAAATTATCAACTAAGTCACTAACCAATAATTCAAGTGCTGAACCATCCTTATTTTTAAGGACATCGTCTGCATTTCTGAAGCTATCTAGATCTAAACTACCCACGTTTAATGTTTCGTATTTGTTCTTTGGCTTTAAAGTTAAGAAAATTTACGTAATGGTTAAATGTAAAAATATTTAATTTAGTAACATCATCCCAACTCATTCTATATTCTTTTGAAATCATATCTATCAATTGCTCCCAAAGCCAAACACTTTGATTTTCCTTAGCTCCCTCTTTT
>Ga0208133_1000962_pt1 | contig 10464 bp, 9 predicted proteins | sample ColrivemetaGS535_FD_187595 | JGI IMG/M metagenome (GOLD analysis project Ga0208133, IMG submission 187595) | Estuarine microbial communities from the Columbia River estuary, USA - metaG S.535 (SPAdes) (version 2) | ecosystem: Environmental > Aquatic > Marine > Intertidal zone > Estuary | place... | reverse complement strand
CTTAATTACATTATCTATATGTATATTTTTGTAACTTTCTACAATACCTTTATACGTCAACAAATTATCAACTTGAATGTGTAAATGTAACCAATCAATTGAATTCAAAGGATACATGTGAAAATAGCCATTGATATGACTATCAAAGTACTTCTCACTTATAGTAGACTGTAAATTCTGTCCTGATGGAATATATGGTACTAATTTTGGATCTACCACGCGATAACCATCATAGCATTTAATATTATTAGTTAATAAATTATATGTTTTAACAAGTTCTTTCTTATTCATAGCTGGGAAACTACACCAGTCATCTTTAAATTTATTTTGAGGGCACTGTTTAAAATTATCCTGCGCGTAAAATTATTTTGCTATCATAATTCCTATTTTATTCATATACTTCAACAAAGGGATATGTTTTTTTTTATTGAAATGATATTGAATATTCTTTTTTTTGGAATAACTAAAAAATGAACTTTAGAATGTCTCACAGCTTTTATATTATCAACTTTTTTAATATTATCAGACCATACATATGGAGGAGAACGGTGTGGTCCAGGAAAAAAACATTGTATTAATTCGTCTTCGTATATTAATTTATTATTTTTAACACCTTTCTCGACATATTTTTGAAATATAGATAGGTATGGGTTATTAACACCTATATTTTCAGTTTTGTATTTTTCCCAATTATTAACTGCACGTTTAAACTCATGATTATTCGAGTTCCAATGCCTACAGAGATTTACCATGTCGGGGTTCATACATACATATATATATTATTTGTTGCTACCATCAAAATAATAGCTATAACATATGTCGCGTGGTGATTTCTATTTTATTCTCCACAACTAATCCGGTGCATTTTCAATAGGCATCATCATTTTAAGGGTTGAGAACATGTGTACCATGCTGTATAGGAGAATGTCTTCAATTTGTTAAAATTTTATTCCATATGCATCTTGGAATGTCCCCTCGACATATTCATAAGAATCTTTTCAAATTCTTCGTGTGAATTATAAACCATTGCGTCGTCTAGTTCATTCCAACAACGAATCGCAATATCTTTCAGTGGTTGTTCTCGCGTATTTATATTTTCAAGGTGAAGTTCATGACGTGGTTTAATAGAACATAAATGTCTCAAACCCAATATCTCCGCATTTTTAGGGTGATGTCCAAGTATAATACGATTTTATCTAACTTATCTCGATGTAACTTCATGATTGTTTCATAAATGGTTCCTATATTTTTGTGGTTCCCGTCAGTAAGAGCTTGTTCCAATAATTCATTGTACTCTTTGAATCCCAAATAAAATCGTCTATATCTAAAAATAATGTGGGATATTTCTTACATATAGTTGTTTTTCCCCCACCTCCACAAACAGCAATAAACGACATAATAATATCAAATATTTTTATATAAATAATGTCAACATATTTATATAAAAGTTAACCATTATTTTATATTTGATATAAAACATAATATATTATTATAGCATAATATATTATGTTTGACAAAATACCACTATATAATGTACATTCAAGTGCTACATACAATAGATCTATTATATCGCAGGCGGCTATCGCGGCAATTGTCTCTATGTCAGCAGTACATTTTAATGACCTTTCGGATCGCAGAATGAAAGAATTTGATGATTGCGACGATGGTAGCAAGTCGATATTTTGTACTATATATAAGAGCAAATACGTTAAAAAAATAGAAACTATTTTACAAACCATTACGCTATCGCATATATTACATTCATCGCTGTTTATTATATTAGGCATAGGAGGAGGATCATTATCATCTTATTACCCTCCAACATACAATGATGTATATAACGTTTGTGTATCATTATTTGTTACGCTAATAGCTAATATAGTCTTTTATTATTATGTTATTATCTACGAAAAACCAGATATCCCTGCTACCCACGTAGTATTATATGCGATTGCTGGACAGTATGGTATTATTTTATGAAAATAAAGTTAAACTGCTATTATATTTAAAATAATGATTTGTTTACTTTGGTGGGCAAATTATGACCAAAGATAATCATATAGGCGAGGGATAACGAAGCAATCAAAATGCTACGATTTTCTGCTACATAACATTTCTGTCCAAGTCCGTATACCATTACGGCATAGAGTACTAATCCAATTACAACAGAGTGCAATACCATCATTCTTCCTGATTCCATTATATAATATACATACATTTTTATTTTTATAGTTATAAATCTAACTCTAAACATTTATCTTGTACAAATAAATTGTAAGAAGGAAATACTTTATTATAAGGTATTTTAAATTTTTGACACCAATTCACACATTTGGATACATTAGATCTCTTTAAACTGTCAACGCGTTCACTCGAATAAGAATCTATCATATGGATGGTAGTCGCTATATTTTCTAGTTGTGATTGTCCTAAAATAGCATTAATTTCTTGTACCGCACAAATGAAACGGTATGGTATTTCGCAATTCAAAAACCTATAAGCATATAGACTATCATCATACGCGTTAATTATCCTATACATAGCTTTAACGATGGCACTTGTATTTTCTAGCTTGAAATTTTTACACACTATATATTTCTCTGAATTGGCTTGACGGCTTGTATAAGGTTTTATAAAATAAATCCTTTCATAAGCACAAGACAGCAGATATAATATATCCATCGTTGATTTCGTGTAGGTATCAAATAATTTTAATACAAAACTTCCTCCTTTCTTTTGGCAAGAAAATGCGTATGCGCATTGAGCAAACACTAGTTTGCTACTTAATACTTCTTGATGCTTAAAATCTGTGGCGAAATCAAACCCTCCATCCCCTGTTACTAGATGACATGATGCTTTATGTTCATTATAACATTCTATAAGATTGTCTGCCTTCAACATATCGCCGTCGCCAGTCAATCCTGTCCATATAGAAACATTTTTGTTTTTATCCAGAAAATCTTCACTTTTATTCCATCCTGGTATATTTGATAATTGATCGTCTACCAAAGACATTCCATAATATCGGTCTTTAGGATTCTCTCTTATATAACTGATTGCTTCAATAAACCCACCTGGCCCTTCTGCAAAATGAAAGGTTTTACACTCGTTTGCAGGAATCGAACAAGTCAGTCTCATAGTTTTACATATTTCAACTAATTTATAAAACGAGCGAGACAAAGGTTTTAATTTACCAACTGAATATTTTGTGCCAGGCACATGCGTATGAATATATTCGTATGTATTTGTGTATTTTTTAGCTATATTCCATTCTAATTGTCTAGAATCAATTAATTCCTTAGAATTATTAATATATTCCATAAGTGTTATATTAATTGCTGGAGTAATATTACTCATTTTACGTTGTTCTAAGGATAAGGACTCGTGTAGTAAATAATCGGTTGCAATACATGGAAGAGAGAAAAAACTCATGTGATGTATATGATAATATATGATATTTAGACCCTTTATTAATAAGATATTTACTCAACAAGTTTAAGTTTTCTCCTTAGTTTTTTAGGAGCAGATGGTTGTGATAGTTTAACCTCTTTTGGTTCTTCGGCAGCCGTTTTATCTGAAACACTCGTATAGGTTAGATCTTCTACCCCGTGAGACATACTTATGGAAACTGCTTTGGCATCAACATTATGTGTTTTTTTAAATACAAAATAGTTATTAAGAAACGAAAGAGTTTTGTCTCCGTCTGTCATATAACGTGCGGTTCCATAATCATTTTTATATTTCTGGTATCTTTTAGAGTCTTCATCCATTGTTCCATATAAATCTCGAAAAGACCCTATGCCACTACGCAACCCCATTCTATTTGCTTCTTCTTTGGTTAATGGAGCAAATCCGTAGTTTGACATTAGTCTCTCAAGATAATCAAAATTAACAAGATATTCTCTAAACACCTTCCCAATTGATTCCATGAATATATCTATTCCGTAACCCAATGAAGAAGAATCCGCATCAAAACTTGACTCTGAATATCTCTTGACAATGCTCCACATTTTAACATCGTCTTCATGACTTTCAATGCCCTCATTCTGTTTTTTTGTATTTAATTTATCAAATACTCTTTTGCCGTCATAACATGTGCCTATAAAATATCCGCCTACTTTTGTTGTTTCGCTTACGTTCCTAAGAAAATTATTAAGTGTATTCGTGTTCTCAAACATATAATGTAATGCAAACTGTATGGAAGCAATATCAAATCCATCCGAACCAATACCATAATGCTTATGGACTCCTTTGCCGAGTGCCCCTACATCCTTTGCTCCTTTTCCAAACACTGCGTTAGTAATTTGTTTCCCTTTGTCTGTAAGAATACCTTCTGTATCTCTAATATTGACAGACGAGTTCCCTATAACAAATAATGCACTCGGCATCCTTGCGTATCTTTTTTTATTATTTAAATATCTCGCGCACGCACCATTCAACCTATTTTCAATATTGTCTCTCATAATATCTATTCCAAATACAAATTTGAGCCGGGAATCAATCCATTTAGAGAAATCCCCACCCATACCTACAGCATAATCAATTAAGGTATCATTTGGCTTTGATACGCTTTGAATTAATTTCTTTTTAACATACAGGTTATGAAAGTCTCGAAGTGACGTGGATAGTTTTTTACCCGACACTCTGTTATAATATACTCCGTCGTCGCCAGTTTCTGTTGGAATGTCAATTCCTGTAGTAATCATTAACCTTGTAATTGGTTTATGAATTGATTGCCAGTTGCTATCCGCAACATGATACGCGTTTCCATAGTTTTTACCTCCACTTCTAAGATCTGTTGTTTTATCATATCGTACTCTCAGTGGCTCCCATCTCCATCGATGGTCTTTTGTGTTGTTATATCTGAATTCAACAATCATATTGTCTTCTATTACTTCTCTGTTTTCTGTGAAGATTTCAGTTTCACCTCCATCAGAGCTCTCTAATAGAAGATTACAAATACCTGCTTCATCGTCTGTAGGATTAGATGGATAAAATTGCATTGGAACATAATCATTCTCATTGTCCCTCTCTTCAACATCTGGAAGATTATCTTCAATTATATTAAGACATGGGTTCGTATAACCATGTTTTGTTTCATTAAACCCTACTCGGAGAATCGCCGTTTTATATTGTTTAATTTGTGTAGCGCTAACAAGATCTGTACCGGTTTGAAACATATTTTTTACTTGTTCTCTCCCATCTTTTCCTTTTTGTAAAGTTACCATGAAGTCGATTGTATTGTGTTCAGGAGGCTTCCATTTAAATGAGAGATTCCACGTAGTCTTTATAGGCATCTTAGTTGTTTCGCCGATTCTTGACGCGCCTACGCCAGCGGACATTGGTGTGAATATTATACCATCTGTATTATATTCAAATACACTATTGTCGTCAATCTTGTCAATAATATGAGAACAAGCATTAAATATAGATTCTGTTGAAGAACTACTATAAAATGTTTTTGCTTCAATTCTCAGTGGGGACGGAGATTCTCTTGACGTTACACCGAAAGGCTGGAGAGTCTGTATGCAACTATTTAAAATTGGCAATCTAAAATTATTAGGGTCTTCTTCCGTTGAACCGACAAACCCATATCGACGAATATCGTCTCCTCTCAGATAATAAATGTCAAATGCTGCGTAGAGATTTATAAAGGAACCTTTTTTATTATGTGTGATGTGCTCGCCGTCAATAATAGTTTCGAATATCTCTTTCCTCGAAGTTTTGGCACCTGTAAATTGTACATTCATATTTGTATCAATCAAATATAGATTTCCATCTCGCGTAATCATAAGTAATTTTCTTTCACCGTCTGCTTTTTCGGTAACAGTATACCCATTTCGAACATTAGGAGTGTTTGAATATTCATTTACCTCGGCAACATTGTTAAGCTGTAACGCAATAGACGATGGTCCAACAAAATTTTTAGGATATACTCGCTGAGAAGATTTATATTTACTTCCCCATAATATCTGCATATATTCTTGTATTACGTCGTTCTGTATAGGATATGATATTGGATAATTTGTCCCCTGTAATCCGGATAGAACAAACATTATTGCTTTCCTTAGAGGAGTTCCTAGTTCCTTTGGTGTACTATAATTGGTTCCTATGCCAACCTTATCATTATCAATCTCAATCTCTACTTCATAACGATCTGGGTTTTTATTAAGATTTGCCTCCTCAAATGTATAACATCTTTCTAAATTATAACCCTTCCTAGCAGACTGTTTAACGATACTTACATCTACTTTTATAGGGAAATCTTTGTGCGTTAGCGTATATCGGTTAATGTATCTAAATTCTTTTTTGTTATCCTTCCACGAAGTTACCATAGCTTTTGCGTTCATTGAGTGAGTAAAATCGCTTTCTAAACTCAATGACGCTCTGAAATTAAAATCGTGCGCGTCGTATGGTTCAACAGAGACAACATCCTTGCCTATTCTAATTTTTTGTGCGCCTTTCTGGACGAACTTAACTTGATCTCTTGAATATAAATCACTTAGTTCATTTGATTTACAGTATTCTGAGATTACTCCAATATCTGAGAGTTCTGCCCGAATATTCGAAATCTTAGTAATGCCAAGTTTTGGATCTGTATATTCGCTTCCAATCCTCAAAAGATACTGTGGTTTTGAAACATCAAATCCTGCAGATACAAATCGTTTAACAACATTTTCATGCTCGATTCGTGAAATCGGTTTCATGCCTTTTGCTGTACCGAAACGAACCTCCATTTCAGATGTCCCTTCTCTGCCGCCTCGATGCATATTGTCTAAATATGTTTTCAATATGCCCTCAATATTTTGCGTTGGAGGAACCTTCGTCATTGTATAATATGTATTTATACTATATTTATGTCAATTTTTCAATCTTTATAACGATTTCATTATACAATAGCGTCTTTGATAAAGGTTTACCCGAATTCATTTTATCTATGTGTAGCTTGTCTGCTATAGTATGTAGGTCTTTTGCTGTATAAAAACTGACACTGTTTATTGATTTTGTTTTACTATTGTCAATACAATGGAGGGTATCTTTAATGACATTGACTTTATCATCGGCACAACCTGTATGTAGAAATATTCCACCCTTTTTCTTCTCAATCAAAAAATAATCATCCCCACCATAGCAAAAATCATAATAGATTCTATCATTCACATAAATGATAGACTTGTTATAGGCAATCGCAAGTGCTTGCAACAAAGATATATTCATAATTTTCGCTGTTACTAATTCGCTTTCAAGTTCGACAGATTTAAGTTTGTGTTTTTTAAAATCTGTTAGTTTTTCCTTGATTTTATATACGCTTTTATATTTGAATTCGTTCTCATATTTAAATGTTTTTTCCTTTGCAAGCTCATATTGCTCTATTCCTTCAATGATTATAAAAAAACACCAAAACAGTTTATCTCGCATAGAATCAATGTGGATAATCTCGTTTCGACCAGCCATTAATTTATCGTCTTCATCTTCGACACTACCATTTTTTACATCGACGTTATTAATATGCGACGTCCATTTGTCTAAATTATCTTGGGTTAGCATATACTCCATTATTCTGTATGTGTATACAATACGTTACAATCTTTATTATCATTGAAGTATTTGTTTTGAATAAATTTCTTCTTTGTTTCAATTATCGCTATAGTTTTCTGTTGATCTTTCACATATTCACTATATTCAAACAACGATTCAAGATCTTCTTTTGAGAGTGTAGATAGATTCACGAAAGTACCATTCTGATTCTCATTTATATGTATATCCTGTCGGTTGAATAAAATTCTAAGTACTTCAATCTGGTGATGTTTCGACATTATTTCGATTGATTCTTTAAGACCGTTTAGATCCGACATTAAATAATAAAGTTATTTATCTTTATTATTGTTTGGCGACAAATATTAGTCGTTAGATTATTCTAGGATTACCAGTTTCTTTTTAGGTTTTTTGTATGTAACTGGTTTATTTTCTACAAGTTCTGCAATAACAGATATATATTCATCGTTTAGTTCGAATCTGTGTCCAATAACTCTAGCAACTATATTATCTTCTACGTTTAATTTTGAAAACTCTACATTTTTAAAGTGATGGTCCCTTGCTATATATATAACAACTGGACTAGGAGAATCTGGTGTTTTAGCCTTAATTCCTGCAGATTCAGTAATGTTTTTGACAACACATGAAATGAGCATTCCTTCTACAGGGCAGCAGACAAGACATTCAATAATAGCGATAAATATTACATCACTGCCATTAAGCTCTCCACTTGAATAACTCAATACAGAACAAGACCCAGGTTTTACATATCCTTCAACAATACATTTTCCTTCAATATCGAATGCTATTTTTTTTTCAAGAACCTGTTTAATATTATTTCCAATATGAATAATTGACATCGACACTCTCTGTGTTATTAGAATAGATGAATAAATACCCAATCGATTTGTTGTATGAATATTTTCGCGAACATTAGACAATACATCGGATTCAACTTTGTCTGTCATAACGTTATATTATGATATCTTTTTTATTTAAATCTTGTTCATTTTTTTCTTTTAATTTCTGTATTCATTATTACGGCCTCTGTTGGATTGAGAAACCATCTTTTCTCATCAACTCCTTCCATATCAAACTTTCTTAAGTAAAACTCTGTTAGTACACATAAATAATCTTGTGAAAGGTCTGCAAACGTTTTATCTGTTTTTTTGCTTAACCTAATTAGTATTCGTTTACACAATCCTGACTGATCTTGATCACATCTGGCTCCTTCCCCGCGTAGGGAGCCCGTAAGATCTTTAATCTTAAAAACCATATAGTCTTTTTTATGATAATACAAAAACCCTACTTGACTGTTTAACTTACCCTTAATAGGTAAAAGATTATCACTAATAGTTGAAATAACTTTCGCAAAATCGTAATCATCTTCTTTTGTTGAAGCTACCCATTGTTTTTTACTACTATCAAAAACTACAAGTTTTTTAATGATTTTATCATCTACTACATCTTTAAGTAGAATTCCTCTTGCTTTTCCGGAAATTACTTCGCTCTTTTTAATGTATAATTTTATGGTTGTTATAAACTCGTCTTGTTGTCCGGCCACAGCAGATTCTATATAATTGAGTAGTAAAATCATTTCATCAAATCGCAATGACTCTATAATATGTTCAATCAACAATTTATTGAGAAATTTTCTATCCCAGCCTTCGTTTGTTTGTAACATAGGTATCACGTTACTACAAGTTGTATACCAATCTTTTGTTTTTGTGTCGGCTTTTCTGGGCGTGCTTGCAACATCATATTCCTTTCGCATATTGTCAATAATCATATTTCCAGTACTAATTGATTCTTCCGAGAGTTTTGGTTCAAAAAATACAGAATGTCTTTTATAATCAAGCGGCACAGATCTGTCATACATTGAAACGTTTTTATCATTTAATTCTAACGGCTGAAATAAGTATAACTCTCCAATATTTACAAGTCGTCCAATTCGGTCATACATATCTATAATATATTCATGTTTATCTTCAACTAACTGATTTAATGCAGCATTAATCTCTATCAAAGGATAAGATTTGACTGCGGTAATTTCTCCAATTAGTCGATTTTTTTTATAAAAGAATCTCTCTTTAAACGCATCTCGAATTCTCTGAATAATTTTATCATTATTTAGCATAATAAAACTTTCTCCATAAGTATCCTGTATTATCTTATCATATCCTTTAATGTCCGGCATACATTTATATGAACATGAATCCATATAATCACAAGTTGAAGTGTAAGGTTTGTCTCCAACAGCATAGTTAATTACTTTACCTGTTGATAATTTTTGTTTTACCGTTGCGTTCATTATATCTGTAGTAAACAATGTTTGATCGAAATTTAATATGCAATCTACTGCACTCTCTTTGAGTACTCTACTGACTAACCCTATTTGAACAGATTTTAACTCAGCTAATCTATAAACATACACATCTGCTGCCTCTTCTTTGGGTCTCTCCATTACTGATCCATATAGAAATAGTTGAACATTTCTTAACAAAAAAGGTAGATCTTTATGACTGCATGTTCTCACGGCGCGGCCTATAATTTGTTCAATCCGATTCATGTTATACCAAGGTTCAAGTATATGAACCTGTCTTATAAATTTAAAATCTAATCCTTCAGACCCTGCTTGAGAAATCAAAATCACTTTAACTTTCTCTCCATTCTTGTTGTCTAAGTTTGTACATCGTTTTAAATCGGCAACATTGTCAGGAGAAAATGCTTTATCTCCGGTTATCATGACATATGAAGCAGGAGAAAACTTTTCTCCTGCTAACATTTTTGATCTAGGTTTAAATGTCAATGCGTCAATTGCTTCAGTTTGTTGTGTTTTGAATAACGATGGGTATTCTGCTCTGCACAATCCCATACTTTCAAGGGCAAGTGCGATAGGGACAAGTCCTCCATCAATATATTGTGAAT
>Ga0208133_1000960_pt1 | contig 10482 bp, 13 predicted proteins | sample ColrivemetaGS535_FD_187595 | JGI IMG/M metagenome (GOLD analysis project Ga0208133, IMG submission 187595) | Estuarine microbial communities from the Columbia River estuary, USA - metaG S.535 (SPAdes) (version 2) | ecosystem: Environmental > Aquatic > Marine > Intertidal zone > Estuary | place... | reverse complement strand
ATCGCAAAAATACGCAGGATTAAACGCAAGCATTGGCAGGCTGCCGGTTATTGGTAATGATTCAATACCCGCAGCCCATGCGCCCCAAAGGACCCAATAATATGCTTGTACTATGATACAATTATATTGTAATATGTTTGTATTTTAGTATGTTTGTACTATTATAGCCTGTTTTGCAGCTCGGATTTGTAGGCTATTTGTACTTGTTTTGGCCATGCCGCCATAAAATGCTGTTCTAGCAACCGCATCAATGGGAACTGAGCACGCCGGGGCTTAGGCAAGGGGTCAAGTGTAAATACACGCCTAGTGCCCCTACCTCCACGGCCAGCTCTGGTGAACACAGCTTTAATGTTGCTGCCTTGTTTGATTGGCGCAATAAAATGCTTGCCTCCGCCGTTACGTGCTTCGCCTAGTATTTTTATATATGATTGCAATGTTACGTTACCGTATGTGTTTAACCTTACATTTGACGGCGTAAGGCTAATATTTGACACATTAGCTACTTTAGCTGCTGATAAGTCAGCGGCTTTAGGTCTTGGCTTAGTGCCTTGAATGATAGGCATAAGGTATTTGCCAGCGGCTGTACGGCCTGCTTTGTTTTCTGATGCAATGCCAACTTCAACTGACAGATCAGATGGTTTGGCAAAGCGTACATAAGCACTTCCAAGTGTCCAAGGGTTTGGCTTATCAATGTAAGTAAACATATCGGTTTTTAATTTATCTTTAGTTATTTTGCCAGTTTCGGATAAAGCCTTGGCTAACATGTAACTCAAATTTTTAGAAGTAAGAAGTCTAATGCGATTGTCTAATTTTGTTAAATCTGTAGTTAAGGTGATATTTGTCATGTTCGCACCTGCACTGGCATTACCAGATATGTTTGGCTGCTATCGGCGGGATTTGTCAATACCACAGGAGCAGTTGAGCTATTTGCATTAATTGTAATGGTATCTGTAGCAAATGCTCGTAGGCCATCGCAAAAATATGCAGGATTAAACGCAAGCATTGGCAAGCTGCCGGTTATTGGTAATGATTCAATACCTGAGTTTGCATCAAGTTCAGCCGATAGGGTTAAAGTTTTTGATTGCGCATCAAGTTTAATAACACTGGTGCCAATTACTGCGACACGTTGCAATGCGTTTAATAATTGCACGCGATTGATAGTAATGCTGTGACTGTAGGTATCAGGTATTAACTGCTCAACATTGGGGTATGTGCCGTCAAGTGTACGGCTGATGATTGTAGTGCCATCTACAAAAGCAAGGCTTACATGCCCGTTATTGAATGCAATTGCTGCCGGTTGCTTTATTAATGCAAGGCAACGCGCTGGAACGATTGCTGAAAATAATGCAGTGCTGTCAATGTTGGCAATTGATAACCGGTGCCCATCAGTAGCAGCAATACGCAAATTACCACCACCGGCTGCATATAAGTGCACACCAGTTAATACTTGTTTTGCTGCGTCAGTTGCAGCAGCAGGTAATACGGCTGTTAATGCTGCTGTGAGATCGCTGTAGTGGTCACTAACAGCAACAACAGGCAACTCGGGATAATCTGCTGCATCATCGACTGCAAGGCTGTAGGCGCCGCTTGTGGATGTGAGCTTTAGATGTGTGCCATCTACTGCCATGGATATGGCTTCTGTGGCCTCCATGCGGCCTGTGAGCTCTAGGATCGTGCGGTATGGCACCACGGTGCTGCCTGGGATCTCTACGGCTGCGTGAATGCTGCTAGTGATACCTAGCTCCAGGTCGTAGCCGGTTGCTGTCAGCCGGCCATCACCAGCCGTGAGCAATACGCCAGCAAGTATCGGATGCGACGGCTTAGCCGATACTGCACGCGCAACTGTTTTCAGCAGGTGGCTCAGATCCGATTGGCAGGTTAAAAGCTTCATCTAGTAAATCCAGAACGGTTTGGTAAGCAGCAATCAAATCAATCAGCTCAGCAGCATCCAACGGCTCGCCATCATCTTGCGCGTTATCCCGCACGGCAGCGGCCACGGCGGCTGCTTCCCCCATTAGGTGGTGCAGACGTTCAATGACTGGTGCTTGCTTGGCTGAGGGCATTGTGGAGGCGCTGGCAACGGTGTGATGGTAGTTCGCTGTGGTCAATTGGGCAAGCGTTTGGTTTCTTACGCTTCTTACGGTCTCTTACGGTAAGCGTAAGACTGAGATCACCCGCCAGCACAGTGATTTTCCTCTTTCTTACGTTTCTTACGGTAAAAAAGGTATATAGATAGACTAGAGAAGCAAAAAAATAAAAGGTGTTTCATTTTATTTTTTTTATTTTCTATTTATAGAGAGCTATACCTTAAAAAGCGTAAGAAGCGTAAGAAGCGTAAGAAATGAGTGGTAGCAAGGGTTTTCAGTCTTACGGTCTCTTACGTTTCTTACGCTTGTATGGCTTCTAACGGTATTTTGACGGCACGACCTGACATGCCAGAGCCTTTGAAATAAATTACGCCAGCTTTTACAGCGTTAGGAATACGAGCCAAAATCACGGACCAACAATTTGCCCAGGCCGTATCACGCAAGATATTGCCGATTGCGTCGGCAGTATTTGACACGTAGATGGCGGCCTCCTCGGCTTTGATGCCATTACGCCCAAGCACTGCCTGTGCCTCGTTGGCGCCGACGTGGATGTCGGTTGCATGGTTCAGCGCAATATCTATCAGCTCGCCGATGGTACGGGTTACGGCCTTGTCACCTTCAACGCGGAATTGATGCTGGAGGATTTTTTGAAGGCAACGCTTTTCATCTGATATTTCAACTGATTGGCTGTAAGACTCCCAGTTGTTTTGCTCAATTAATTTCCATGCTTGATCACGGGTTACAACTTCAGAAGATTGTAACGACCATGCACCAGCAAGTAAGGTGCCATATTGATCACCAAGCCGTTGGCTGTCAAATACTTCAGCGGCGGCACGGGTAAAGATCGCAATTGATTGGCGGATGATTGGTATTAATGCAATTGTACGCGCTTGTAACCGACGGCCAATTGCATCGCTTATGTATTTATCAAGGTCGCGGTCTAATGATTCCCAATGAGCTAAACGTTCAGCTTTTGGTATCTCATTGTGGCTGCGTAATGTTAATTGTGCAAATCTCGATTTATCAGCTCCTTGCTTTAATGCGGTGGCAATAGATGACATCATAAACATGCTACGGATGGTGTAACGCTGGGTATCACCTTCTGGGCTGCCTTTAAGTGTATGCGCTCTTGATTCACTAGATGCGACACGCGCAAGGCCAAGTATTGCTTGCATACGTGCTTGATCGTTGCGTTCGTTGGATTCGGCTTCATCAAATACAACAGGCAAGGCATCAGCACGTAAGGCTTGACGGATACCAGGTTCAGTTGTGTTGCCGGTAACGATTAAACCCATATCACCTAATAATGGCGTTACATAACGCGCAAGCACTGCTGACTTACCAGAACCAGCGGATGCTGTCAGCCATACATGGGGGCGCCAATCCAATGCACCGCAGATGGGGCCTAGCACTACCCAACCGGCGAGCAGTAGGCCAGATGCAGGCACTTCCCAGTGGAAGCGTTCTGCTAATTCAGCAATTGAAAAGGCTTCATTATCGGTTAATGGCTCGGCACCAGCGCAGCCACGTAAGGCGCTAAGGCGTTGATATAGGTACGGGCTGCCGCTGATCCCATCGCGTATGGGCCGGTTCATGCCATTAACAACTAATTTATCGCCGAGGTGTAGGACAGATTGCTTTTGATCCCACCATGCGCCACGGCCACGGATGCGATCAGGGGAGTAAACTCCAATATCAGCCTGGCGTGCAAATAGGCTAGATGCGGCAGCGGTCCAGTTTACACCAACTTTTGATGGGTATAACGATTCCCAATAAGGCAACGGTGCTAGTGCTACTAGGTTTACACCTGAGTGAGCTGAACGCGAAAGGCGCGTTACTTGGCCGGTGCTATGGGGTTGGTAATAGTAAGCATCAGCATCAAACCCGAGGCATAAAAATGATTCATCGGCTTTCGGTAAAGGTGGCGGCTCTAGCGCAGGTTCCGGTAAGGGTTCACCTTTAATTACGGCTGGAAATTCAATCGGTGGCGTGCGATTGGCTTTGTAATAAGCACCAGCTTCGGCTGCGGTCCAATCGCAATCTGCAAGATCCCAACCGCTTTCAACATCAGAAGGCGGCTGGACCATACGTATTTGATCGGCACCAGCGGCAATAAGTCGCGGCACTAATTTCGCCATTGCGTCGCGGCCTGCGTCATCAGCATCAGGCCATAACACGCATTTACGATTTGCTATTGGTGCCCAGTTGGCTTTGCCATGCGCTTTGCAACCGCTAGGCCATGTAATTACTACAGCATGTGGAAACAGCTTGGCGGCTGCATCAGCGGTCTTTTCGCCTTCAACTATTAATACAGGTGCATCAGGCCGTTGGCTTAGCGAGTCAAGGTTGTATAAAGGGCGAGGCGCTGGAGGTGCCTTTAACTTCCATTCGGTGCCATTAAACCAGACGGGACGAAATTCTTTGTCGCCGCCGCCCATCTCTTTACGAAAAACATAAAAATCATCGTTGTATCGCCAATATTGACTGCCACGTGGTATTGGCGGCTCTGGCCTAATGCCTAGATGCTGCTCTATGCGTTTGCAAGCTTCAACAAACTGCCATTTTTGGTGGCGCATGAGCATATCCATGCCATTGCCTCCGCCACCCGCATGATCTTTACCACCGCATTGATTGCAAAACCATGAGCCGTTGCCGTCTATGTCATCAAAGCGGTAGCGGTCTTCACCGCCGCAAAGGGGGCAAGGCTGGTGCTTATCGGTGAGCTGTGATGCTGTAAGGCCGCAAAAATGCGCCAGCAGGTCGGGCCACCTGCCGTTGGTGAGTTCTTGAATATTCATTTCTGTGGCGGCATAGCGTCGCGGATTAAAGCTCGTATTACATCCGAGATAGTTTGCATGTTTACAGCTTCAGATCGCAGCCATTGTTTCTGCTCAGGTGTAACGACAACTCGGATTGAGTTGGTTGAGTCGTAACGCTTCATAGTGGCACCTCTTGAATCATTTGCATCCCAGGCCATTGCGGGCCGACTTCGCCGAGCAGGTTGGTTTTGAGCCACACCTTGCAACCATCGCGGCGGGCAATTGAAACTAGATCAGCAACCCATTCAAACGGCGGCGCAAAGGCTTCGTTTTGTCCTGGGTTAGCAGATTGAGCGCCGATTACGATCCAATCAATGCCTTCCAAGCTGGAGAATGTAATTGGTGCCAGCAATGGCTCAAGCGAAAGCCATTTCACTTTTACGCCTGATACTTTGCGCATAGCTGCCAGTGTTGGTTCGGCCCTGTGCTGCTCATCAACTGATGCGCCAATCCAACCACTTGCTGGAAGCTGCAAGCGGTCGTAACGCTGCGGGAATTTTGTTAGGTACAAATATTCCCATTGTGGGTTTGCCACGGTGGATGCAACTACCTGATCAATCCATTCCTGCGGCACCCATGCACCAAATAAATCAGCCATTGAGCAGACAAACACGCGGCCATGTGCAGGCTCGTTTGCAGCGCGGGCAGGCACTGTTGTGTTGGCTGGTGCATCGAGGCGTTCGTGGTGAAATAGCGGAGTAAAACCAGCCGGGTAGTATTTCGCCATATCGCGTGATTCAGCAATGGCGCGTGCGTAGCAATAAGTGCAACCGTGATTGCAACCGGTAACTGGGTTCCAGCTCCACATAGCCCAGCCGATCTCCGTACCTTTTTGTTGGTTGAATGTTGATTGGCCTTTGGGCTTGGGATACTCGTAGGGGTTGCCTTTGTGGTCAAGCAACGTGATCGTTTGCGCCACCTCAACCTTCGGCATCTCAGGCTGCGGCCTGCTAGCAGCCACCTGCCGTTCGCGTTGCTGGGCTTCCTTGTGGGCCTTGTCGAGTGCCATGGTGCCGGCCTGCACTTGGGGCAACAGGTCTGGAGCCGAGCGCTCGACGCGGGCGGCTTTTTCCACTGATCTGGTGCTAGCGCCGACGGCCTGGGCGGCCTGGGCGGCAACCTTGCGCTGCTCGGCTGCTTTGGCCTGAGGCGTAGGCGATGATATCGCTTCGCGCCGATCGGCGCTAACCGATTTGACGGCTTCCGATTTTTGATCGCCGCCAGCCTCCCGCTGCCGTTCCTTTGCTGCAGGCTGCAGCAGCTCGCGGACTTTGAGAGCTATCACTGCACGCTGCCCTTCACTTAGGTGCCGCCGGTGCAAATTCGCGCTGAGGCTGAACTGCACCGGATCGGTGCCTTCATAGCGGTCTAGTACAACTTCTTGGTGGGTTTCGTAGCAGGCAAGTAGTCGATTGCGGCCATCTAGCAAGGTGCCATCTTTATAAACAGTGATTGGCTGATGCAAACCTCGCTCTTTAATGTCAGCGCATAATTCTGCAAACTCTGCAGCATCCACCATTGGGAATAGATCGGCGGCGGGATGAATGCCGGTGATTTCTGGATAATGGCGAAGAATTTCAGGCCAGTTGGTATTCATAATTGAGCGTTCTCCGCTTTGGTGAGGAATAGGTACTGTTGAAGAGCTAAAAAGGCTGCAGGATCTTGCTTAAACCAAGCAATTTGCGGATCAGCTTCGCGGCCTTCCATTTTGCTTGCAGCGGCAAGGCAATCGCTAGTTATTTGATCGCGCCATTTTGTAGGCGCTGTTACTAGGTAAGCCCACTGATCGGCGCCGCCAACCGATAACAAGCAAGCATCGTGCCACGGCTGCACAATTGAGCCTGTAACCATATTGATTCGGTCAAACCAAAGCTCACGCTTATCGAGATCAAGTCGCTTCATGCCGCCAACATTGCAGCCAAGCGTAGACAGGGAGGTTGTAAATTTTGGTGCAGTAGCCAGCATTGCTGGCGTCAAACACCAGTCTTCAATATGGTTTGGATCGTTGTAAAGGAAAGCGGCATCAGTAAGGTTTTGGTAAAAATCCCAAGTTTTTGAATCACGGCAAAAAACATCAAGCGAGGCATAGCCCTTAAAATCAGACTGCTGGCTTTTAATATTTGCCACCAATTCAAGGTATGTTGCTTCCTGCTTTTCAAGCAAAAGCACGTTGGCCTGTACATAAGTTTTAGTAGCAAGATATTCCGCATGATGCAAAATAATGCCTGGAGAGCAGCCTTTGCGAAAGTTTTTGCCAGTGTAAGGAACGCCGTCACCAGCGGTGAGATCGACAATTAAATAGTCAAATACGCCTAGCTTGTTGGCTTTCAGGGTGCCAACTTCACGACCTAAAAGTTTGTTGAGAAGATCATGTTTGCAAGGCGTGACGCCCGACTTGCCGACTATTGCGCGTTTAGCCATTACTCCATGTCAATTGCCTGCTAAGGTTAGCACAGTTTGAGCAAACCATGAACCTTCGCCCGTACCAGCATCAACTGATTACCGATATCCGGCTGCAATACCAGCTCGGCAAGCGCAGTGTGCTTGCGGTACTGCCGACCGGCGGCGGTAAGACTGTGTGCTTCTCGTATATTGCCCAGGCTGCGGCACGTAAAGGCAATCGCGTCTGCATCCTGGTGCATAGGCAAGAGTTGCTAGATCAAGCCAGTAGGAGCCTTAGCGGCATGGATGTGCAGCATGGGATTATTGCCGCCAAACGTGGCATGGATCTGTCCCATGCGGTGCAGGTTGCCAGCGTGCAAACGCTAGCCCGTAGGCTGCACCTGCTGCCCAGGGATTTCTTTCAATTGCTGGTGGTTGATGAGGCGCACCACACAACGGCTGGCACATGGGCTAAGACGCTGGCTCATTTCCACGCAGCCAAACTGTTAGGCGTTACCGCTACACCGATTCGCGGTGATGGTCGCGGCTTAGGTGAGCACTACCAATCAATGGTGCAAGGCCCTAGCGCTGCATGGCTAACTGATAACGGCTTTCTGGCACCTGCTAAGGTGCTGGCACCGCCGGGATTCAGTAGCGCTGGTTTGCGTAAACGTATGGGTGATTTTGATATGACGCAAGCCGGTGAGCTATTGCAGCAGGGCCAGGCGATGGGCGACTGCCTGACGCATTACCGGCAACACCTCGCAGGCCAAACCGCGATTGCATTCTGCTGTTCAGTTGCTCATGCTGAAGCGGTGGCGCGATTGTTTCAGGATGCAGGTATTGCGGCTGCCAGCATTGATGGCAATACAGATAGCGGCAAGCGCCGCCAATTGCTTATAGATCTAGGCATTGGCAAGCTTAAGGTGCTCACCTCCTGCGCCCTTATCGGTGAAGGCGTAGACGTTCCGAGTGTTGGCGGCTGCATCTTGCTGCGGCCTACCGCAAGTGTCGGGTTGCATCTCCAGATGATCGGTAGATGCCTGCGCCCGCAACCAGGTAAGCGTGCAGTGATTTTGGACCATGTTGGCAACAGCTTGCGGCTGGGCCACCACCTAGAACCGCGTGACTGGACGCTGGATGGCATCCCTAAGCGCGACCGCGACAAGGCGCCATCGGTGAAGGTGTGCCCTACATGCTTTAGCACTTGCGCCACATTGGCTGCGGTATGCGGTGAATGCGGCCATGAATTTGCGGCAGAACGCCGTGAGCTAAAGGTCGTGGAAGGCGAGCTAAAGGAGCTGGCGGTTACCCGCAAGCGTGAGCAAGGCAGCGCTCAGTCGCTGGAGCAGTTAGTGGCATTAGGTCAACAGCGTGGATATAAGAATCCAATAGGGTGGGCTAGGCATTTAATGGCAGCGCGTGGCAAGTGAACAAACAATCCAGCAACACATCAGGCTCGCGTGCAGTATTGGCACCTGCCGGCTGTTTCGCAACAATACCGGCACGCTGCGGGATATAAATGGCCGCCCGGTCAGTTTTGGATTATGCAAAGGCTCAGCAGACCTGATCGGCTGGCGTAGCGTCACCATTACAGCCACGATGGTGGGTCAGACCGTGGCAGTATTTACCAGCATTGAGGTCAAGGCCGCCACAGGACGCATACGCCCGGAACAACAGCAATGGCTTAATGCAGTGCAGGCTGCCGGTGGAATTGCTGGTGTTGCTAGAAGTGTGGGCGAAGCAATGGATTTATTAAGCATTACAACCGACTAGGGTTGACAGGGGAGGCTTAGGGTGTAGGATATGGGGACAGGAGGCGAGAGCTTCCACCTCAACCCGAGAATCATGAGTAACTATCAAGGCCGCTACAACCAAACTGCCCAAGGCGTTTATGCCTTGATTGTTCGCGTTGAGTCTGACGGCTACGAGCAAGTTCTGAATGGCTTTGGGAGCAAGCACTATACAACTCTTGCAAGAGCTCAGCGTTCAGTTGCTAAGTACCTAGCAAAAGAAGAAGCACGCAGGGTTGCCGCAGGCTACTAACCCCACGCGGCCCGCCGGAGCCGCACCCAATCCGGCAACAAAATTACCCCAATCAAACCAATGACAACTCTTGCAATCTTGATAGCAGTTTTGCTATTGCCAGTCTTAATAATTCTCTGGTTTACCGAGACAACCCCGCAGCGTGTCAACCGGTTGCGCAGTAATGGCTGGAGTCAGCAACGCATCGCAGATCACATGCAGATTTCACGCTATCGCGTGCGGATGGTGCTGGCATGAAAATCCTTATTGCGATAGTCGCTGGTTCCATCATCTATGCCATTGGATATGTCGGCGGCCAAGATCAGCAGCTCCAACAACCCACACCCACCTGCCAGCTCAAGCAATGACTACTAATCATCCAATCACCACCCCACCGCCTGAACTGGTGCAGCAGTGGCTTGGCAATTACTTTGGTGCCACTTGCTTTACTGGTGAAGTGAGTGGTGTCGAGTTTGCTCTTGCCACTCAAGCCGCCCAATGGGGTGCCGACCAGGAGCTGGAGGCGTGTATTGAGTTGCTCAAAGCTGATGGCTACACCGCCGCTCATGCGGATTATGTAAAAGACCTTTGCGCCGCCCGTCGCCCGAGGCCACTGAGTTTGAAGGAACTGGCGCTTAAAACAGTTAACGAAATGTCTGACTGTATGAGCGCAGGATTTGTGCCGAAACGCAGCGATCTTGACGCTATCCGCCGCGCACTGGAGGCGCTACCTGAATGACTGACACCTTCCGCGCCGAACTACAGCGACTGGTGGAGGCGTATGACGAACATGGCGGGAAGTGGCCCGACCACCATGAACAGGCGCTGTTTCAGGCCGTCAAGAATGCCCGCGCCGCCCTAAACCTGCCCGAGCCGGTGGCGCCAGTCGATGGTGAGGCGGCGGAGTTGCAACGCTGGGGCGTAGACCATGGAGCACAGCCTGGCCGCCCTTTGCTGTGCCCAATGGAAGACGGCTACTGGACGCCCTGGCACATTGCCAACGCCCTCCTACAGCGCCAGCACCCCCAGCCGGTGCCGGTGAGCGAGCGATTGCCAGGGCCTGAAGATTGCGATGCAGAGGGGAGGTGCTGGATGTTTGATCCCTGTGACCGTGGATGGTGGTGCTATCGGGAAGCATTGCCCAGTGATGGTGACCCTGAGCCTTTCAC
>Ga0208133_1000955_pt1 | contig 10528 bp, 17 predicted proteins | sample ColrivemetaGS535_FD_187595 | JGI IMG/M metagenome (GOLD analysis project Ga0208133, IMG submission 187595) | Estuarine microbial communities from the Columbia River estuary, USA - metaG S.535 (SPAdes) (version 2) | ecosystem: Environmental > Aquatic > Marine > Intertidal zone > Estuary | place... | reverse complement strand
TAACTGATGTTACTGTTAACGGGAATTTATTCATCAACTATTTATAGAATGCATGTACTTTGCTTGCAATATATTCTACTTCATTGTCATTTAATTCTGGATATAAAGGAAGACTTAATACTCCCCTAGACAATAATACACTATTGCTCAATAGGTCAGGTTTGGATAAATCTTTGCCAATTGGCAAATCACCTAATACGTATTCATAATGTACTTTACTATCAATACCATCTGATAATAAATGAGTGTGTAAGTCATTGCGATCGGATAGATACATTACAAACTTTTGATGTGCATGCGGATCTTTGGTATCAGATAAACAATTTAATGGTAATTCTCTAAAACTATCACACCAATACTTAGCAATAGTTGCTCTGCGTTTTTGCCATTCATCAATATATTTTGCTCTAACCATAATTTGAGCACAATCTTGTTCGCTCATCTTACTATTAGATCCAGCATCATAGAAGTAGGGTTTATTATTATCTCTATAACTTGACGCATAGAGATATAACTTTTCATCATTAGTTACAATGGCACCACCGTTGCCTGAACTAGGTAAGTTCTTTGTAGGATCAAAGCTAATTGACATGCCACTACCCACATCACCATCAGCTACTAACCAATGTTGTGCTCCGTCAACTATTACTCCATATGCATTTGGATAATTAGCATTAGGCCATGGCTTGCGACCCGCAAATCCCATCACACAATCATATATTCCACCTCTACCAGTCTCATGTTGAATAACACCATTCTTATCAATATCAGCTAATTCAATGTCCCAGCCAGCTGTTATAAACGCATTTAGTGTGGCTGGATAAGTTAAATTAGGTATACGAATTTTTGGATTGCCCTCCATAGTTTCACTGTGTTTAATCTTTTTCCAACGGGCTATAATCTCTAATGCTTGTGTACCTGAATGAACTGTGATAGCATACTTTGTACTAGTACGATGTTTTAGCCATTCTTCAAATGACCGTGTGTAATGACCACCGACTAGTTTACCATCTTTAAGGGCACGGTCTGTGGCATCTAGTAATTCATCTTTTAAGTTAGAGTACTGTCTTTTTAGACCAAAATGGGGAATTACTAAGCCATGCATAATATTTTTCAAATCCTTCTTCTACATCTACCTTAGGATCATAACCAAAATCTCTACGAGCGGCATCAATGTTTAATGCACCACGACTGGGGAAATCTTTGTCTTTATCTTTAACTACCAATGTCCCGCCACCGGCTAACTTCAATGCTAGTTGTGCGGCTTCTAACAATGTACGACTGTGACTCTTAGTAATATTATATGTCTTATTCATTGTGTTATCACTCAATGAGGCTGCAACAATACCATCTGCGGCATCTTCTACGTAAGTAAAATCTAATGTTTCGTTTGCCCCATTTACATTTAGTGTGCCACCACGCATTGCTGTTAGCATAAACTTAGCAATAACACGATCCTCAACATCTAGTTCACCGTAGACAGCACTGGGACGAATAATTGTATGACTGAAACAATCACGACGGCTATAATCTTCAACTAATCGTTCTCCTGCTAGTTTCATAATACCATATTGACCTTGTGGTTTACAGGAATAATCTTCTGTTACGTCATCTGTAAAGTCACCATATACCATTGAACTACTGATATAAACAAATTTCTTTATTTTATGTTTCTTGCTGACTTCACACAAATTCAATAAACCTTCCATCATTGTTTTTGCCCCCATTGCTGGATTAAGATTAACAACTTTTTGTCGGGGGAAACTAGCCATATGAATTACAATATCAAACTTGTATCGTTCAAATAACCAATCGATACTCTCACTAGAAATATCAATGGCGTGAATACTGCCGGGTTGAATTTTCTTCAACCGTTCTGTCATTAGATAGTCTATCTCATCTTGTGGGATGATACCATAGTTAGTTCGTATATCGGTAATAGCAACACGGTGCCCCATACGTTGTAATCTATCTACTACGTTATGTCCAATAAGTCCTAATCCGCCCGTAACTAATATATTACTCATATTTTAATTTCCAAAATGTTAATTGTTTATGTGTTAGATATGCTTTAATCAGATATAGTTGTCCATAAGTAGTATAATCTACTTGACGATGCCAACTAGGTTTGGGATTAGAGTTTTCCATTATCCATTTACCAGCTTCTGTTTGTTGCCACTCATATATAGGTTGTGCTACAAACAAATCAGGATCTTCAACATCACCCATTCTAATAGTATGTACTACGTGAGTGATAGATACAGATTCTTCGCCAGTCTCGGACATATATACCTGATACTTAGGTCTAGTAAATTCGTCTTTAGACTGCCATTGGTGCTTTGATAGGGCCATCACTTTGATAGTTCTCCAAATGTATATCTTCCATTGAAATTTCAAAGATGTTTGTCTTTGAAGCATTTAACATTAATGTAGGCAATGGATGTGGTTTACGGGTTAGTTGTTCTTTGACTTGTGCAATGTGGTCTTTGTAGATATGGGTATCACCTGTACTGATTACAAGTTCACCTACTTTCAATCCAGTGTGATGTGCCAATAGATGTGTAAGTAATGCATAACTAGCAATGTTAAAAGGTAAGCCCAGAAAAACATCAACACTACGCTGATACATATGGCAAGACAGTTCTTTATTTTTGTTAACATAAAATTGGCTCATAACGTGACAAGGGGGCAATGCCATTTCGTCTAACTCGCTCACGTTCCAGGCACTTAGAATGTGTCTGCGCCCATTAGGATCTTCAGTTAATCCTTTAATGAGATTTGCCAATTGGTCGATTTCTGTTTTATCAACAGCGAGGCGTGTGCCGCCTTTGTGCGCTTTGCCCATATCTTTCTCTGTGCGATACTTGTTCCAGTGCCGCCATTGTACACCATAGACACGACCGAGATCGCCTTCGAATTTCGCTTTAGGCTTCCAATACGATGCCTCTGCATTGGGCGTCCAGATAGTAACCTTTCCTTCACTACTACCGTGGGTAAGTTCTGCCAGTCTACGTTCATCACTAGACCCTTCAATAAACCAAAGTAGTTCACCGACACAAGCTTTCCAAGCAAGCTTCTTAGTAGTGACTGCGGGAAAGCCCCTACGCAAATCAAAGCGAAGATGACGTCCAAACACACTATGAGTGCCAATACCAGTTCTGTCATCTTTAAGTTCTCCGTTATCTAATATATCTTGTAATAGTTCTAAATATTGTTTCATAAATTATTGTATCATATAATGAGGGAAGCCCCGAATGTTCAGGGCTTTTTGATTAAAGTTTACCTAAAAGCCTATCTGTTTCGGGTTGCACTGTATCAGCAATACTTTGTACATTTAGTACAAATTCTACACTAACAATAGAATCTTCTAGTTCATTCAATTTACGACTAACAGCATCTTCTACTTGATCCGGATCTAAACCTTGTTGAAGTAACTTCTGGATGTTAATCGTTTGTTGCTTCTTACCAGTTAGTTTAATAATTAATTTTTTAATAAACTCTACTGGGATTTTGTTCTTCTCAACATCTTCAAGGATGTGTTCCCATTTATCGATAAAATCAGGCGACATTAGTTACTTTTTTTGTATATTTTCTTTTTTCCGGAACAACTACTTCTGCAATAACCTCTGCCTTTTTAACTTTAGATGCCTTTGCTGGCTTGGGAGCTAATGATGGATCTAGTGATTGAGCTTCTTCGGTTAAACGTTGTGCTTCAGCTAGTAAGCCTTTAGCTTCACGTTCCATTTTTTGTGCTTGTTCAATACGTTGTTTAGCAAGTGAGGCATCGCCTAATAAATCACCAGATGATGCTACTACCGGTGGTTGATTACCTTGTGGTCCACGCATTCTACGTGCTACGTCAGCCGGATCTTGTAATCCACGACTTTGATCCAATTCGGCCATGCGTTTAACTGCATCTTCACCCAACTTCATTTCGTCTAAGATTTTGTTAAGTTCATTTAACTTAATACGTGTATTTGGCGCAGGCGTCATTAAAATCATTTCTGTGTTGACTTTCTTTAATTGACCTTCAATATGTAAAACTTGTAGTATTGGTCTACCGTCTTGTGTGTAACTACGGTTCAATGCATCAGCTAAGTTTTCACTATTCTGGCCAATATCACTTTCAATACAACGAATTAATGCATCATGTATATTCTTATTAATTGTTTCCGTGTATGTCACCAAGCACATATGAGGCTCGCCTGGTACTTCTCGGAAAATTACAGCTACTTTTCTGTCCCCGTGTTTCCCTACGTGTCTTGTAAAACTCATATTATGTTCTCCTTGTAATATGCTAAAGTTATTTAATGTTATATATTGAGTTTGCAATATTTCTATATGCCCATTTACGACCATTTAAGTTCGTAAAATAATGCTTCATGCGGGTCCTCAAATGCAAGATGTCCGGTTGTGAATAATGTTAACAAGGAATTATCTTCGTTTGTATTGTGAGGAGAGACACTAAATCTACCAGTTAATTTATCCAATACCCATTGCTTAGATTCGGGTGTACATGGCTTTGATGTTACTACAAAATGTTTAGGTGTATGTGTTAATTCTCGTTCACTAAACCATGTAATAGGATCTAATTGAAATTCTATCATTTTGTTAAATTATCTAACAACTTATATTTTTCATATGCATCAACTACTGCTGGTGTTGAGTTATCATTAGTAGGAACAACTTGCATCCACAATCCTTGACCTAATTTAGCTGGATGATTATACGGATAATAATGTCCGGCAGTGCGCCCTTCATTATCAAATACTCTAGGTTGATGTATCCTACCTGAGAAATACAATCTAGTGGCTAATTCTTTTACTTTGGTTAAGTCATACTCACTAAGTGAGTATGAATACGTGGATCGTGTTATAGGTATGCCTTCTGCATAATATTGTTCTACTACACCCATAAAAGTTACATAGGTAGGACACAAGGTACGTGTTACAATGAACATAACCTCATCCTCGGACACTTCACCTGCCATCAAACTATTCAAGCAACCACCGAGACTTGTACCAATGTACTTCATACAATCATCTTTCTATCCTGCTTAACATAGTCGCTATAAACTTGTTTACCGTTCTCTCTAATCCATTCTACAATAGGTTGCGGATTATCATTAAACGCTTCTTTGAGTTCATCATATTTTACCGTACTATTAAATTCATAAATCTCATACACACGCTGGCTATTTGCTCTAGCACGAAGGATCATCATTTGTAATGGAATACCCTGAGGACAATCGGGCACACGTTCTTCTTTAAGAATGGCAACAACTTTTTGTTTTTCCCATTCATTGTACTTACTCATATGCAAGTCAACATCATATAGACATTCAAGACCTTGCATGTCCCACATTGCTAGATAGTGCTTAGTCATCATGTTTTGATAATGTTTCCAATGCTCCGGATAGTAGTCTAATAAAAATATACAAGACTACTCCCAGTACCACTACGATAAAGCCATAGCCAAGTATATCTAATATCATGCTTTCACTGGCTCATCATAAATTGCATATGTACCAAACGGGGGATTAGGATTCTTATCACCATGAATGATCCATGTTGTATCACAATAATCTGCATCGCCCCAACTACCACAGGGATAACCATCAGTAAACACAATCAATCGTTTCGGATCGATAGCATTATCTTTCAAGTACTTGAAGATACAATCAAAATCAGTACCACCGCCGCCCATTGGCTGATATTCTTCAATCAGGTCCATGTTCTCACTACTGAAGTCTTTGGGATTGTATGTGTCAGTATCAAAACAAAATACATGAACCTTGTATCCATCAAAGCTATTCATCATGCCACCGATCTCACCTAAGAACGCTTGTGCTTGACTGTTGCTAATTGAACCTGACATATCGATAGAAACAACTACATCAATTTCTTCACCGGGATTCATGCCGGGCATGATAGCATCCATGTGCCAACCTCTACGTGAAGGGCGCATCCAACTGTAATCTGAACGAATAGCACTAGTCAAATTCGTTTGAATTAAGTCACGCCAAGGCATAACTGGGTTAGTATGTTGACGAATCAATCGTTCGACACCGAGGGGTAACTGTCCAGCTTCTGCACTACTTGCGGCATTGATAATAGCTTGCTTAACTTCCTGACGTACACGTTCACGTTCCTCAGGTGTCATTGTGGGACGCTTACCTTTGCCTTCACCATTACCTTCATTATCACCCTCACCATCGCCTTCACCATCCATGTGGTCATCAATCATCTGATCCAGCAAATCTTCAATAGAGATTTTCTGAACATTCTTCATCAAATCATCATAGATTTCTTCAGCCGCTTTACCATCATATTTTTGCTCATATAAGCAAGGTACTGTCTTAATAAATTCACCAACTTTGTGACGTTTCAAATCTGCATTAACTGCATAGTCATCAGCAATGTTCCAGATTTCAGGATCACGATTACCTCTACGACCCATGTGGTCATACACAACGTGTAACACTTCATGCCCAACTAAAAACTCAACTTCTTTGGGCTTTAGCATCATAATGAAGCGGCTATTGTAATAGAACTTCTGACCATCAGTTGCCGCTGTACTACACCATAGATCAGCATTAATCAATTGCATACGAGTAGCAAGATTGCCAAAGAATGAATGGCGCAACAATAGACCAATACGTGCCGTAACTAATTTTTCACGTGCTTGATAGTCAATCTTACTATCTGTAGGTCCTACAAGATTCTCAAATTTCTTACTGCGACTACGTTTTTTACTGGGATTAATTACTTCACTCATATTGGTCCTTTAGTGTTTATGTGTCTATTGTAGCACATTGTATATTTAATGTCAAATAGACAAGCCACGATATCCTGCATCAAATGCAATACGTGCGTAATCCTGTGCGGATTCAATAGCATACAAGGCCATTCCTTGATCCTTTGTCATGCCTTTTGCTCGGACACTTTGTCCTAGTGCATAAAAATATTTCTTACCTGTCATAATTTTCCTTTTAAAAAAGGGTGAGCATTACACTCACCCATAAAATCAATTACCTGCGTCTACAATGTACTTGCCATACTTTTTATGGAAGTCATCAAAATTCTTCAACTGACTTGGTTCGATCGGTAACTTGTATGTCTTAAGTGCAATCTTTGCACCCATAACAACTAATTCAGTCTCGAAGTTTGCCATGATATAGCTAAAGAAGTTATCAGCCATTGTGTGAAATTCTTTGCTAGAAACTTTCTTTGTTTCTAATGCATCACGCAATTCATAGCACATTGAAATTGTCAATGAGTACATTGCCGAGATTTCTTTAACTGCAAGGTCCTTGACTTTGCCTGATAAGATATCACTTGGCTCGGGCATACGACCTGCAATCTTACGGTGTGCCGCAAACTTAACAGCAAGACCTTCACCAACAGCGCCACTAATCAAATTGAACAATGTATCACTATCAGTATCATCCTCATCATTCAATAAGTCACTAACGAAACACCAGCTACGGGGTGTAGCGAATGCACGACTTGATGATTTACCATCAAACTCATACAAATCCTGTTTAGCAAAACTCAGATAACCCACAACGTCTTTGTGAATAGCTTTGTTAACAGCCCAGTTTTGCCATGCAGTAAAATCGGCTCGCATTTCTAAGTGTAAGAAACGATTAGCGAGGGGCATCGGCATACGATATGTAACACCTTTGTCACTATCACGATTACCTGCCGCAACGATTACAACATTATCGGGCAATACATACTTACCTACACGGCGATTCAAAATCAATTGATAACCAGCCGCTTGAACTGCAGGGCTTGCACTATTCATTTCATCTAAAAACAATACCACGATCGGGTATTGACTAGCAAGTTCCTCATCGGGCAAATCTACTGGTGCCGCCCAATCCATTTTATTGATATCACGATTGAAGTATGGGATACCACGAATATCTGTAGGCTCCATTTGAGCCATACGCAAGTCAATCATATGACCGCCGAGTTCTTCAGTAACTTCTGCTACAACTTCACTTTTACCGATGCCGGGAGGTCCCCACAAAAATAAGGGACGTTTTGCTTTAAATGCCTTTAGCATTGCTTTACGGGCCTGAACTGACGTAATTGTCAGATTATCTGATACTGATGCCATTAGATGCTCCTGTTAAAAATTTGATATATGAAGTATAGTAGAAAACTGATTTATTGTCAAATATCGTGCTGTTGTTTATTTACAACAACTACCCATTTGATTAACTAATCAGTTTTCTATCTTCAATACATGTATTGTATCACATTATTGATTTATTGTCAAATTACGACAATCTTTTGTATGCTGTACTGAGCATAGCTTGTAAGAGAGTACTGGCCCTACTTACGTTGAAGTTTTCTTGACGATAGTGCCATTTTTTCTTACGTTCTGCAATTTCAAGTATGTCCATTAGTTGATACTTGTCTTTTAGATTATTTGTACCCATAAGCATTTTCTGCATATCTACAATATCTAAACTGTACTCTACCCATTTCATTGTGCTATCAATCTTTTTCTTAGGAATCATTAGTGGCCCATCGATTGATTTTGCGTACTTCAACACATAATTTGCTATTTTCATAATAGGTCCTTAGTTAAGTGGAAGACTATTATAGCACTGGAACGATTTGTTGTCAAATTACTTCATTAAGTTAGCCATCAATACTAGTTTTTCTAAGTGATTGATTGCAGTATTGATATCGGTAACTCTATCATTTAGCATTTCGTATTTACCCGTTCTACGTAGATTGACTTCCAATTTGCTTAGTTCACTTACCATTTTGTCAATGTTTTTGTGCATACGATGTAAATCTGGGTTGTAGCCAATGCCATTCATTTGACTACTTAAGTCACTACTTACTTTGTTCCAATCTAATGCACGTTCTATTTTCATAACATGATTGTAACATAGTATGGATATTTAGTCAACAAAAAAGGCACCGTAGTGCCTTTTGTTTTATTTTTATGATTAGGTAGAACCGTAACTTGCGGCTGCTAAACTACTTCTGGCTGTACCAACACCTGTAGTATCTGTGGCAACTACACCTGTGTTTGATACTAGGTTAGTTATTGATGTGGTTGGATTTCCATATCCAAATATAGCTTTATCTGTGCCATAAGTTGCAGCCGCTAACGCAAATCTAGCAGTACCAACACCGGTTGTATCACTAGCAACTACACCTGTGTTTGATACTAGATTGGTTACTGATGAGTTAGAACTCCCGCCGGATAACAAACCATATCCAAATATAGCCTTATCAGTGCCATAACCTGCGGCTGCTATGTTACTTCTAGTGGTACCAACACCTGCTGTATCAGTAGCAACTACACCAGTGTTTGATACTAGGTTAGTCATCGATACTGGATTACCACTACTATTTTGACCATATCCAAATATAGCTTTATCTGTACCATAGCCTGCGCCAGCTAGGTTAACTCTAGCAGTACCGACACCAGCAGTGTCATTAGCAACAACTCCGGTATTACTTACTAAGTTGGTTATTGCAGTATACCCAGTACCGTATCCATATCCAAATATAGCCTTATCAGTACTATATCCTGCGGCTGCTAAACTATACCTAGCAGTACCAACACCAGCAGTGTCATTAGCAACAACTCCGGTATTTGATACTAGATTAGTAATTGATAACGATGTAGGGCCAGTATCACCATATCCAAATATAGCCTTATCAGTACTATATCCTGCGGCTGCTAGAGAATTTCTAGCAGTACCAATACCTGCGGTATCAGTAGCTACTACGCCCGTGTTTGATACCAGATTGGTTGTTGATAATTTACTGCCACTAGTACCACCATATCCAAATATAGCGTATGCGAGATACGAAGGGGGAGGTAGAGTTATACTATAACCACCACTGAATGTTACCCCTGAAAAAACCATGTCTGACATAATATATTATCCTTTGTTGTATTTAGTAGTCTACATGACCACAGAATCTGCCGCTTTCAAGTCATTTATTCTACGTAATGAAAAATACCGTTTAAAAGACTTATTTTATTCTTTTGTATTGTTTCTGATTAATCAAACCACATTTTTTATGTGTTTATGTCCAAGAATGTTTTCAGTTCTTTATTTTGATTATCATATTCTATTTGTTCTTCTTCGGTCATTTCTCGCATTGACCAAACTTCCATACAAACGCCATCTACTATTGTATAAACAGGCGTATCTAACGGAATTTGATAATTACTAGGTTTAGGACGCTCAACACGGGTAAACAGTATCCAATTGGATGGTACTGAACCAAAGCTTTGAATTAAATTACTTTCATACGCAGGATGGTTTTTTATTACACCGTTTTCAATTTCAATATAAAGTTGTTCTTGCATTTTATTTCTCCTATTCTTTTAATTGATTATTACAAATTGCCGGTGTTTGTTGATGGGAACGAACGATTGGAACCCCAAATGATTCTAACTGCGCCGCTTCCACCTATCTTATCCATGCTTGCACCACCACCATATAGACCACCTGCACCACTACCGAATACAGCATAATCTC
>Ga0208133_1000953_pt1 | contig 10531 bp, 5 predicted proteins | sample ColrivemetaGS535_FD_187595 | JGI IMG/M metagenome (GOLD analysis project Ga0208133, IMG submission 187595) | Estuarine microbial communities from the Columbia River estuary, USA - metaG S.535 (SPAdes) (version 2) | ecosystem: Environmental > Aquatic > Marine > Intertidal zone > Estuary | place... | reverse complement strand
TACAATTTACAATATTTGGATCTACTATATTTTCAACAGCCCATTGATAAAAACCAGTTGCTGAATTATACACCTTGGATCGGGCTTTAGTGATAATTTCTTTAGATGGAGAAAAAGAACCAACTGAAGTTGATCCATCCGCGTTTTGAATAGATATTTGGTTAGCCTCAGCAGCTTGACCTGAACTACTTAATACCCTATATGAAACTTTAAATTGAACAATTTCTTGTAGGCCATATCCATCAGGTGATGGACTGGCTGCTGGAATTGCCCACATTCCCTTAACTGAATAAACTGGAGGTTTAATTAGAGCAGGTACAGTTGAAATTGCAGTAGTAATTGTTGAAATTGTACTTGAATATTGAGTACTCAAAGTAGCTCTTTCATCAGTTCGTGTTTTTAATTCTAACGTTTTTTGAGCTTTAGCGGCAGCAGTTAATTGAGAATTTGTATTTATTTCAATTCTTAATAGGTTAATTTGAGAATCCTTTTCTGCAATTTGTGTTTTAATTGTCTCTAATGATGAAATACTTGCTTTTACATTATTAACATCGGTATCCTGTTTAATATGATCGTTATCTTGACTTACTACAAATTGAGCGGCTGACAGAGTAGGTGCAGTTGGTATAACTCCAATTGATGCAGGTATTTTTTTCTCTCTTGAATATTCAGTAAATAATAAACTAAAATCTGATATAAAGTTTTGATAATATTGGGCTAAGGTAAATTCAGTCCCAACACTTTGTATCCGTAAGTCATTTGTATATATGCCAAATCCTAAAGAATATTGTGAAGTTGTTGCTTTTAATCTTGTACTGATTGGCCTAAAGAAAAGTATTTGGCGTTCATTAAATCCAACATTTACTTGTAGTTTATCAATAGTTAAAAGATCTGGTTTTATTGAAAGAACTGATCCAATTGCAATAGCCTCATTACCATATACTTTAGTTAATATTACTGAACTTGAATTAAGATTTATTGATGTAATTCTATATTCTGAATTATTACTAGTTAGTAGTATATCATTAATGGCTAAGGTTTTTTGAATAGAGCCGACTGTACCTTCTACATATTCAGTATAATTAATAGTGTCTAACGTATAACTATTTACTGTAATAACTGAGACTTGACCAGCAATATTTTCAATAACATTACTACTAATTATATTAGTAATTTGAAAATTTCCAGAGTTTTTACTACTGGCTGGTGGTAAACTTTGTTCATTTACATCAACCGTATATGCAATGTTATTATTCCCTAAATTAGTAAGTACGGTATTGTATACTAAACTATTTTGACCCTTATACGTATTATCAAAATAGGTAATAGCAGCTGGAGTATTTGGTATAATAATTCTAGTTATTTCAAACTTATCAACATCAGAGGTTATAAGTGTTGAAACGTCTAAGTCAATATAAACTAATGGACTTAAAAATGATTCAAAAAACCAATTTGTTTTTATATTAAAATATTCAGGATTGATAACGGTCTTTTCTGAAACTGAATTTAAATCTTTAATAACGGCAGATATATCCTGTAGTTCAAAACTTTTAGTTATTCCACCAGATATAACTTCAACCCTATTTCCATTTGCATTTAATAAAGAATTAAATTTAGTATCAATATCGTTTATTCTACTTACTAAGTAAGCATGTGATGCAATTGGAATTTCACTAACTGTTCCATTTGCTAATGTTTGAGTAAATGTTACAGTAGGAGCCGATGTGGTTAACATTTGGTTGAGTTTAAGTAAAAACTCTTGCATATTATTAATATCAACTCCGAGTTCAGCTAGAAAGTCGGATAGGGTTGTGTTATCAGCCATTTAAATTATCTTATTATTTTATCAACTTGGAATGTAAAGTTTTGTGAATTGATACAGGTAATTTCAACAATAGGTCTTCCAGTTCGGCCATACGATATTGGAAAGTCCGATGAGGTTAATGTAGCAATTGTTACACTATAATTATTATCTGCACGGGTTTTTATTTTAATATTATAATTATTTGGTATTATTTGAGAATCAAATATTATTTTTAAAACTTGACCATTTTTCCAAGAATTTAGCGAATTATCTATTCTAATATCAAAATCTGAAGATAGGCTAAATACCGATCCATTATTGTGTTTGATATAGGTATTTGAAATACCTAATGACTCAGTAAATGTATTTGAGTTATTTGATTTTAAATTAATTTCAGATACTTTTGAATAGGCTTGAACCGTTGAGGCAATGGTTAATTGCTGTGGAATTGTTTTATCAATTGAAATACCTTGGCCTGGCTTAAATGGAGCTAGATCATAACTCGTAGATAAAGAGGTTTTTCCAGCAATAAAATTATTTAACTTAGAATTGAGATTTGTAATTAAGTTAGTAATTGCTGATGAATTTTCAAAAGCAGAGGTTGAGGCTGACACAGTTTGTTCTAATACACCAAGTCTAGTGCTTAGTGCAGATAGACCATTTGTATTTAATAAAGCATTTTTAGCAGATTCTAAATCAATTTTTAAATTAGAAAGTTCTACTAATTTACTATTAAATTTATTTTTTAAGCTACTAAATTCAGTTAATACATCAAGAAACATATCTAATCCAAATGTAGTATAGTCATTTATTGATTTTTCAACTGCAACATCTTCAATTGATGTATCAAATTTAAGATTTATTTTATAGGCAAAAGCATTACCGTTAGTTCGGTTAATTACATTTGGTTTTTCTTTAGTTATTGTTGGAATAATAAAATTAATACCAGTTTGCTCTATCTTATTTAAAAAATAGACACCATATAGGTTAGTTTCACTAATTGAAGTATTAGTAGGATCGTATACATCATAGTAAATAAGAATTGCATTAAAATCAAAATCTGCATTTGAAACTGAGTCTGCTAATTGAGCAAAACTATTAATCGTTGGGTCAGCCGCTGCTACTTGATAATTTGATAAGTTAAAATCAATAACTACTCCATCTAGCGTTGATCTTAAATATTCAACGTCTAAGTTAGTAGAGGTATACTCCTTATAAATTTTTTGAGTTTTAAATTGTGATGTAGCTGATACCTCATTAAATGTTCCTTTTCCTATTTTTGCACCGTAATATGCAGCCTTATCTGTATGATAACCATTTAATAATTGATTTGATCCCCACCAATAGCCTATACCGGTAGGATTCGTATTTACAATATAATTATCGGCAGAATCTAACCAGTCAGGAATTACGGTATTCCACTCAATATTAGTATCGGTTAAATCGGATATTCCATGATTAACTAAATCTGAATCCAGGTCATAATATGCACGTAAATGCATTCCAGCATATGGATGAGTATCATTATAGTGTCGGCCATTTAAATATTCTACGTCTAATGGATCCCCAGGAGAATTCATAATAAACATATCAGGATGATAATTATGGTCAGCAATTGAATTAAATAAAATAGTTGGAGTAGTTCCTACGTTTGTCGGTACGTGAATATAAATTTCACTATATGAATTATCTTTATTACGAACTGAATTAATTACATCGATATCTGCAATATATTTAACTACTCGATTATATGTAGTACTGCCAGCATCTCCCCAAGCCTCAGACCACCTAGCTTCGCCAGTTGGCAAACCTGAAATTACTTCAAGATTAGTAGAGTCTCTCCATCTAATTGCGCCTAGTTCCTTTAACCATTTAAAAAAAACTCGTTCTGATACGTTTAACTTTTGTTCTCTTTGATATGCAGCTTGTGAAATTAATAAACTCTCAAAGTTAAGAGCATAATTTTGAAAACTAAGGGCTAAATTTATATTTTGGTTTGCGCTTAATCCTTCTAATAATGGTGATTCGCCAAGAGCTAAAAACTGAGTACGATTATCTGTAGCCAAGGTGGTAGGTATTCCAATTTCAGGAATACGTAAAAGTGCAAATTTAGAAAATTTAAACTTATTAGTATTATTAAAAGTTAAGGTTAAATCCTCAAGAGAACTTTGAAATGTATAAAACATTCCTTTTTGTGTCTGAATTGGTTTTATTAGTGGAGCAACTGCCATTTATAGTTAGATTAGTTTTATTAGTTTATAATAGCAATATTATGGCTATTTGTAACTGTGTAATATGAAAAATTAGTTGACTGTTGAGTTTTTGTAAAACTTACACTTGTTGCTCTAAGCTTAGGAGTTGTACTTGCCTGAATATTAGTATTATATAGTCTAACATATTGTTGAGTAGTACTAAGTGCAGTAATTGCACCAGCCGCTGTGGTTGGAAGAGTTGGCCATAGAGCATCGTTTATATAACCAGATTTTAGGGCTGATGCTCCGGCACTGGCCGTTTGTGTAAAACCTGATATAATATTGATCGCAGCAGCTGAACCTGATGCAGCTTGAGCTTGAGGCCAAGTTGATGTGCTTATTGCAACACTACTATTATTAATTAAGTTATTTAAAATAATAGTAAATGTTTGACCAGCAACTGGTCTACTTGTAGTTGTTGTAAAATCTTCATGTAATAGTAAATAAATTGGATTAGTTGCAGCTAGTGTAAATGCAGCCGGTGTTTTTAAATTAACATATATAAACTGAGGATCTGTTTTTGAAAGTGTTAAATTTGCATATAGTCCACTAGTTGAAACTGGGGTTACATCTACCGATGTTAACTCTAGTGTTCTAACTGTGCCGACTGTATCAAAATCAGTATTATAACTCTGAACCACTGCCTGTTTTTTAATATTAACTTCTCCATAAAAACTTGCACTAATTGGTGTAGTTGCATCACCTACATATAAACCCCTATCTACAATACCAGATCCACCAGAGGTTGGAAAGCTAACTGCTGCATTTCCTACAGTAGTTCCAATAACAACGGATGGGGTTAATACTTTAGAACCAGCCGCTAATGAGGTTAATGTTTTGGTAAAGTTTATATTATCAGCTAAGAATGCCGATGTTCCAGCAGTCTGAGTTAAACTTGCAATTGTACCAGAAGTACCTGAAGTACCACTTTTAAATAATAATTGATTTGAAATAACTGCATCATTGGTATATAATTGCTGAATTGGAATATCAACACCAATATATTTATTTACTAAATCAATTTGAAGAGTATTAATAATATCTTCTACTTTAGATTTAACAATTGTAGTATTTGCATTAACTATTAATCTCATATCTGAGATAAAAGTTGTCTCCAATAATGAAGATGTGGTTAAGGTTGTTTCTGTAAATGCCATTTTTTATTTCTTTTTTCTTTATTATTTATTAAGCATATATTAACTATGCTCTATTTTATACTTTCTAATGTTTAATTGTTTTTCAATATAGTTTTTATACTCATTTGGGGTAACTAGGGTTGATATTATAATACTAGAAGTTGAAATTGAGTGGTTTCCTCTAGTGTCAACTGAGTCAATATCAAGCGTATAAGTACCAGGTTTAGTAAATCTCCATATAAAATATGAGGTAGAAATAACTTTTACAATAAGTTGGCCGTTTAATTTTAAAGTCCATAAAGTTTCAATATTTGAAACTAAATTAGCAATAGTAATAAAAATAGGATGGTGTAACGGAACAATTAATGAACCGTATGTTAATTTAATATTACTTAAATTAAATGAATTTTCATCATAATTTGATGGTAAATAACCAGTTTGACTTGCTGGGATAGACGATGGACCTATTTCTGAATTATCATATTTAACAAAGCCTTTATCAATCCAATAGTTAATATTAGACGCAGCGGCTGGAGTATATGGGTTTAAGGTCTGCAGACAATCGTTAAATGGACAGTCTAAAAACAGTAGGTCTTCATCAATTCTTAAATTTATTTGTAATAAATTCTGTTGAATTTTATTAATTTCAGTTTGATTAAATACTGAGACTGGTTTATTAAATGTATATACAGTATCAATTAAAAATAAGTTAAAATCAGATAGAATACCAGCTCCATGAGCTTCATCAACAATAATAATGGTTTCGCCAATGTTCATTTCGGTAATGGTTCCTTCTATATAGTCTCCATTTTGGTTTTGGATTCTTAATCTGTCGCCTACTGCTAAATAGGTATTACCATATAAAGTTTCAGATCCACCAAAATCAGTTAGGATATATTCGCCATCGGTTAGGGCCGGTACCGGTACACTAGATGGGCCATATACTGTTTGCGGTAAGCTTGATGGACCATATATTAATGGATCCGTTGCAGATATTGCTAAATTTGCAGAGCTTGGAGTCCATTTATTTAGGCCTGAGTCTAATCCAGTTACAATAGATATTAATTTAATAATTGAATGATTTTGTGGATCCTGATAGTTAGCGGTCGCTTTTATTCGACTAAGAGGAAGTGCACTAGGTCCAACTTGTGTTTCAATTATTTTATATGAATAATTAGATAATCCAGGTTCAGAAGTATTTTGTAAATAATTTAATACGTCTTCAATTGTTGGATTAGAGAGTGCAGTTAAGTCAATTTCATCAAATCCACCAAATTTAATTGATACTAAATTTGATGTCAAGTTATATTGATAATCTTCTCCTCTTAATGTAATATAGAATCCATCTAATTGATCTGCAGTTAATCCAAAATTGCTAAAATTAACATGGTATAGATCACCAAGACTTGCAGTTAAATAATTAGAAATGGTGGCTTGCCCATTGGCTGAACCTGTTCCCCAGCTATTCTTAATGGTTTCAATTGATTGAGAATATGGAATTAATGAATTTTCTGTAATTGAAAGTTTAATATCAGTATGGTTTGCACCTACTCCATAATAATTAGAGTATGTATTCCAATCTAAATAGTGATTTGAAATTGAAGATAACTCTGCGTTTATTACATTTGCATACGGATAATATAATGGGCTATCCGCCAAGTCTCCAATTGTTATATTATTTAAATTCTTAAAATCATATCTAAATTTATCAGGTATTTTAGTAAAAACTTGAATAATAGGTTGGTCTGGAGAAACTGTAATTTTTCTAAATTGGTTAGAGACTGCCCCTGACATATCATGTGCTCGAACCTCAATTTCATATTCTCCAGTATGTGGTAATATGTGAGGAATTTTATTAGTACCAAGAGTACTAGTTCGCCATTCAAATCTATAATTTTGAGGACCGGTTATTATCCATTCAATTTCATAAACATTTTTATATTTAAGATTATTAATGGTAAAGTGTCTGTCAATTAACTGCACGGTCCAGCCGGTGAGTGTACCTTCTCCATTATAAGAATTTACATCTATCACTATTGTATTACCGGACATGCTAGGCGGATTTATTTCAGTAATTTGGCCTATCATATAATTATTATAATAAACTGATTGATATACTTTAATAGAGTCTCCTACTGTAAATGGCTGGATGGTTGCACAACTAAAATATTTAAGGCCGGTACCAATTGTATTTGTACTGGATGAAGTTGTTGCAGCAACTGTTATAAAATCAATAAATTGGATTCCATCTAACTGCTGTAACGTTAAATCTGGAACATATGCCTCTAATACAATCGGGCACCCTATTTTATCTGAAGTATCATCGCCTTGATCTAACGGGCTTACGCTATTTGGATATTCAAAAATAAATGATTTAAGTGTTGAATAATAGTCCGATATGGTTTGGATTAAGGTATCCTTTTTATCAACAGAATAAAATTGACTGTCATCATATGGATCAATTAGTCCTAAATTAAATGATGTTTCTGGAAATATTGAAACTCCATTAGCCTTACGGTAAAGAGGTTTAAGATCCCTAATTTTTAAATAGTTAGAATTTACATTTTGAATGGTATCTACTATTGTATTATTTGCATCAAGCGTATAGTTAAAGCTTGAAACATAGTCAGCTGGTTCAACTATATTAATTCGATATTCATCACTAAGACTAAATGATTCAATTGTTGTTTCATCTATCCAATATCTAATATTAAATTTTTCAAAATAGATAAATTCACCTATAATATCCTTAATTACTACATTAATTGGTATAATTTCATCTTTTAATTTTACAACAATTCCATGTAATTTAAAAAATATTTCATTTACTGTAAAATCAGTAGTTGTAATAACATTAGGTAAGCCATCATCGTCATATGTATCTCCAGCTTTTGAAAATTGATAGGTTAAAGCAAGAAATTCAGTTTTTTCAAATTTACCGCCAGTTTTTATTTGATTATTTTGATCAACTAAATCAAGGGTAGTGTCTTCGGTGATATCTAATAAATCAGTAAAGTCAACCATTGCAAATTTATTATAATACGGAGAGTTTGGATCAATATCTCTCCAATACTCCTTTACTCGTAATACGTCACGATAACCCATTAAGCTGAGTATATTTAATAAACCTTTATAGGTTCCAATGTACGGATAGACTTGATCACGGTTTACTAGTATTAATTTTCTAACCGCATTGAGCTCTTTATAATCGGCCAGTGCTTCTTTTAAATCATAGTCTTTTAATAATAAGGCATCTTGTCGATTAAACTTAATTCCAAAGTTAGCTAACCATATCCGAAGTCTCTCGTCTTCGCCCTCGCCTTCTCCATAAAAGGTAAGCTCTAATACTAGAGTTGAGGTAGTTGTTGTTTTATAATAAATTTGTAAAACTCTAGCGTATGCAATTTCGTCAGATGGAGTAAATGCAATATTTAACTGCAATGGATAGGTTAAAGCAAGGGTTCCAGCCTGGTCAAAATCACTATGGTTAATTGTAATATACTCCTGTTTTTCAAGATAGTTATAGGCAGTGGTACCAGTTCCTTCAACCAATACATTAAATAAAAATAAATTAGTTTTATTATTTGCAGTTTTCCACTTTACTTCAAAGCTTGAACCTGATTCCATTTTAGGAAAGGTATATACTCCATTTGTATTTTCTAAAATAAAAATATTGGAGCAATCATATAGTTCTAGTGATATTGGTAAAAAATAGTCGGCGCCTTCCCAGTTGCCAGAACTGGTTTGGCCGAAGTTATAAGATTCACCATTTCTATCAAAAAATACTAGATTATCAATATTCATTTTTATTATTAGAGTACTTTGGGTTATTTATCAAAACATTTATGCCGATTAGATTAGAGCACGCCAGTAATAGGTGAATTGATCGCAGGTAATAAATGATTAAATTGTATAAATTTCAGAGTCTCCGCTGAAACTTAAAGACACAAATTCAACCTTTTCGCCTTTACCGATATGCTTATGAATTTTTTTGTATTCTTTAGCATATCCATTTTTTGCAATTTGTGTAAAATAGGCAAATGCATTATTTGACTTTTCTTCATTAAAATTTCTCCAATATCTTAATAGGTCAAGTAGAGCTGACTGAATACAGTCCTCTCGATCTAATGGATTTGAAAATGTTAATTTTAAAATAGCCCGGTTTGCAAGTAGTATAAAGTAGTTAATTGCAATTGGTGAAAGTTCGCCGGCTGTGTGCTGATAACCGGTTTCTGCATTTAGTCTGCCGTGTTTGCATCTAATAATTTCATTGGTAAAGTCTCTATTATTAATATAGTATTTACTCTGTTTTGCTTTGCTCTTGGGTTTAATAGGTTCTTCAGCCATATTAGTTGGGTTCTTTTAGTGATTCGTATATTTTAAGTACAGCTAAATACGAGTCAATCATATCCATAAATGGAGATTTAACGTCTTGGCCTTTAAGTATTTGGTCATTATATTTATTTATTGAATTATGCAGATCGCTGCCTATTGCTAATTTAGGAGAATTTTTAAAAATTTCATAAATATCAAATTTACAGGCATTACCCTTTGCACCAATTGCATTTTTAAGTTCGCCAGGTGAAAATATAAACAGTTTTTCAGCATGACCAGTTAATAATCTATCTAAAATTGACTTTCTTAACATACCAGTAGACTGGGCAATATCAATAAGGGCATTGCCTTGTGCGCCATAGGCAATTCCTTCAATAGAAACTATTACTCTATCGTCAGTTTTCACTTGGGCTAGTATTTCTGTCACAAGGCTGTCTACTAGGGTTGAATAATTTGATAACTTTGATCTTTCAATTGCAGAATAAGTAGCATGGTTCTTTTCTCTACTTGGCAAATGAATAAATTTAATAGATTTATACTCTAACTCAATATCGTCTAGAAACTTTTTATGAACTTTAGTAGTTTTAGTATTGACGCAGGCAATCCAGTTGAAACTTTTAAAGTCTCTACTGATGCAAACTGCTGGAAATTGTATTGAAAAGTCTATTCCTATTACTAACAAGATTCATACGAGTCATTTTACATATTCTACTAGTAAAAAAAATAGAGTTTTCAGAAAAATAATTAAAACTATTTAAATAGTTACTGTAAAAAAAGGGTGTTGGGTGGGTATAGAGACTTAGATTCTTAGTCTACTTATTCTTTTTAATTAAATTATAAAGATAATTAGTTTCTTAGTTACCTTAGATACCTTAGAGGCCTATTTCTGAAAATCTTAGTATATTTTTATTAATTAATCTAATTTTAAATTAAAAATATGTTTGATCCATATCAACTTGAGAAAATGGTATTTTTTGATATCGAAACATCAGGTTCTAAATCTG
>Ga0208133_1000948_pt1 | contig 10569 bp, 22 predicted proteins | sample ColrivemetaGS535_FD_187595 | JGI IMG/M metagenome (GOLD analysis project Ga0208133, IMG submission 187595) | Estuarine microbial communities from the Columbia River estuary, USA - metaG S.535 (SPAdes) (version 2) | ecosystem: Environmental > Aquatic > Marine > Intertidal zone > Estuary | place... | reverse complement strand
TTATATAATGATAGAAAATTTATTTTTATTACATTATGGTGAATGGAAAACAGATATTATTCTATGGTGGATTTATGATAGATTTGATGAGGAAGGTAATATATCACCTATTGAATTTAATGACCATGATACAGAATCACAAGAACAAGTATTAGTAGAAACCCCAGAACAACTTTGGAATTTTTTAAAACGACTTGATAAATTAAAAAAATAAAATATGGTTATAAGACATTGTACAGGGTGTGGAGAGCAAATCCACCCCAAACGTTTAGAAATTATGCCTACAACAACTCGTTGTGTAGCATGTTCAACAGTACAGAAAAAGGGAGCAGTAACAGTAATGAAGGGAACAGGTGATCATACTTGGGTAGAAACAATTCATTTAGAACATGATGAATTTAAAAAGTATATGGAGGCAGAAAACAAGTTACGTAAAAACGGAACAGTATTGTTAGAAGATCCTGAAACATCTACAGATATTCCTTTTGGATTCAGCGAAACTAAAATAGAAAAAGATGCCTAAAGCAAAACCACTATCCAAAGAAATGATAGTGGCGGCAATGAATAAAACTAAGTCTAACAAAGCCGCCGCTCGTTACTTGAATGTATCCTACATTCACTTTAAAAAATGGGCTAAACTTTACAATGATATCCAAACGGGTGAAGTATTGTTTGATAAGCATAAAAACCAATCAGGTAAAGGTATACCTAAATTTTTAAGCAATGGTAACCCAAGAAAAGATTTTGCTTTATTAGATTTAATTGAAGGTAGAATCGACCCATCCTCATTCAACCCAGCTAAAATTAAGTATCGCTTAATTCAAGAGGGTTATATACAAGAGGAATGTACATCGTGTGGTTTTCATGAACGTAGGGTATTAGACTATAAAATGCCCTTAATAATGAATTTTAAAGATGGTAATAAACAACATTATCGACTTGAAAATATTCAATTATTATGTTACAACTGTTATTATCTTCAGATTGGGGATTTATTTACAGGTAAACAACTTGAGGGAATGGAAGACCACGTATCTAAAAATGAATCTAAAGTTGATTGGGAGGTAGATGATTATACTGCTCAACGATTAAAGGAATTAGGATTATATGATTCTAAACCAGTTGATGATGGAAGTGAATATATTTCTCGTTTTTAATATTTATAAGCATGGTTAAAAAAATACCATTGCTAAAAAAGAGTAAGCACAAAAAACATGATGCTATTGTAAACGATTTTGAAAATCAAAAAAACAAACATCTTGAAAAACTTGCCACAAAGAGTTTGGTTGAGCAAGAGAAACTTAGTAAATTAAAGGAAAAGAACATTAAAACAGATTTTTTTAAATTATTTTAAACCATGGTAGCAGAAATCACAGTAAACAATTCAGACGAATTTCAAGAGTTAGTAGACCAAAAAGATTTTAGAATATCTAAAGCAATTGTAGAGGGTATTTTAGATAATGTTAATTCAAAGAAAAAATACGTACATGTTTTATCTGTCACTTGTCTTGAAGACGATCAGATATATGATATTACAGTCGAACGTAAACACTTTGCTGAAACATTAGAGGAAAATTTACCTTACTACATTAGAGAAGAACAATATGAGGATTGTCGACGTATTGTAAGCACAATTAATGAGTTAAAAAATCCTATTGTTAAACAAAGAGGTAGACCAAAAAAATCTTAATTTAACGTGGCAAGTCAAAATCTTGTCATTATATTTCACTCAAAAATAAATGTTATGAAAAATTTAATCACAGAAGAGTTTAAGACAAAATTTAAAGCAGGATTTGCTCGCTTTATGAACATTACAATTGTAGCATCAACTTTGATTGCTGGTTTTGGTTTAGGTTATTACTTTAATGAATTAAAAATGAAACCTAAAGCTGTTAATGAAACTATCCTAAATAAAGAAGTTAGGATTGCTATTGACAGTGAAAATAAGCTTATTGTTATGGATAGAAAAACTGGCCAGTATGTTATTTATAGTGATTCTGTTGGTAAAGCTATCTTTAACATGTATGCTACTAAAATAGCTCAATAATGAATATGTTCGCTAAACTAAAAAGTTGGTATTTCATGATTATCTTAGGTATTATGGTACTTATGTACCTTAATCTTAATAGAAGGATTGATGATTTTGAAAACAAATTAGATTTAGCAGCTGGAACTACATCACTCCAAATGTATGAATCAATTGAACATTGGAGTGATAGTTTTGGTATTCCAAAACATATTGCTTATAACGTAGCTTATTTAGAAACACGTTATCAAGGTCCGTTTGATTTTGATTATAACCATAAACAAACGTCGTCTGCTGGTGCTGTGGGACCTATGCAAATCATTACGAGGTGGGCGCAACCATACGTTAGAAAACGCGTTACTGCCAAAGAATTACGTAATAATATCGATTTGAATGTTATGATTAGTATGAAAATGCTTCGTAAATGGTATTCAATTCATCACGATTGGACATTAGCTTGTGGTGCTTATAATTCAGGCCAACCAATTAGAAACGCATATGCTGTTTATGCTACAACTAATAAAGATTATAAAGAAAAGTGGGATCGAATCTATGAATAAGTTGCCGTATGTATTGGCATCATGGCAGCAGCAAAATCTAAAAAAACAACAGTAAGTGCATCATCACTTTACAAAGCAAAACCTAAAAAATCAAGAAAAGGTATCGTAGCTAAAACAAAAACAAGTAAAACAAAAACATCTAAGTTATATAAAAAATTATCAGTAGGACAAGGTTAAAACATTTATGAGCAAAACAAGTAACAATCAAAAGTTAGCAGTTCTAAAAATTTGGTTAGAAGAACAAAAACGCAAAGGAAGAATCAAAAAACAACCAGCTTGGTTAAAAGAAATATTGAATGAAGATTGATGGAGGTGCTCTAGAATTTTTTCAAACTATACCTGATGATATGCTTACACAAATAGCATTACATGATAGGGATTCTTTAGAAAGATTATGTGTAGCACTTACATTAGACGTTCAACTTATAATTGAGGAAGCCGAGCGAAAAAATTCAAAGAAAAAGAAGAAAAACTTGGCTTCCTGAATTCCTGTTCGTATATTCACGTCATAATAAAGGTTATGGCATTACACAGAATAATTCAAACACACAAAGTAAATATTTTAGATCAAGAAATTACCTATACTAATAAATTTCTTAAGTATTCTGAAACTACATCTTATGGTTTTAAACCATCTAAAAGTATTATTAGTAATGGTGTTTATGTATTTAAATACACTTATGAACATCATTCATTACCTCCAACATTAGTTGTTTTATCAGGTCAAAAGTATATTGTACCTACTTGGCAGAAAGTACATTCACAAACCACATTAGCTGATATTGAGTGGATTAAACCAGTTAAAATAGAGGTTCCAGTTGAGAAAAACACTTGGACATTTGAATCATCAAGCGATCCAGGACATTTTTATACAGTTAAACAATCAGGTTTTAAATACAGTTGTAACTGTCCTGGTGTTTGGAGATCTAAAGAACGTAAATGTAAACATATTAAACAATTAACAAAATGATAACAAGTAAACGTCCTAAAAAAACTAAAATCGAAATCGATTTGTTGGGTCCTGAAGGTAATGCTTTTGCTTTACTAGGTATTGCTAAGGATTTATGTCACAAAACAGGTATTGAATGGGAACCTGTTAAAAATGAAATGACAAGTAGTGATTATGAAAATCTAATCAATGTTTTAGACAGACATTTTGGTGATATCATAGTCATGTATCGGTAATTTGGCTTTTTAAAATATTATTCGTATATTCACGGAATGGAAATAAAGGTTATGGAAAAAACAGAACGTAGAGGTAGACCAGCAGAGTCACCATCAGTATTATTAGACAAGTTTGAAAGAATATTTCATGAAGTGCCTACTAAACCTGAATTAGGTTGGAAAATGACTTGGCATTATGATATAAATAAAACCGCTAATGGTCCTTATAAAACCGAAGTAACTTATCCTAAAGGTTATAAACACGATAAGGTTAAAGCCGAAAAAGGTAAAGCATATAATAACCAACCAGTAGTAATGGTGTTCAAATCATCTGAACGTTCAAATGCTAAATTCAAAATTAAAGTATGGAATAATGAAAATATTGATTACATTATTACAGCTCCAACACTACCAGGTGTTCCTGATAATGCTATTATTTTAGAAATCGGTGTAGGTGAAAGTTTTATTGATTCTTTTAAATCTAAATACAATTTGTAATATTTATAACATATAAATTATGGGAACAAGAGCACTTATTGGATATCTAGACACAGATCAATCCCCAGCTAAATTAACTTCAACATACAATCATTACGATGGTTATCCTTCAAACTTAGGTAAAGGTTTAGAGTCATTCTATGATAGTGATGCTAAAGCAGAAGAAATCTCAAACGCAGGATACATCAGTTACCTAGATCCAGAAACAGGTGAAATCGAGGCAGCAAACCAACAAAAACCTTATGTAACTACATTACCAGATAATTTCAATGAAGCTATGATGGAAATAGCATCTCAAATTGATAGAATAGGTGGTGATTATGGTTATATTTGGGATAATGAAAATGAGGAATGGATTACTGTTAAAAATGAAGGCATCAGAAGTATGGCTGAGGATTTAGAAATGAATTTGGCTCATTTGAAAGATAAATTCGCTATGATGCCTGAACGTCCTGATCAAACTATGGAGGCTTATCACATTGGTAATGATAATGAAATGATTTCTAAAGAATTAGAAGAGGAATTTGTTCGCCAAATGAAATATAAAGCAGGAATTATAAAATAAATAAAATGAAAAAAGCAGATAATTTTGACTCAAAAAAGTGGTTAGTAGAAAACAAAATCACTTTTCAATCTCGTTTAAATGAAGAATATTCAAGTGAAAGAACAAACCAACGTGATGTAGAAATAGCAGGTGGAGAAGTTATTAATCATACCTTTGATACTATTGATATGATTGATCTTGATAATGGATATAAAGTAAAAATAACTACAACTTATTACTTTAGAGATCCAGGAGTAAAAGGATACAGTGATACTGCTAGTGATGAAAATCCTATGTTAAGTGGTGTAAAAACCACATTAATAGATCCATCAGGTAAACCAATGAAAAACCATAATTTTACAGGTTCTAGTCAATGGATGATGCTTCAAGGAGGAAAAGAATATTTTATGCCACAAATTAAAGCATGGTGGGAAGATAAAATGGGTAAGTTAGGTTTAAGTGAATCTAACTTAAACGAAGATTTAACAGACGAAATAGCAGCATTACCAAATCACCACACAGCAGAAGATACAGAAGAAGCTACATTAGTAGTTGGTAAATATGCTGTTGTTCATTATGATGAAAGTGATGAAGGAGGTGAAAATATGTACGTAGTGTGGGACAATACTGTTAATCAAGACGAAATTGGTTCATATGATGATGAACCCGAATTTGAATCAACTAATCCAGCTGAAGTAGCTGCTTTCTTGAAGAAAAATTCATAATTTAGAATTATTCTAAATGAAAGAAAGGGGTGGCTTTGTCACCCCTCTTTCGTATATTGACGACATGATGAAAGAGCAAGACAAATTTAATGGTTTATCAAGAGGTCAAGTGAAACAAATCATTAGACGTAATATGATAACACGAGTTAAGAGCAGTAAAAAGGTTTACGATAGAAAGAAAGAAAAAAGAAATTTGGAATCCTAAAAGAGGGTTCGTATATTCACGGTATAGAGATAAAAAATAAAGGTTATGGAAAAAATAAAAATAAACTCAAATTTTAAATTCACTTTCGATAGTGATGTTGAACTTAGAAGAGCTGAATTATCAGGTTACATTGAATCATATGATATGGTTCGTATCTGTGTTAAACAAATAGACAATGGAAACCAAGTTGATTTCCCAATTAAAACTAGAGAGGATTATTTTGAAACAGTTGCTAGTTTAAATGAAAGATCTAACGAGTATGATATGGTAGAAATTTACCCATCCACTCATTCGTTTGACATGTACGATTATATTTAATAAAAATAAAGTTATGATAATTACAATAATAGTAGCAGCAGCTTGGACCGGATGGACAATTCACTTAATAAAAAAATAAAAGTTATGAAAAAAACAAATGTAATTACCCCAATGTGGCTTAAATGTCAGGAAATCCTTAAATCAGGTGATTTAGAACTTGCCGATAACAAATTAATGGAATTTGTATGGAAACTAGCCGATTACACAATGGAAGGTTTTAAAGATGCCGACAAAATTGAAGGTGTAAAGCTCGAAACATGGAAAGAGCGTGTATGGTTTGCTATTGAAAATGCTGGTTTGTTACCCGAATTGAATGACTAACGAGGAACGAGATACGTTATACACTAAGCTAATGAGTATTCTAATGCTTATGGAGGATAGAGATAACAATAGAGGAGCTATATTAGAGTTGGAGAACCTAATTGAATATATTAAATTTGGACAAGTAAAATGAGCGAAAAAAAAGGTTTAACAGGTAAATTGCTTTATGATTTTAATACTGCTAAAGCAGTATATGTTAAAAATAAAGACGGTAGATTCGTTAGAGTTACTGAACGTGATTTTAGATCATATAATGGTGATAGATGGATATTTGAAAAGGTAAATGATGAATGGCAATATACACCATACAATGGACCTCTTTATTTCCACAACACAAATAGAAAATGTAAATGTCCTGTTGGTGAAGGTAAAATTCAATACATGGTTAACAAACCTTGGGTATCTGTGCGTAGACCTCATGAACGTTACTTAGAGGATTGATATTTATGTCTATGACTAACGAAGAGCTAATCGAAGAATTGTATCATAAAGCTCATGCAAAGGGTTTCTTTCATGAGTTACACGATAGAGTAAAAGAAGTAAAACAAAACGGAATAAAAGAGTGCGAACATAGATTAGTTCAAAAAGCATATAGTGAGCTTAAAAAAATTAAGCTTGCACAACCCGCCTCGCAAAATTAATCCGTATATACGAACCCACACAAATAAGTTATAAATATAAAACCAAAAGTTTTTATCATGAATATAAAAGATGGAATATTATTAATGCTAGCAAGTCTAGTATTCGGTTGGTTATTATTAAAAGCCCACCCAACAATCAAGGACCCAATGGCATTAGGTGAAATTGCGGTAATAGACACTATTAAACCGATTATCAAACAAGACACAATCGTATCCGTTAAAGGTAAAAACGTACTGTTTATAGGGGATTCACACACTGCCGCAGACTATGGATGGCAATACCAACTATGTAAAAAAACACAAATGAAGTACTTAAACACTGCCGTTGGAGGTAAACAAACAGCTTGGATGTTGGAGGTAGCCAAATTGAATATAAACTCGGGGTACGATTATTGTTTTATATATGGAGGAGCAAACGATATGGCAGGCAACAGAGCCCCAATTAAATCAGTTAAAAACATACAAAAGATTGTAAACATGTGTTTGGCTAAACAAGTAACTCCAATTGTGTTAACTGGATTTGATCCGTTAACGTGTGTTAATGTTGCCGGCCGAGATATATACAAAGGGTATCCACAACGCTACGCTAAGTTTCAACAAATGTTGATTGATTCAATTCAGGGGGCCAAAGTGTTGAAAACACATTGTATTTCGAGGACCGATTGTGGAGATTATTTATGTCATATGACAGGCTCGGGCCATAGGAAAATGTGTAATTTTATTGTCTCAGCGTGTAGGTTTAAGGTCTATTAATTATATTTAAGTTATGTGGTTACAAAATAATTTTAAATCGATTATGAATGTTGGATTGGCTTTAATTTTAGGTTTGAGTTTTATGGAGGCAAGACAAACTCATAAACAAATTAAGAAAGGTGAGGCCCAATGGTTATTAAAGAAAAAGAAAAAGAAATGAAAAAACTACTATTATTATTTACATTTTTGTTTAGTTTTTTAACTATTCAAGCTTCTCATATGATGGGTGCGGATGTTTCTTATAAATGTTTAGGAAATGGTAAATATAAAATAACCGCTAAGGTATATCGAGATTGTCGAGGTATTCCAATGGGTATTGTCTCGTTTGGAGCATATGCTGGAACAAATGGTGGAAACGGTTGTGGTAGTTATACTTTAAGTGGATTATCAAGAGTAAAAATTACTGATATTACGAGCCGATGTTCGACTGCAAGCTCACCTTGTTCACCATCTAATTCAACAACTGGTAATCAGGGAACCGAAGAACATACGTTTGAGGCTACAGTTGATTTTAATGCATCGCCGTTAAATAATTTTTTAAATAAATCAACGTGTTGTGAGGTTACATTTTATGTAAATGAAAATGCTCGTAATGGGGCTATTACTACAGGTGCTTCGGGACAAAACTTTTACTCTACTTGTATGATTAACATTTGTAATCTAAAAAAGATGAAGGACAAATGTAATAACTCACCACAATTGAGTAACCCACCGTTTGCAATCCTATGTTGTAATCAACCTTGGTATTTTAATAACGGTGCGATTGATACATTAGATTATGATTCAATTTCATATAGGTTAGTAGATGGGCTACAAGGTATACCAAATACTTCAATTACATATACATCTCCATTTTCATCACAATATCCGATGACCCCGTTTTGTGTGCCGCCAACAACAATTAAGTGTGCTCCAAATCCAAAAACATCGCCTCCTCGAGGTTTTTATTTTGATACTGCTAATGGTGATGTAATTGTAACACCCACTAAATGTGATGAAGTACCTGTGCTTTGTATTGAACAGACTGAGTGGCGAAAAGATACATCAGGAGTTTATAGAATTATAGGTAAAACAAGAAGGGATATGCAGCTATGGGTTAGGGATGATTGTGGTTATAATAAGAGTCCTGTAATCAATGGACCATTCTCATATAAAGTGTGTGAGGGTGAGAAATTATGTTTTAAAATTAAAATAACTGATGAAACTTTTACACCGTTTCAAACAACACCCGATACTGTTTTAGGTAAATGGAATGCTGGTATTCCAGGAGCAACATTTAAAGTTGTTGACCCAAAATTACGTGAAAAAGAATATGAGTTTTGTTGGACACCACCAATTGGTTCTGCGTCTGATGTGTTGTATTCATTTACTGTTACGGCAACGGACCAACACTGTTCACCACCAGCAAACTCCATTCGTTCATTCAAGGTTAAGGTAAATCCAAAACCAACGTCTAAACGTAGATACACTCAATTAAAGTGTGGAAGATTTGCTATGGAATCGTATAACATATATGCTGCCAATAGTTACTCTTGGAGCGTGAGAGATACCTTGGCAAAAGAATTATTTTATTCAACCAAGAAAACAGATACGATGAATTATTACTATGGTGGAAAATACATCATAGTTCATAAGTTAATCAGTTCAAGTTCATGTGTTACCATCTATAGTGATACGGTAATCTTAACTCAACCACCAAAAGTAATTTTGGCTAAGGCGGATAGTTTTGCTTGTTATGGTGCAACATTCACATTAAAGGCAAAAGTTATCGCAGGTAAACCCACATTGAAATACAAGTGGAACAACGGTGATACTTTGGATTACACTACCGTTAAAAACTTTAAGAAAGATTCAACTTTGATGTTGGAGGTTACTGACGGGGATGGTTGTAAATTCCGTGACACAACTTATACATTTGTTAAACCATTACCTGTAATAAATTTGGGTTCTGATAAAGTCATTTGTACGTATGAAACAAATACATTTGATGGTCAGAACAATGATACTGTAAAGTATTTGTGGAGTAGAGGTGATACAACTCGTTATATCACAACCAATCTAAAAGGATTGTATTGGGTAAAAATTACTGATAAAACATTTAAATGTATTAAATACGACACAGCATTACTTGTTGTTAATGATACTGTAATATCAAATGCGGGACTAAACCAAGCAATATGTGATAAAGACACATTCACCTTGACTGCTAGTCATAGACCACCACTATTAAGTCCTACATATACTTGGGGTGGATTGGGTAATTTATCAACCTATAAGTTAAAATCTGATATCACAAAATCAGCCTATAGGTTTACTTTAAAAACGGTACTAACTCAAAACGGACATGCATGTGAAAGCATGGATACAATGTTTGTAAGGGTTAAACCATTACCAAAAATTAGTTGGAGTCCAAAACCATTGAAACCACAATGTTATTCTTATGGTAGTATATGGTCAGAAACATTCTTGGTTAAACCTCATAATCTTGGAACATATGATGTTTGGAATGGAGACAAGTTCAAAAAATCAGGTAATATAACTTACGGATATATTCCTTATAATGGAAGATTTTTATTCAACACAACCTTACTTGACAATACCAAACTACAAGGTGGTAACAATTACACCACAAAAATGTATGTTAAGTTCAACGACACAAATGGTTGTTCTAATATAGATTCAACAACTCAAACCATATATGGTACACCATTAATTACATTGGTTCCAAAAACTATATGTCAGGATATTGGGACAATGATGATGGATTTGTTAAGAACAAGACCTGCAAGTAAATCAGGTGTTTACATGAGATGG
>Ga0208133_1000945_pt1 | contig 10584 bp, 8 predicted proteins | sample ColrivemetaGS535_FD_187595 | JGI IMG/M metagenome (GOLD analysis project Ga0208133, IMG submission 187595) | Estuarine microbial communities from the Columbia River estuary, USA - metaG S.535 (SPAdes) (version 2) | ecosystem: Environmental > Aquatic > Marine > Intertidal zone > Estuary | place... | reverse complement strand
GTGTATTAACATCTACATATTGAACATCTTTATGACTCCAAAATAAATTCTTATAATCTCTATCTAATATTTGTTGTATTGTTGCCCATCCAATGTTTGCGTTATCTATAATCAATAATGCATCGTTATAATCGGTTGCTATACTAATTAACATATTACCAAAATCAGTTGGTTCTACCTTACCTTTGTATTCAGCAACTTGCTCCATTGATTCAATATCTATGATGTGGAATGCCGAATAGTCGTTACCATCCCCTCTGCTTACATCGGCGGTTACTACATATGAACGATTATAATCTGGTTTTTTCCATAACCATATATTATTATCAAACCCTGTCTTTTCAATTGGGTCACATACGTTGTTTTCACTATACCATATTAAAAGGTCACCATCAATTACATTATCACCCGACGAAATGAAATCGCAATCACACTCTTGTGCTGCTTGTTTTTCACCCAATTGTTGCGTTTGTTCATCTCTCCAATCTTGTTCTCTATCAGGATGTACCGTCCAGTGAAGTTTGATAGGATTGAATAAATTTTCACCATTTTCTGAACTAACCCACATTCTATGAAACCAATTTCCCACACCATTAGGAGTAGATAAGGCAATACAATCACCACCGGTAGCCAAAGTCAATTGAGTACCAGTCCATATTTCATCAATATAATCAATAAAGGCTGCTTCATCAAATACTAAAAGGGATAAGGCTTCAGAACGACCGGAGTCAGGTTTTGAAGATACTGCTTTTACTTGTGAACCATTTTTTAATCTAAGGGAGAGTTTGTTATCCTCTGATTCAGATACTCTTAACCATACCGGTAGTAACTGATTCATTGTTCTAACTTTTAATACTAAGTTCTTTGCTACATCTTGTTTGTTTGCAATAATAAGAACGTTGAAATCATCATTGAATATCATTTTCCATAGTGCATAACCTGCTACTAATGTTGATATACCTAACTGACGTGATTTAAGAACAATATTATATCTATGTTCTTTAAAATTTGTTAGGGTATCTTCTTGGAAAGGATATAGTTCGAATGGTATTTTTCCTCTAATTGGATGCTGAATTTTACAATATTTTTTCATAAAGTATACCGGGTCACCGGCACACTTTTGATATTGTTCCTTAATTACATCCTTTAGGGATTTTTGTGGAGTATTCATTATTTTTTCAATCTAATCTTCCAATATACACCACCACCAATATAAGGGGCCAATGTTCCAGTTGTACCATCAATCGTTCTATTTGCAACACCAACTCCTAAATGATACATCTTATCCGATTTTGTATTGATTAAAAATCCCATACCTAAATGAGATATTAAATCTGCTTTATTAAATCCACCTTCTAAACCATAAAAGAATTTTGTTTTAGGTAATTCTTTTACAATTGTTGTTTCTTTAATAACTCTTTGTTTAACACTTGCATTGAAAGTTCTACCCAATATTTTGTTTTGAGTGATAGTATCAATTAAAGATACGATACCTAAACTATCTGGTAATTGTAATGTATCTTTGTAAATGTTCTTTGCAAAATAGTCTTGTAGTAAAGCTTGAGTATCTACAATTGCGGGAATGGTTACTTCCTTAATTGTTTCGTGATAAATATCTTCACCTTTTTTAGTTACTACCTTTGTCTTAACTACTTCAACTGTATCAATTTCATGTTTAATAAGTTCATATTTTTTACCGTCTACTTTTACAATTTCACCTGTTGTTTTTTTGTTTCCACCACATTGTTGGAAAACTACCACTGCAATTAATACTAATATTGCAATGTTCTTAATGTTCAAAAATTTCATTATATTTCTCCTTTATTATTTCCCAATCCTCATCTACTGCGGTTTGGAATGTTATTATTAATTCGTTTAGACCCGCTATATCTGAATCTAAATCTCTTTTTACTTTTTCAATATCACCATCGATACTCCACTTTTCAATACTACCATCTTCGTTTACAATAGTAGGAACTGTGTCTGCATCTTTTCTAGCTTGTTCAAATCTTGCCAAATCATCTTTAATTGTTCCTAATGCTTTTGAGTTCATTTTCCAATACTCATAGTTCTGATAGATACCTTCTAATTTAAGTTTAGCTTCTCTTTCTACTAAACAATTAATACAAAATCCACTTTGTTTAATAAATCTTAAGTTAGCTCCTTTTGGATTTGATGTTTTGCATTCTTTGGATTTACAAGTAGTTAGTATATCTAAATATGCTCTTGCCTCATCATATTGGGTAACTGTACTTTTAAATCCTTCATGTTGCTCCCATTCTTTTCCGTTTGCATCAAACCAAGTATCACCAACTTCTCTTTTTTCTTTTACCTTATCCCACCCTACCGTTGCATTTCCACTCTCTCTACCATGCATCACATCCAATATCTTTTTTCTACTCGGATGCATCCATGTCTTCTTATCCTTATTACCTTTGCTCTTAATTAACATAAATTGTAACTTTATATATAAGTATATATTTTTATCGGCTAAACTTAAAAATTCCTAAAATTTGGTTCAAAGGTGCGAATGCTCCCGTTAATTTATAAGCGTTTCCTTTGTAACTAAATACGATTCCTTCACTCGGTACAATTTTTTCAAACCCACCAATTGCATTTAATCTACTCAATTCTTTTTCTAATTTTTTTATTTGAGATATTGTTCCACCACTCATAATTTGATTAGCACTAGATTCTAATTCAGCTCTCATTGATTGTAATGCTTTATCTGGTTGTGCAGTTAATACTGAACTCATAAATGATAATACCTCCGCACCAACTCCTAAGAAAATATCTTCAAACTTTCTAAGATTGCCACTCATAATAGTAGTTTTAGGTCCTTTATCTATTCCTTCTGCCCATGCTCTTGCTTTATCATCTTTGATATCACCTACTCTCATACTTTTATCATCAAACGCCCATCTCTTAACTAAACCTGCCTTTTCTAATGCTGATATTTTCTTTTTTGAATTAACTATAAAGTTTTCCCACCACGCTTGATGATAATCTGCTACACCATCTTTATCTGTTAATCCAAATTCAGATTGTAGTTTTGAAATCATTCCTTTAAATTTACCTTTTTGAGAACTTAATTGTTTTGTTTTAGGTAATTTAACAATTGGAGGTCCTTGTATTGTGTATTTAGATTGAACATGTGCATTAATTTGCTTTAACATACCACCTAATATACTTTCTGCACCATCTACTTTACCAATTGGATTTCCTGCTTCATTGTATTCAACTGCATTATGGAAAACTAAAAGTGCTTGATTGTAAGGAATAACATTAACCGATGTAGGCCATATTACTTCTAAATTTACAAACACTTTACCTTCTTTAAATATTTTATCTTTTTGTGCCTGAGATAATCCTCTAATTGCATTTTCCAAATCTTTCATTGCGAAATTATATGCATCAGTTAATCCGCCTCTACCGCCAAACTTAGTTGCTACACCATTGATATCCATTGCATTTGCTCCAGCGTTTGCTAAGTGCCCTTTATTTCTAGCTGATATTAATCTACCACTCTTCCAACTTATTGCCAATGCTTGTCCGTCAGTCTTTTCTCTAACCACACCTAAGTTTCCATCTAATGCATTATTTACAATTGCTTTCAAATCACCAAATGATAAATTCATTCTAACATCAAATGGATGATTCATATGTCCATATGCACCACCTTCATTTATAATACCTTCTTCTACTTTTCTGAATGTTGTTGCTTGTTTACCATTGATTGTTGGCATGCCATGTGGGTCTTTACCTATATCTTTAATGGTTACTCTTTTGTTTTTAAACTTACCCATTAAAACATCGTCACCTTTATCTACATCTACATTTATATCTTCATCTACTTCAATAATTACTTCTGCTACTGTATTTGTATCACCATCTAATTTACCATCTTCTTTATCTCTATTGTAATCTTGTATAGCATTGTCCCAAACATCTAATGGGATTTTACCATCTTTCATTTGTTTAGCATAATGTAGTGTAAACCATTCAACATATTTATCATTATCACCATCCATTTCTTTTCCTGCAAATAGTGCGGCTTTACCAATTCCACCGATTGCAATTTCTGCAACCAAATGTTCTGCTAAATGTACTCCCAAATGTTTCATTAACATTCCAACCCCATGTCCTATTCCGCCACCTAATATTACACCCGCTGCACTCATTGCAATCGTTTTACCTAATGTTTTGAATGCATCTTTTTCTTTATCACTTATTGGTTTACCTTGAAATAAATTTGAAATACCTTCACCTGCGTGCTTAAATGTATGTCCTAAATGTGCCATTTCCTTTTTTACGGATGGTACAATTGATTTTACTTTATTACTAATTGCTTCACCAATATTACGTCTAACTGGTGAATTTGCTTTATGTTGATTACCTCTAAAGAATTTTTTCTCATTCTCAGACCATTTTGAAATATTATTTTTAATTGCTTTAGCTACAACTTTTGGATTTTGAACTGCTTTAGTTGTTACTTTGCCTAATCCTGCTTTGTTTGCATCAGTTTTTCCTTTTGTTGGTTGCATTCCACTTGCAGGTGTTTCTTTATTTGCATCTGAACCAGGTCCTGCTTCTTGTCCAGATTTGGTGGCCACACCATATTCATTTGCAAAATCATTTGCTGACTGAATTGCGGTATCAATATCCTGGTCAACAATCATTACTTTTAATGGAATTGGTGCTTCTGGATGTTTTATATTATATGATGTAATTGCTGCCCATCTATGGTGTCCATCAATTACATATCCATCTTTACTTACATAAAGCGGCGCAGTTAAATTTGGATTTGTTGGGTCTGCTTCTAATCCCGCTTCCATTCCTAATACTTTATCACCAACTAATTCTGTTTGAGTTGCTTTTAATGATTCTGCAGGTACTTCTGTATTTGTTACTTTAATACCTTTATCTTCCAACATTTTTGCATATAATTTTTCACCATTTATTTCTTCCGCATCCGGTTTTGCTTTACCTGCTTTTTTTTCTGCTTCTAAATCTTTTTCAGCTTGTGAACCAGGTTGTGGCTTACCTTTAAATTGTGGCATTTTTTTACGAGGAATTCCTTTATTTCCATTACAATATAAGTTAGTACCTGGAACAGATATATCACAAAGATTATATGTGGGTTCTCTTTCTGAATCTACTTCTTTTTTAAAGTCTTCCATTTCTTCTGGTTTAACTTCATCTTTTGATTTTAAACCTCTACGTTGTAATACTTTTTCAGTTGCTTGTTTTTTATCTTCATCAAAATGTTTTGCTAAACCTGTAATTTTTGTATTTACTTCTTCTTTAAATTTAGGTGGAATATCATCTAATGTAGGCTTTACTTTAATTGATGTGCCTGCCACATTTCCTTTATCATCAACCGGAGCCGTTTGATTCATCGGAGCTGGTTTCTTTTGTTGTGGTTGCTGTGGTTTTTCTTGAGCTTGTGCAGGATTAGTTAATGGTTTATCTAATGGTTTTTGTGTTTTGTTTGTACTATTTGTACCATTTTGATTATTTGCGCCAGGTGTTGGTTTTGCTCCAACTTTATTATTTGCACCCGTCATTGGTCCGCCGGCATTTCTATTTGCGGGTGGTTGTGATTGTGCACCACTTTTACCAACTAATGCCATCGCTGCTCTATACGATGGATGGTTTTTATCGTAATTTAGTGCTGAACGAACTTTTACTTTCTCACCTGTTTCCGGATTGTCTACTAATTGGTCTAATGTTTTTTCATCATATCCACTACCAGCTGCACTTGCTTCGTTTAAAGCTTTAATTAACTTAGTGTAAATTGCTTTATCAAATTTACCAAAAAACTTTTCAAATTCTTTTTGTTTTCTTTCGCCACCCATTCTATTGTTACGGAACATATTTCTAACATCCGTTGCACCAAATGAATTAGATGGTAATGCTGAATAAACATATGCATTTACTGCATATCCTTTTAAATTTTTATCGTTGGTATATGGTTTGAAATAATTACCACCTAATCTTGCATCATCTTTTTCACCAACTGCTACAATTAATGCAGTAGTTATATCATCATATCCTCTCAATATTTCTACTGGTTGATATGGTTGTTTTACTTTTACAAATTTTGAAGATGGTATTCCAAATAATTTAGTTGCAATTTCTTTCTTATCGTTAAATGATAGGGGAGATTTATCACCATCTTGCACATCGGATGTTGCAATATATACATTTTTAGAACCAAATTTTGATACCAATGCATCATAAACTTTTTTATGACCTTTGTGAAATGGTTGGAAACGTCCACCATACACTACAATTTTGTCTGTAACGGCCTGTTTTAAAACAGCTTCAACAATAAAATTAGCTAATTCCATAAGTATAAATATACATTAAACGTTCTTATAGATAAATGGGTCTCTTTTTCTTAGTTCTTTTATTTTCTTTTTAAACTCTCTTTTTAATTTCCAAGTTTTGTATAAACTTATCAATTTTTTAAATAAACTTATCATATTAATTTTTAATTTTTTATTTATATTTTTCGTTCCATTCATCTTTTATACTAGCATAAATAGTATCTGTTATTAATTTTTGACCTATTGGGTTAAAATGTTGGTCATGTCCGCATTTTGGATAGAAGGTTTCTTCAATTGTTAAACCATGCTTACCATATATCATATCTTTAAAATTACTATATGTTTTTCCATCTATTTCAAATTTTAAAAGTTTATCTTTAAAATATTCATTATTTTTAATAGCTGTATCTGTTTCTGGAAACCAATTAAATACTCTAATTATAATATCTGGATTTTTTTCTTGTATTTCTTTTAGTAATATTTCAAATTCTTTTATTGTTTTTTCTGCTACTTTTTCTACAAATGTTTCAAATGAAATTGTTTTAGAAACTTTATCCATCCAATCAAATTTATCTTTATATTTACTAGCTGGTTCGTATAATATTGCATCTATTTCAATATGTTCTCTAAATAAATCTGTAAATTGAATTACTATTAAACCAATTTCATTTAACTCAATATAGTGTTCATCCAAATACGGAGAGCTATTATTTGAATATTTTGGTGATAATAATCGTTTTAATGCTGTATATATAGTTGCATTTGTGCCGCCATTTTTTGAGCCATTTATATCAATCGTATTTAATTTATCTGCTAATAATTTTGAATATCTATTATATCTAATAAATTGATATTGTGCATTTGTTAAATATTTTGCATCCCAATATTGTTCATCTGGTACATTTACCGATGGTAATTCTGAAAAATATTGTAATCCTTCGCCAAATGTAAATGAACACCCTCTACACCAAATTGCCTTTTTCATAGTTTATATTTTTTATTAGGTCTAAATACCTAATCTCATTAAATTTATTCAAATTAGATAATAATGTATATTCAATTTCAGATATATTATTCCCAATGTTTAATATAACATTTCTATTATGTTGTAATATATCATAACTATTATGAATTTTTTCTTTTAATAAGTTGAAATCCAGTTTGTTTAATTTTTCAATTTCAGTTATAATTAATTTCATTCTAGTATTATTATCTTCTATTGTATCGTATGTTTCATCTATTAACCAATCAAATGTTTTAAACCCTATTTCTTTTAAATATTTTAACATATATGGTCTACCTATTACAATAAATGGTTGCATATGCCATAATGGTTTAAAAATCTTTTCACTTATAAAATCATTATCATTATAAAAATTAGTTTCAGTTACAATACTAAATAATGATTTTTCATATAGTTCTGAGTTTTCATCTTTATACCCATTAACATCTTTTATGTTTTCTATATCTGCAATTGATTTATTGGGAATGGAATCAAATTTATTTTTTAATTCAAAATTTGTTGTAAATTCAAATAATACGTCATCGGATATTAATGTTTTATCATATGATATAATACTTTCATTTTTTATATTTTCATATAGTTGTAATAATACTTCTAATTTATGTACTTCTAATCTTCTATTTAAAAATAAAAATTTATGAGTTTTGTTTTTAAAATATTTAGCAGTATCCAATTCTTTATATTTGTTATAAAAATAAAAAGAAGAAAATGGTATATAATAACTATAATTTATTATTTTAGGAAATGTTTCTTTATCTATTCCATTTTCTAAAATAAACTTATTAACTTTTTTTTCTAAATTAAAATCATTTAATATTAAAATAGAATTTTTTGTTGATATTCCATTATTTTTTATTCCTAAATATAAATTTTTTAAAAGCCAATCGTTTACCCATCCTTCATGTGAATAATTTATTACAAGTTTTCCATTGTCATCATTGATATCTTTTTTTATTTTTTCAGGAATATTTTTGAAAAAATTTCTATATCCACCACCTCTTTCATCTACAAATAAATTACAAGAATAAGATAAATGTCCCCATGGTTCAATTACATATACCCAATCTTTTTTATTAGATTCATATGGTATACATTTTATTAAATTTTTACTTAATATTATTCCAAATAAATCGTTCCAAATATTAAAATCTTTTCCAAATGTTTTTTCTAAAGCGTTTGGCAAATGATTATAGGTATCTTCATCTTTTTGATAATTAAACATTATGTAATTTACCAATGCCTCATCCATACCATTTGGAATGTAACCTTCTACACTCCATTTATCAAATACCAAATTAAGCATAATATAATTCTGGATATTCTACTAAACAATGAATGCCACCTTCTTTTGTTGCATATTTGTAAGCTAATTCAATATCTAATGGTGTTTTTAAATCGTGAAATTCTATATTTTTACATAAAGATTTAAACTCTTCAAAATAATTTCCTCTATGTTGATGTCCTGGATCAATTGGTTTATCACTACCTTTACCTAATCTAATAATTAAATTTGGTTTCCATTTACCTTCACTCATTATACCAATTTTATCAACGTGATTTATTAATTGATTTGATGCACAAATAATAAAATCCCAACGAGGATAAAACGTAATAACTCTTTTACCTGCCATTGCCATTCCTAAACTCATTCCCATTTGTGATTCTTCCATAACAGGAACTTCAATCATTTTTTCTTTAGGAACAAATCCTAAAGTTGTACTCATAGGATTACCTTGATAAACTATTTGTTGACCAATAAAAACAGAATCTTCTAATTCTGCTAAATTTTTCATTGCTTCAGTTAAAGCATCTTTGTATGGTGTATATTCTGGTGAACTCATATAAGTTTTTTTGTATTGTTTCGTTTTATAATATCCGTTAATCTACATTCTTCAATTGCAAGTTGTTCAGTTAAATCATATCTAACCGAATCTAATCTTTTTCTTATTTCAGTTAATTCAGCTTCCAATTCATCATTTAATTTTTGTTTTAATTCTTCTTTTAATTTTTCTGATTTTAGTGCTATTATTTCTGGATCTATTTGAATTGAATAATTAATTAATTTTTGTTCTTCTATTTCTGTTTGTTCTATTATATCACCCCTAACTTTATCTAATTTAGATTTTAATATTAATATTTCAGTTTGTAATCTAATTTCTTCTTCTTTTATTAATTCATTACTTAATTTAACATCATCATTTATTTCTTCTATTACCCCAATTTTTTTAATTACATTTTCTGCAATTATTCTATGTCCTAATAATGACGGGTGGCTATCTGAAACTAATACTTTAAATGTTCTAAATACATATTGATTGCTTAATTCCGGTCTTTCTTCGTTACATAATGTTTCAAAATCGTAGTAGGTTTTATTTAAATAATTTAATTTTATTAATCTTTTTGAAAAAAATTTATCTTTTAATAGTATTGGGGTATAATGTATTCTCCAATTTAAAAAATAAACAATTACACCATTTGCAATATGTTTTAATAATTCTTGTTTTATCTTAATAAGAGATTGTTTTATAAAATATAATTCAAATTCTCCAATTGATTTAAAATTATTTTTATAGTATTCAAAAAATAAATCATAGTGTTTTTTTCTATCTAAATATTTTTCGGTTGATTTAAATTTATATTCAGTATCTTCGTATCTATTATACAAAATATCATCTACATATATTTTTATGTTTTCATCATTATGCGTAAATTCAAATTCTTCTCTATATACATCTGTTAATTGGTATATTATATGAGAAATTTGATTTAAAGATTTTATATCTTTTATAAATTTTGTAGACCAAGTATTAGAACCACCATTATCGGCTCTTAATATAACTTCTTTATTAAAATGGTTACCAACTAATGTTGGAAATCTATTATTAATAATACATTCCATTTGAGAATTAGATATTAATTTTGGGTCAAACTTATGTGTTTTTGGAAAAAAGACATCGTTTTGACCGGAGTAAAATTGTAACCCTTCACCCCAAGTAAAACTATCACCTGCAAATAGAATTTTTTTCATTAATCTTTAAATTCATCTTTATGTTCTAAGTACCACTCATATGCATTTGCTAATCCATCTTCTAATGATGTAGTTGCTTGCCATCCTAAATTATCATAAATCTTAAATGAATCAATCTTACGAGTTGGAATCATAGATGGTTTACCTTTAATAAATTCAGTTGGTGCATCAAAGTTTGCAATTCGTTTCATTATTTCTAA
>Ga0208133_1000942_pt1 | contig 10594 bp, 6 predicted proteins | sample ColrivemetaGS535_FD_187595 | JGI IMG/M metagenome (GOLD analysis project Ga0208133, IMG submission 187595) | Estuarine microbial communities from the Columbia River estuary, USA - metaG S.535 (SPAdes) (version 2) | ecosystem: Environmental > Aquatic > Marine > Intertidal zone > Estuary | place... | reverse complement strand
ATTACTTGTGTCCATTCTATAGTTAATTGCTAAACCCATTAGTTCACCAAAACTTTTAAATGATGTGGCACCAATAGAACGTGATACAGAACAATTTGGGTCTAAGTTTTTATCAACACAAATTTCTTTTATAAATTCATCTCTTGGACCCAAATCAACAAAAGTTGTTGGAAATCCAAGTATATTATTTTGTCTTGTAAATGTTAAGCCATCACTACTACTAAATGCAGAACGATAATAAAATCTATTTTGTTCTACAACATATCTAACAACATTTCTACAATATTTGATTGCTGTCTCTATTCCACTGGTTACATTTTTTGCTTTGAATTGAAAGAAATATAATGAGCCTGATAACCAGTTATCAATGAAACTATAATTAACAATTCCACCACAAAACATTTTACCAACTCTCTTCCTTCTATAATATTCTTTTAAAATTCCAGTTAATCTTGCTGATGATTGTGTGCCCGGTACAATGTAGAAAACTCCATTTGAAAATTCACTTCTTTTACTTGGTGTTGCAGTATGTAAATAAAAAACTTCACTTTCCATATCTCTACATTGTGCTAATCCATTAATTGGTGGACCATATGGAGCGTTTCCTGTTACGCCTGTTGCGTTACCAGAAATTAATGTTGATTCTACATTATATCCCGCTAAAAATGTTGGTTTATATACTCTCGTATTACCTGAAGTTACAAAATAACCTGTTGCTAATGACTCGTCATATAATGTGTCATATAATTCACAGCCTGATTCAGTTGCTCCTGATATTGATGGTTCGGTTTCAAATACACCAATTTTTCTAACATTAACAAGGTATCCAATATTTTGATTAAAAATAAAATCTCTATCATTTAATTTAAAAACACCATCTTCTTCATAGATATATGAACCGCCTAATGAAGGGTCAAGGAACATTATTCTATCACCATATTGAATTGCATACTGAGTTTGGTCACTCGTTAATTCTGAAAAATCATTAACGGCTGTTGCACCTTGACTAATACAATACGAATTACTTGTTGTTCCTGTTATGTTATCGATACTATTACCTAATGTTATGATTCTATCGTAAGCGTTTGTTGTAATTCCCGTTAATCTAATTTCTGCCACTTTACAATTAACTAAAGGTGCTGTATCACCACCACCCCCAACCGTTATGTCCTCAGCTGAACATTCTTCACATTCTGGATAATTAACTAAACTTAATTTAGTTGTATTGTTAATTTGTAATAAACTTGCCGCTCTTCTTATTCCTCGTCCTCCTCCGAGATCAATTATAATTTCACCAAGCGGACCTAAAACATCTTTTACTAAAAAATTTAACGCCTGAAGTACCACCCATTTAATTATGTAATCTAAAGCCAATAAAAAATCAGCAATTAATAATGTAAACGTATAATTTTTAGTTCCAAAGTTTACTGGTGGTGTTACGTTTTCGCTACAATCCTCTTCTTCACTCGGAACCAATTCTTTCAATCCTAGATATTGATTTTTTCCAATTACACCATTATTAACATATGAAGATTGTAAAGATGATACAGTATAAACTTTATTATAATTAAATCTATAAAAATAATCTCGTGGATAAAATTCTCCATTTTGGTTATACAAAATTCCGTAATCAGAATTAGTACTAACAGCATTTTGTGGATAACCACTCCATTCTGTACCGAAATAATATGAACTATCAATATCGTTTTGATACTCTCTAATATTTGGTATTAAATAATCCGCATTTAATCTTGCCCTTGATAAATCATTATCGTTTAAATCAATTCTTAGACGGTAACAACCTGATGTTGGTATACCTTTATTTGGGTCATTTGTAATTTCGTTTTCACCAAACTCATTAGTTACAACATAATCCATATTCATTGGTAATGGTAAAACAAAACCGCCGTCGTCTCCTATGCTTTCGTCAAGTGGAAGATATTGTAAATATGGTCTACTATTTTCATCTCTATGCGGCGTAAATCGTATTGCTTCAATCTTACCTGATTTTGCAGTTAAGTCACATTTTCTACCCATTTTAGCTTTTGGTGTACAATTCTTGTTAATTGCATTTTTACCACTATCGGTATAGATACCACCAATTACATATGCATTTGGTTGTATTCTAATACCTAAATCAGATGTGTCAAAATCTGCTCTTGTAATTGCTATTTCACATAAGCTTTCATTACCCCAAAAAGGATAAACCTCAATATTTCTGTCAAACGAAACAATCTGTGGTAATGAATCTAAGTCATTTGAATCTTTAAATGTGTAATCATTTTTAAAATTATCAACACTTCTTCCTAATCTAATTAAATCTTGCGGTCTCAAAGAAAAACAACCGATGTCTGAAAGGTCAATATCGACGTGTAATTGGTGATTACCAATTGGTACACCCCAAATCATAAAGTCACCAGCATCATTAGTTTTTACTGTATAATTGTAATATTTTTCAAAAACTTCTAAAACTTCCTCTCTTTGTAATATATCTGTTTGGTCAAAAAATGTTCCGGTTGCTGTATGACCACCATGTTGTTGTCTAGATGGTAATAAATTATAACGATATCCATCAGCATTCTTGTCATTATATTCTCTGTATGGGTATAATGCAGAGATAACTGGATTATCAGCATCAGCGTCGTCTAATGGCACAAAAATAGAGACTCTAGCGTTACCTAAGCCAAAACCATTATTTGCTGTTACCCTACCGCAAATAACACCATAATCCGCACAACCTGATGTGTAAATCTGTTCTTGTGAAAATTTTAGGGATAAAATCTCAAGCACGTCGAAATCTTGTTTCAATTCAACGTTTATCTTTTGATCCTTACCTAAATTTGTTGAAATCCTGTGTTTTTGCATTCTTATAATAAATAGAAACTATATTATTTTCTACTATTATAACTAAAAAATCAATTAAAATGTAGTGGTTCCTAAAGTCTTAACCCTTACCTTGATATCTTTATTTGGAAATCTAATTTGATATATCTGATTTGACTTCATGTATATCGTGTTATCCAACTGCTGAATTTCTTTAGTTTGATTGTCTTTATATTTTTGTGCTACTTGTGCTGATGAATACTGACCACCTATATTATTATAAACGCGTATTTCTATTACGTTTTCAACACCACTAACATTACCAATAATATTATGTAACCCACCAACTAAAAGTGGGTCTCCCATTTTTCTTTTACCATAATCAAAATATTGTGTTACATTCTGAATTACAGTTTGAATAATGTCAGTTTGGTTTTCATTTTTGTTTACCGCTAAATCAATTTCCAATCTCATATCAACCACTTCACCGCTCGCAATATCGATAAAATCATTAATCATTTTATATTCAGAAAGAAAATCTAAAATATTGTTTTTTAATGTGCTAGAAACTAAATCAGTTAGATTTCCGTTTTCGTCATAGGATAATAATTTTATTTTTACTTTATTGTCCTCTTCCATCACATTTACTTTTGCTGGTGCACCATATGTTGATGGCATGTTTTCAATTAATGATTTGTAGTCATTTAATGTAACCGCTCTATTCTGTGCAGCAAAATTATATGAAACCATATTACGAATTTCTTCAATCGTAGGTTGGTCTGCACCACCAACAGCAGGTGTGATATTTGTAACTCTTAGTGAATTTATGACTTGTGTGTTTGTTGTAGTATTTTTACCATTAACAATAAATTCTAACGAATCAACGCTATTGATAATATTAACACCCAAATTGGTTTCTTTTCCACCACCTACTCTATATTTTATAAATAAAGTTGTTCCACCTCTAGGTATTTCACCTAATGACATATTATTAAGATATGACGCTAAACTAACTTTCATTTCACCAGCCATAAAATTATCCAAATTGTCCATCGGATTTACGTTACCTGAACCAAACGTTACTGAAAAGTAATTTTCAGGGGTATATTCTGTTACAAATTTCTTACTTACTGATTTGTATGTACCAGCTTTAAAATTCGCGGTATCTGAAACTGCCGTAGGGTCTGTCACGAATACTTTATCTTCTATCAAGGATTTAACTTCATACCATTTATTTGATTCATCCGCAAATTCAGAATAAGTTGGGTTAGAGAAAAATGTTGTACCATCTTTATGAATTATTGATGTAACACCTAAAACATTTTGTTCTGGTAAATAAACTTTTAAAAATGGTTTTTGGTCTACATCTGTAATAACTCTCCTAAAAATTTTTGTAACACCATTAACTACTGCTTCTCTTTTTGTTATGGTATATTTTGTTAATTTGTTATTAGCATCAAAATTTGGTATTTTAATTCTATTTGGTTCACCTTTATTATTAAATGGGTTAGCAAAATCAATGTCATCTATTGTTTCAAAAATTTGTCCTCCACCGGAAATTTGTGCTCCTGATCTTAAAACACCTAAGTAGCTTTCATCTTCTTTATCACCCTTTACTGGTACGTCTATTGAAAAATCACATAAGGCTACCGATGGTCTAACACCCGGTATTTTAATTCCATATGTTTTTGCGATATGGAACAATGATTGTTTTTGTTGTGCAAAATCCAACATCGTTTCTTGCCATACTCTATCAATATGAAAGTGTAAGTTATCTGCTACTGCAGCATTTATATCCAGTAAAACTGAATAAATTGAAGCGTCATTGAAATTTTGAACTAAGTCTGGGTAGTATTGTTTAGTAAAACTAACTAATTCATTTCTCAAACCAGCGAAATCTCTTACTCCGTATGTTATTTTTTTAGCCATTATATATTAATTATTATGAAATCAGAAGTTGAAAATGCTCCGTTATTAACTGTATAGTCTATTTTAACTTTTGCTGTGTATGGTTTATTTGATGCATCTGAAACTCTAAATAAACGTTCATCTTCACCTTGTTTAAACGTTTTGATTTCATCAGGGTCGTCTTCAGCTGACATTACTTGAATTGTGTTTATGTCTAGATTTGGAATATATGTTTTAACCGATGTTCTAATCTCATCTTCAATTAAGTTAAATGTTATTAAATCATTTTGGTCAAAAATAAATTCATACAATCTAGTACCAAAATCCGGTAAGTAATATCTACTACCCCTTCTAGTAAGTAATAAATGTATTAGGTTTGCTCTAACTTCCCTTTCAGGTGTTTCTGTCATTCCTAAATAATCGCCCTTTAATGAATCCCTAAATGGGAAGTCGATACCATATGTCGTCATATCTATAAATATAATAATTCATAAAATGGTTATGTATCTTCTTTTGGTTTTATATTACCTTTAATATGGACCGGTTCATAGGGACAATTTTTACATTTATTACCACAACAATAGCCCCTGTTTAATAAAAAAAGAGAAGTCAGAACCATTAGTCCTGACCCCTCCTCTATAATGTAATCAACCCCTTCTTTCATTATATACTTGTTACGTCGCAAGAAGCACCGCTACAAGCTTGAGCTGCAAAATCTGAGATGCTCTTATATTGAGGTTTATTTAGAATTTCACCAAAATTAACTTCTTTAAACTGACGAGTGATAGTTTCCCACTTATAGAATAAATGTACATCTTTTAAACAATATACCATTTTCTTTAAATCACCTTTGAAGTAATTCTTTGCAAATTTCTTTGATCTTGAAATCCAATATTTCTTTAATAAAACTTGTTCTCTTGTTCCTGTAGCGAGAATAGTGTCATCAAGTAAGTGTTCTGTAGCTAACCATAAGTTTTGATTAAAGTAATGTAACCCGTCTATAATCAAACCAGAGGCCAATACAGACCCTTTACCATATGTTTCAACTAACTCATCAAGATTTAGTACTGAAGTGAATGGCGCTTGGTTAAAATCCTTGTCACCATAGTCTGACATAAAGCTCACCGCAGTGAAGAAATCTCTTTGTTCCCAAATATAATCAACAATTGCATCTTTATCATCAATGATAACAGTACAAGATGTATTATGATTAACAGGCATGTAAGCACATAACTCAGGATTTGTACCCGCGTTTACCCAATGTTGTTGAACTAACTTGATTAACTCAAGGTGTTTGATGCCTTTCATATCTTTTTTAAACAACCCTACTTTTGGATTTTCAACAGGAACAAATACAACATAGTCGCTCTTGGTTGATGACCATACGCTTTCTTCTAATAAGAACGCCATATTTTCTTCTAACCATTTTGCTGTATTACTTTCTTTATTTAATTGCATAATACGGAAATACTTTTCAGAATGTTCTGGATGAATTCCTGAAGCAGTTCCTAATACAACAGATGCGTTACCTGATGGTTTAACACATGTTGTTCTTGCCGCTTGGTTAATTCCAATAACAGCCGCAACTTCTTTGTTTGTGTCTTTAACAACCTGTGCCCCTTCTTCTAATAATTCAGCATTAAACAATTTTGGATTATTCATCCATCCTGTAATACTAACACCTAATAATGCTTCTCTTTTAAAAATCTCTTTACTTGTTTCACCCAAATACGGAAACTCTGTATAGCCTGCTTGTAATGTACCTAAAATAGACGCATCCTTACAAGCTTTTAAAAATTTCTCTTTTGTTGTTGCCTTTTCAGCATTGATTTCTGTTAAGTTACAACCTTGAATTCCAAACTTAGATTTATTATCTTTAACATATTGTTCTACTTCATCGTATTTTATTTTACCAAAATCGATTGTATCTAATACTGGTATTTTTAAAATTTCAAAACATGGATTAAACATATCAAACCAACTATTTGCAAATACGAAACCAATATCATTTGCACCATCGTTTAATTGTACTAAGTAATTAAATTGTTCTTTATTAACTTCGCTTCTCAATAATAACACTGAGTTATTACTACGACCTCTTTGTGGGTTTTCCATTCTCCAATTACCTGTCTTAGCGTGAATCATCTCATCATCGTTAGGGTCAACAATCATATTCAAAGCTGAACGTCTAACACCACCAGACAACACAGCATCAGCTGAGTGACAAATAATATCAAACGCTAAAATTGGTCTAATTTTTTCACCTTCATTAGCAATCCATTTTTCAATTAACGTTTCAATTTTTTCTAGTGATTGTTTTAAACCTTCTGGACCAGGGGCTTTGAATCCACCACTGATGAACGCGCCTTTTTCTCTAATGTACGAATAATCAAATTTAATTTCATAACCAGCATATTCTGGAAATGGTTGTTCATCTACAAAATAAGATGACATTAAAACACCTAAAGAATCTGACCATCCTTCAATTGAATCTTCAATATAAAAGGTCTTAGTTCCCAAAGTTCTTTTTTGTAGTCGACTTAAATTATTTACAAAAGGAATTGATAAGCCTCCGCCAAATCCACAACCAGACAATGCTAAATAAAATATTTCTTGAAACACTCTATTACGAGCAATGTGACCTGAAGTACAGTTAAACATCCTCGTATTATGTTTCATAATTTGGTCGTGCCTGTATTGCAAATTTCTTTGTGATGCTAATACAGATTGTTCTTTCATGCTCTCAAGCGCACTTTCTAGATATGGTTCTACGGCCGAGCCAATAGTTTCATATTTTTTTCTATGACCATCAATTATGTTTTCGCAGGCATCTTCCCATGTCTCATACCTTTGTTCTTTTTCTTTCCATTTGAAATAATCTGAGTGCAATTTAAGATCACTCAGAAATTTTTTACCTTTCTGCATCGTTTTTTGTTCCTTTTAAGTTTTATGTGTTATTGTGTTACGGTACCTTTCTTCTGCTGTGCCTTCCTGTATATATCGGCAGTTCGAGCAGCTCTGTCTTGTGTCTTCTGTTCTTCGTGTCCTAGAAGTGTATTTTGTGATTCGGTATCAATAACTAAAAATTCGTTGTTAAATTTACAATTTTGCCATATAATTCCATCCTTACCAATACGTGATTTAAGTAATGTTAATGTAGCTAAATTATGTTCTTTTTGTTCTAATGTTTTACCAATAGATAATATTACGTGTGCGATTTGTGCCTTCTTAATTGAACCTCCCATCTGGTCACCAGTTACAACTTCAGATGAAATTGATTCACGATTACCTTGTGTTGCCGTCCAAATTGCCATTCCAAATTCCCCTGTCATAGATTCTAAGCTTCGCATAATAGAACCTTCACCCTTCCATTCTTCTCCATTTACAGATCTTTCAGCTGAAATACAATCCACGTAGTCAATAATCAATAAATCAATGTTACTTGGACTTTCAGAATTAATTTTTCTTATTTTATTTTTTATTTCTGTAATTGTCACATTATCACTAGCCAACTTCAAAAGTCTTAAAGAACCTTTAGAACGTGCTTGAGCTTCGTCTACCGCCTTCTTAACCTCATCCTTAAATTCAGGTTGTTCATCAGGGGTAATGTTTGACCAGATAGTGTAATGCTTTCTTTTAATGTTACCCGGATTATCTTCAAAGAATATCTGCACAACGTGGTGACCCATGTTATATGCTGTATTCGCAAATTTGGTTAATAACGTTGTCTTACCTGTACCTGTTGGTGCCAATACAACACCTAGCTCACCAATACCTAATCCACCCTTTAATACATTATCAACACCCACAATTCCTGTTGGTATGGGTTGTCTAAAATCCTTTTCTAACGCATCATCTATATTAGCAAAAACATCGTCAGCTTCATCATCTTGTAATCCTACTTGTAGTGCTTTTTTAATGATTTCTTCTATTTTGTTGTACGACTCAAAATCACCATTATCAATAATGTTATTTACATTCTTTAGTTCCTTTTTAAGGTTTTGTTGCTTACAGAAATTAAGAGCAGTATCCTTTACTAGGTCATTTTGTTGCTCATTATTTTTTATGGCTTCTAAAGTGTCGATATGCATTTTAGAATTTGAATTCGCACCATTCTCGGCCATGATTTTCTGCGCCATAGTATGATAATCTGGAATTTTATCATAGGTCTTCCACAACTCCTTTAGATTTTCCATAATGTATTTAAATGATACATTATCAAAATATTTGCTCTCGATTACATCGATAATCATCTCTCCGAATTTTCTGTCTTCTATTATCACTTTAATAAGTGATTGTTGAAACGAAAATCCTAAATTACCAAAATTCCTTTCTTCCATAGTAATAATTAATAGTCTGTTTTTAAATTATAATTCATATTGTAAGTAAGTCGTCTCCAACTCATAAGATGATAAAATGTCAGTTAAATCTGACAAAAATCTCTTAAGTTTTGGACGAATGTCAACTGTATATCTAGCTTTTGGGTGGTAGTAGTACGCAGGAAATATTCTAGAAATAAATACATCCTCACCTAGCTTAATTTCCAATAAAAAATGTTCTTTTTCTTGATTTGCCGCGTCTTCCACATTCTCTGAATTGAGGATAAAATTTTGATTTTCGCACATGTAGTTGGAACTTTTTATTTTCAAATCTTCCTGAATTTCTTCAGAAATATTTTTCACGTAGTAGTGTAAATCTAAAGAACATCTAGATTGTGCAACGTGATTTCTTACATTGAAATATCTTTGACACACTATATTGTTTTCTAGTGTCAAGAGAAATTCAAATTTAGTAATGTTGTCTTGATTGTTATTCATTGTTTTTTACTTTTATTGTTTTTGTTTTTATTATATTTTTTTCTTTTCTTGTTAATCTTAGGAATGGATTTAAGAACTTAATCCAAGAATCATCGGATTTTGGTAGTACATTGAATAATCCATCATCAGTCATCATTTTCATCGCATTCTTATATGAACGACCTTCTTGGTCTAAACTTTCATTGATAAGAAGATTTATTACTTCTTTCGCATCGTCAGTTAAAAATGGTTTTTCTAAACTTACAATTCTCTCATTTATATCATAGAACTCGTCACCAAATACTCCATATTTAGTTACTCCGGTTAATAAATTTGCTAATGTCTTATTGTGTTTATCTTGTTCAAACAATAAATTAGTTTTAGTCCTAATTTCCTCAACCGATAATTTATTAACTTTTGCTTCCGGAAAAAAGGTTAGAAATCTTTTAATTCCCATTCCTTTAATACCCGCAATGTTATCTGAACTATCGCCACAAAACATTTTAACAAATTTTACATTTTCTATTAAAATTTCTTCGTGATTGTAGATAAACGATTCTTTTTCTTGATATAACTTTTGATGTGATGGGTTGTATAATTTAACATTTTTTTTAACTAGTTGTGTTAAATCCCCATCTGATGAATAAATAATGATATCCTCTTCTGAATTCTGTGTGTAATATGCGATACTATCATCGGTTTCGCAATACTCGAATTCACCTTGTCTAACATAAAGCTCCTCCAAGTATTGCTTAATACGATTTCTTTGATAGGTGTAGGAATTAAGTTCTTCTTCTGAACGAATCCTTTCGCGTCTATTTTCTTTATAATGTACATATAATTTTCGTCTTTCGCTTGAACCATCATGGCCATCCCAAAAAACAACAATTTTATTTAAATGATAGTATTCAAATGACTTACGTAATGTGTTAAGAAAATGATATATACCACCTATGTGTTCTCCTTTGTAGAAATAATTCTTAACACCATAAAATCCTATGGTAAGTAAATTATCACCATCAACCAATAAAACTGACATTATATTATTTTATAAATCCGATTCCTCT
>Ga0208133_1000940_pt1 | contig 10616 bp, 14 predicted proteins | sample ColrivemetaGS535_FD_187595 | JGI IMG/M metagenome (GOLD analysis project Ga0208133, IMG submission 187595) | Estuarine microbial communities from the Columbia River estuary, USA - metaG S.535 (SPAdes) (version 2) | ecosystem: Environmental > Aquatic > Marine > Intertidal zone > Estuary | place... | reverse complement strand
ATATATAAATAGATATATGAAACACAATACTAAAAATAAAAATGTTCAAGATGCAAAGCTTAAATATCTTAAAACATTTGAACAGTTTGAAATGATAAATGAAGAAGAAGGTTGGAAAGAATGGATGTTAGCTGGTCTAATGACAGTAAGTTCAATATTTGGACCTGGTAAAGCTATGGCAAATACAAGTGGTGGTCCTGGTAAAGAAATGACAACTATTACAGCCAAAGCTGAAAATGCATCAAATATATTTAAAGCCAAAATTTTAAAGGGTTCTACATCAGAAGAAAAATGTTATAATGATGTTTTGGTAAAATTTGGCTTAAATACAGAAAGTGGAAGCAGAATTTATAGAGCTAAACTAAGTGATGTTGTAAAAGAAATAGGAAAAGATAGCACAACTATATTATCAGCATTTAAACCTGCTTCTGCTAAAGACGCGGGTTTATCAGCAGATGATAAATTAATAGATGTGTTTATGATAGATGGTCAAAAAATAGTTAATGATGGATTTTTAGTTTTTGATATGTCTGATATGAATACTGAAATAATTGCATCTGGAAATGGATTATTGGCTTTAACAAGAGCAATTAGACAAGCTTCGGATTTCAAATCTTTTGATTATAAAACATTCGTTAAAATTGAATTTAATCAACCAAGGGAATCAAAAGCTATAACAATTGATTTTTCATTTTCAAAAGAAGGATTCTACAAACAGTTGTTTTTTGCATTTGAAACTGCAATTACACCAACTTCACAATTTATTGGTGATAATACTTATGCACATATAATGGGGGTTGATAAATTAATTGGTGCATCAGAAGAAGAAGCTGTTGAATTTATATATGGAACATTGATAAGTGGTATATTTGACTTCATACCTGGTAAATTATATCAAAATGATGTTAAAAATTTACCTAGTTACTTAACATCAAATGGATATGAATTACCAAGCAAAGATATGATAAAAGAATATATTGCTAAATTTAAAGCAGCTGGTAAAATAGTTGATGCTGATATGACTAAATTTAATATGTCAATTCAAAATTTATATCTTAAAAATTTAAGAAAATTTGCTAATGAGAATTTAGGTACAAAAGCAGCTGATTCTTTAATGAATGATGTAAAAGATTTTATAGCAAAAAATCAACAATATACTAAATGGGAAACAAATTTACAAGGTTCAAGAGCGCATGCTTGGAATGTAAAAAACCCAGGTGATACACAATATAGAAAAGGAATTTCAAGTTCAGAAGAAGTAGGCAAAACATATAGAATAGGAGAAAATAAAAAATATAGAAAATAAAAAAAATTCCCACTAATTTAGTGGGAATTTTTTATAGTTTATTGATATAGGCAAAACCTTCTTCTTCTATTTTCACCCATTCTTTTGAATATGAATTAAATTTCATAAAAATTATGTTATTATTCTTAACAAGTTTATCAAAATCATCACTATTTAGATTTATTTCTTTAGAAGAAGTAATATTAGGAAGAATAACTTTTTTAGATTCTTTTATATTAACTTTTGTTAGGTATTTTTCTTTTTTCAACTCATAATAGTTACAAATAGAATCTCTTACAATAGAATCACCAATAAATGAATATGAATACTCACAATTCAATACATCTGATTTAATTGTGTCAAAAACTTCAACTAAAGAAAGTTCAACCAAATTAGGTCTTTCGTTTATAAAATAAGAATTTACGGCATCATCTGTTTCCAACCATTCATCATAATCAACTTTTTCAACAAATTTATTTGTTATAAAAATAGTATGAATGGAGTCACTGACAATATATTCTTTTTGTTCAGCCCCAATAATGTTAACTTCAAACTCTTGCGCAAAAGTTGAAAAAACAATAGTAAAAAAGAAAGCAACTGTAAAGATAAGATTTTTCATAGTTGTAGTTTTATTTTTATGTCATTGAATAACTAATAAACCAAAATGTAATCCAAATAGTTCATCACTTATATATAATTTTTCAAAATCATATTTTAGTAATATTAAATTACAATAACTACAACCAATCAAATATATTAAAAGTTCAATTTAATTTGTTTCAAATTTTAAATTTGTTCTACCTATAATATCATCTATATAATCTCTTAGATCTTTTTCGGTTTCTCCACCTATATTAATTTTATCACCACATACTAATGATATTTGTATATATGGTTTGGTTACAACTCTACTGTTTATTCGTTCATTATTATCATAAATCTTATAACCATATCTTAATAACTGTTCTTTTGTAGATATTTCACCTCTATTTAAAAATCCACTTTTATTTCCTTTTTTTGTAAAAAGTCCAAAAAAGTATTTTTTATCAGGAATTTCATCAACCCAAACATAACCAGCATCTTTTTCTTTAATAAATTTAATATGTGTTATTTTAAATGGGTCAAAATATTCTATAACTTCACTATTTATCATTTTCTTCTATTTTTTTTATTTCTTGTTCGATTTTTTCTAATTCCAATGCTAAATTATGTGCTTGTATAGGACTACCTGGACTCTGTAAGCTGTTTATTATAATAAACTTTCTTCTTTTTAATTCGGATTTTCTATCTTTTGGTTTAAAAAATTTTGATATAAATATTGTGTCATCTATACCAAATAATATGTAAAATATAATATCTGACAATAAATATATTGAGCAAATAAATAATGGAATTATTAATATAATTTGTATCATTCTAGAATTGATTTAATTTTTAGTTCTCTTAATTTAATATTTTTTTCTTTTTTAAGAAATGGTATATTTTCTGATATATCAATTAAAATTAATTTTAAATTAAAATTATTAGTTTTTTCTAAAGAATATACTAATATGTAATAATTTAAATATTTATCTTTTAAATATGATAAAACTTCTTCAATATTTAGAAATTTAATAGAAAAAATATTATACGCTTTTTTATAAATCAAATTATTTGATTTATGTGATATATCAACTATTGGCTGCCTTATAAACAAATCAACAATATCTAAATCTTTTAATATTTTAATATAATCCATATTAAATATATTATTTTTAAGGATTTTGTTTATTTTTAAGATTAAAAATATGATATATATAATTAATGTGTTCAAAACATAATTAATCTGTTTTATATAAATATAAACAGATTAAAAAAAAAATTACATATGTCAAGATTAAAAAGAACAAACGTTCAAAACATTACAACTTATAGCAAATTAGTTGAATTATTAAGAGAATTCTTCAAAAATAAAGGATTTTTAGAAGTAGCAACTCAACCAAATTTAACAATTTTAGCAGCTTGTGAAAATCCACATTCTATAACTACTTATAATTATTGTGGACAAGTGTGGCCATTACCACAAACCGGTCAAATGATATTAGAAGAAGTCTTATTATTAAACCCTGAATTACCTGGTGTTTTTTGTATTTCTACCTCATATAGACAAGAGAAAGACCCAATTCCAGGAAGACACGAATTGATATTCCAAATGTTTGAATTTGAATCAAGGGGAACAATGGAAGATATGATTAAAATGGAAGAAGAACTACTAAAATATTTGGGCTTTGATAATATGATTGAAGTAAATTATGATGATGTTTGTGAAGAATATGGTGGGGTTTCTATCCTTGAAGATGAACACGAATACAAAATGTGGAAAGAAAAAGGTAGTGTTATATCTTTACAGAATTTCCCTTATCGCACAAACCCATTTTGGAACATGAACTGCAAAGGAAATGATTTATTTTCTAAAGTTGATGTTATCCTATATGGACAGGAAACAATTGGATCAGCACAAAGAAGTACAAATGTAGAAGAAATGAAGAATAATTTTTATACCATTGAAAATGGTAAATATTGCCAAAAATTATTTGATCTTTTCGGTAAAGAAAGAGTTGAAGATGAATTAGAACAATTTTTATCATTGGATTTTTTTCCTAGATATGGTGGTGGAATAGGATTGACAAGATTAGCACGAGCCTATGAACTATTACAAAAAGAATTACAACTAAATTAAAAATAGGGGAAAATCCCCTATTTTTAATTTATATATAGTTAATATGAAAAACTTATCAAATTATAACGAATTTTCTTTGAAAGAATCTATATTATATCTTTCACCCAATCTAAAAAATAAATTAAAAAAAATAGATAACCCAATATCAAATGATATATTGGGTGTTGAAGGTGTTGATATAAAAGATGATGTTACATTTTTGGATTTTGAAAATGATGGATATTTTTCTTTTTCAAAAATGAAAAATATTAAAAACATAGCATCTAATATGGATGAAAATGATTTAATAGAAACTCCAATGGTTTCTATAGCTGACCAATATTATAAATCAGGTTCTGAAATATGGAAAAAATCAAGAAATCCAATAAAAGTTGGTAGATTAATAAATTTATTGTTTCCAAATAAATATAAACCAAATGATATTGAAGTTTTTACTAATCAATATAAATCAATTGGTGAATTTGAAGAAGAATCAATAATTGTTGTTGATGGTGAAGATATAAAATATTGGTATGATCAAGATAATTATTATATTAATCCGAATACTGGTAAAGTAGAAGGTACACTTGCCAATTCTTGTATGAGATATAAAAATTGCCAACGGTATTTTGAAATCTATATTAAAAATCCTGAAGTTTGTAAGTTGGTATGTGTTATTGATAATAATGAAAATAAATTAAAAGCAAGAGCTTTGTTATGGAAAACAAATCAATCAGAAAAATGGCTTTTAGACAGAATTTATTATGTTTCTGATGAATATAGTACCATATTGCAAAATTATGCAGTAGATAATAATTATGATTATAAAGGTAAAACACGTGGATATAAAAGTGTATCTGTTAAAGATATTAGTTATGAATATTACCCATATATGGACACTTTTTTAAGATATGATAATAATGGCTTATTAGATAATTCAGAAGACAAAGAAGATGGATATTATAAATTACAAAGCACTGGTGGTGAATATGAAGAAATGAATAGAAGGGTTTGGTCAGAGTATGAAGATGAATATATTGAAGACGACGAAGTTGTTTGGTCAGAACATCTTAATAGTTATTTATCTAGAAATAGATCAGTCTTTCTCATTTCAAGTAGAGATTCTGATTGGTATCCAACTGATTCTGATGACATAGTTCATACATATAATGGTTATATGCACATTGATGATGCTTGTTGGTCTGATTATGAAGATGATTATATTAATGTGGGTGATGCCGTTAGAATGATTTCTGATATTTATATTAATGGGAATTGTCCACAAGATTATGGTCAGTCTTATGTAAGTGATAGTAATTCTGATTTTATAGCATTTCATAAAATAGTTAATAGTCAATATTTCATTGACCATAAAAAAAATTGGGATGATTATGATGGTGTTTGCAATGACCTTGTTACAAGAAATTCACAATATAAATATATCATTAAAATGTTTGCAATACCAGTATATGGAACAATTGATTATTCAACTGAATTTTTATCAGAAATTGATTCCTTAGTATTAAATGTTAATATTGATAAGTCAGAAAGTAGAATAATTGATGTAGTAACATATCATAATAATTTGGGTGAACAAAAAGTAGAACAATTATTAGAAATATATAATTCTTTAGAAGATAATGGACAAATAACAGATGAACAGATAAAAAGAAGAAACCAATTGGTAGATTTTGAAATAAAATAAAAAAAGAGGCATTAGCCTCTTTTTTTATTTTATTTATGTTTTAATATAATTATTTATGTGCTATTAAACATCTTAGATCTTTGTTATAATAAAGCATTTCATCTTTTGCTAATCCTTTGGATCCACCTGAATACATAATAAGTGCCATATACCAGGATTCTTTTTCATTTAATCCCTTATTACAATATATATCAAATGCATATTTTAAAACATAAGCACCAACTTTAATATTGTTTATTTCATTATGTCCATTTTTAATATTGAGCATCTTAGAAAAAATATCAAATGTTGATGGTAATACCTGACAATAACCAAATGCCCCTGTTCCTTGTGTGTTTTCTATAAATTCAAATCCTGATTCATGATCAATCAATCTGAAAAATATAGAATATGGTATGTCATATTTTTCTATTTCATCAATTATCGTGAAAAATATTTCATCTGATAATTTGGACAATCCTTTTGGATTTTTTAATTGGCAAGTGTTTATTATCCTATATTCCAAATAATCCCTAAATTCTGTTTGTTTTTTAAAAGATACTAAATCATTGTGTTTTTTATCCAATTTCCCTTTTGTGATATGTAATTCATCCCTTAGACTATTTACAATATTTTCATTGTGATATACATAATTGCTAAATAATAGTATACTTGTTATCCAAATAACAATTGAAATTAATTTTCTTGATTTTAACATAATTAATAATTTTTTTTACCTCAATTCCACAAATTCATTTATATCAACTAATATATGTGAACAGTTTCCCATTAAGGTTGTGTCGCTTCTATGGAAATGTCCATAAAAGTGTTTTGTAATATTATTATTACTTTTTAATTCATTAAAAATTTTACTCATTAAAGCTCTTTCTTCTTTCAACTCACTAATAAGATTGCTATCATTATCAGCAAAACTTTCAACAAATCTACCAACACCAAATTTATTATCTGGCGTACACCAATCTGGAGCAGTGTGTGTTATTAATACATCAATATTTCTTACATCTTTAATTAAATCTTCATTATACACAACTTTTTCAGTTATCCAATAACATCTGTTTTCAATTCCATATCTTATATTAGATGTGTTTTCTAATATTCTGGATTTTCTATCTATGGATATTGCACCACCAATTAAAAGAATATTGATTTCATCTAATTTTAATACAGTATAATCAGGAACTAACTCTAAATTGCTAAATTTAACACTACCATCAAAAAAAGATGGATTGTCGTGATTTCCCCTTATTGCATACATTATTATTTTAGCGTTTTTTAGAAAAGTATTAAAACTATCAAGAATATCCATATCCTTTTCATAAGAATTAAAACCTATTCCAAAATCACCAACCTGAATAATATAACAATCACTTATTTTATACCTGTTAATATAAGTCTTTATATAATTGAAGTTTCCATGTATGTCACCTAATACTAATATCATAACGTCTGTTTTTTATATATTAAAAAATGCTATTTCCCTATATACAACAAGAAGATGTATTTTTTAGTTCAAAAAAATAACATCACTTTTATGTGATGTTATTTTTATTTTAACACATATACATCTTCATAAGTTTGTATGTTTCCTAAATGTCTATTACCATACCAACTACCATTTCCCTTACAAGCTTTCCTTTTTTTCATTGCTTTATTTCCACAAGAAGATAATAATATTGTAATTATTGCTAAGTAAATTATATTTTTCATATTTAATATTTATAAGATTTAATATATATATGAAAATAAATATAAAAGTTTAATATGAAAAATATAAAAACGTTTGAACAGTTTAAAAATGAAGAAGTTTCTTGGAAAAATATGTTAACAGGTGCTGCGCTTGGTGCTGGTTTAGCATTTGGAACACCTAAAGCAACTGGTCAAGAAGTAAATCCAATTGAAGTAAGTGGATCATATGGTGTTGATGATATAGAAAATGCTGAAGGCAATCCAATAAAAGATAAAGAACTATTAAATAAGTTTAGAGATTTATTAAACGATGATAGATTGGAAGAAAGTGGAAGTTATGTATTAGTTGATGCTATGGAACTCAAAGATGAATATAGTAATATCTATGCACTTAAAGTAAGAAAACAAAATGTTGGACCTGGACAAGGTGAATTTACAGCATATATAAACAAAGAAGATTTTGATAAATATCTACAAACAAATGTAATTGATCCAATGATAACTTATCAGTTTAAAGAAATTAAGCCAATTCCAGATCAAAAAAAATTCGGATTATAAAATGAAATACTTAAAATTATTTGAAAATTTTGATCAAACTAAAATTGATAAAATTTGCAAGAAATATGGTATAGAAAACTACACAATAAATCCTGATGGATCTATTGATGTGGATGGTGATGTTGATTTAACTGAGTGGAATTTAACCAAACTACCACTTAAATTTAATAAAGTTTCAGGTTCATTCCTTTGTTATGATAATTACTTAACCAGTTTAGATGGATGCCCTAAAGAAGTTGTTGGCAATTTTAATTGTGCAAGGAATAACTTAACCAATTTAATTGGTGGTCCAAAAGAAGTTGGTGGTTATTTTGATTGTTCTGATAATAAATTAACCAGTTTAGATGGTTGCCCAAAAGAAGTTATTTGTGGTTTTCATTGTGCTGATAATAAATTAACTACATTAGAAGGTTGTCCTGAAAAAATAGGTGATAGTTTCAATTGTCAACAAAATGGCCTAACAAATTTAGATGGCTGTCCTAGAGAAATTGGTGGTTTTTTTGGTTGTTCAGATAATTATTTAACCAGTTTAGTTGGTAGCCCAAAATATGCAACTAGTGTTTATTGTAATAATAATGAATTAACAACTTTGGAAGGTTGTCCTAATACAGATGGTTTTATTGATTGTAATGAAAATCCAATATGTGCCATTACATCATTATTTAGAAGTACTGGAGCTTATTTAGAATACCAAGAAACATATAATTTTGTAAGAAAAGACTGTAAAATTGTTAGACATCTATTAGAAGAAGCTTTAAAAGATTATAATGAATATTATAAAGATAATAAGAGAATGCGTAAAGAAATAAAAGGATATACTTATATTTAAAAAAGACAACCAATATATTGGTTGTCTTTTATTTTATGCAAAAGTATTTAACCTTTTCATAAATATTTCCTTTGCTTTTGCTGAAATATATTTGTTTACTTCTTTTGGTTCCAAACCATTATTTATCATAGTATCAGTTTCTTCTTTTATTACATCATTTGTAACCCAACGAAGAACATCACCCATTTTTTTGATATCCAATGGTGTATTATTTGGAAAAATGTTTTCAATAGCCTGATTAACTCTATTTTCTGTTACTGCATATTCAATAAATTCATTTATTGATTCCAACTTTTCAACATCAACTGAAACAATTTTCTTACTGTTTGAAACTGAATGTAATTCACCTTTAGATTTAAATCTATGAACAATACCATCTACTTCACAAGAAAATACAATTCCTTCTCCAACACCACTTATACCAAATTCTTTAGACACAGGACATTCTTTTTCAACTTCCATAGTCAATTCAATAATGTGATCTTCAATCAATTTTGGATTATTAAAATCTATATCAACACTAAATGTTTTATAATCTAATATATTATAAATCCTTGATTCTGGCATACTTAAACCACTATGATCAACCCAATAAGCGTTAGGTTTATTCAAACCTTTTTCACCATTCTCAACATCTTCATCAACTGAATTAAAAGGTGAAATTTTAACACCAAAAATAAACATAGATTTTGGCATTTCATTTACTGCTACGTTCTTTTGGATGCCTTTTCCTGCCCATTCACCATAAATAGAAATTGTATTAGTATCCAAATCTATATTTTCTCTTTTTGTAATAATATCAACCAAAGATTTAAAGTTTTCTTTATTTGCTTCAACAAAAAAAGCAAATCCTGCGTTATCTTTAATTGGTGTAATTATATTTTCTCTTGACTGCGCCCACATACCAAAAATGTTGTTATAACTAACACAAGAATTCGTACCATGTAGTTTTACAGTACCTTTAAAAGTTAAAGTTGGTTTTGGCATTGATGTATCATAAATAGCATCACCATTTTCATCAAGACCAACAAAATTATAACGTTTATTAATATTGAACACAATAGATCTAAATGGTTCAATACTTGGAAAAGCAATTAATTTTTTCATATTTTTATTTAATTTTAATTTATACAAACAGCATTAGTGTCATTTTCATCCAATTCTCTATCTTCATAATTTGCAACATCAACGAAATCATTTTCACTTTGATCAAAATATCCTTTGTTTGGTGTGTAATAAATTGATTCAAATCCATTTCCTTCCGAATCTTTTGCGTAAACAACAACCATATCAAGTGTTTCAGGATTCTCTTTTGCAAATTCGTTTAGATTTTCTATATATTCTCTTAATTTCATAATTAGTTTTATTTTTTGTTTGTACAAGAATTTTAATTTTTTTACCACTATTCCTACTTTACTACAATCACAATTACTTTTTCATCATTTACCCATTGTTCAGCTACGCTTTTCAATGAAGATGCGGCTGTTACTGTAATATTTTCAAAACTTCCACAATATATTGCATTAGGTTCAGAAACACAAACATTCAAATCGCCATCAGTGTTTTTTATTTCTTCAAGTTCTGTGATTAATTCAGATATTTTCATAATTTATTGTTTTTTTTTGTTAGTTAACAATACATAAACAAAACATCTTAACTTTTAGTTCCCAAAAAAATCCATTTTTGTTCACCACAATCATATATTCTATTTATTCCAAGACTATCCATTATTCCAAATTCAGTCATATTTTTATCATATCCCAATCTAACTAATTTATCCTTTCTATAATTAAATCTATGTTTTCTAATACCATCTATTATATAATAATATCCGGGAATTGATAGATACTTAAAT
>Ga0208133_1000937_pt1 | contig 10644 bp, 9 predicted proteins | sample ColrivemetaGS535_FD_187595 | JGI IMG/M metagenome (GOLD analysis project Ga0208133, IMG submission 187595) | Estuarine microbial communities from the Columbia River estuary, USA - metaG S.535 (SPAdes) (version 2) | ecosystem: Environmental > Aquatic > Marine > Intertidal zone > Estuary | place... | reverse complement strand
TTATTTTAATCGACCATAGGCGGCCAATATTTTTAAATCAAAGAACTATTTCTTGTTTCTTTTACAAAGATAAGAAACATTTTTCAAAAAACAAAATCTAAATGAAATTATTTTTATTTTTTTTTTTAAATTAATGTTTTTTTGAAGACTTTGTAATCAATTTCTTTTAAATCATACCCAAAAAAGGTTCTTTCGTTTTCAGTTAAGGAACAAACCAATTTATATTGGGGTAAATTAATTTTATCTGTATAATCAATATTTTTATGATGATTAGTTTTTGTGTATATGTTTTTAAAATATTGATAAAATGTTGAAAATAAAAAATTTATGTCACCTGGATAATCCTCTAAAAAATCAAATTTATTTAGGTTAAATGCAATTGGTTCGTAGCTACCGTCAAAACCAATATTTTTTTTAATTAAGGATGATGTATTCCCCTCAATAATTTTATTAATATCCTCAATTTTAAATATTTTATAATTTGAACCAAAATTTTTATTATATAGTAATTTTATATCGGTTTGAATATCAATTAACTCGTTTTTATAAATTTTATGTTCGGTGCGTAATATTTGACAACTTTGAGGAATGTAATGAAAGTCATCACACTCGATTAAAAAATTTCTATATTGGTTAATGTAACTATCAATATCAGATATGTTAGTTTTTTTTAGTAAAGTTATAAGATTATTTTTATAAACCTCTGATCCAACCTTTGTCATATAATCTAACCAATAATAAGATGAAAAAAACCTATCGATTGGGTTTCTCACAAAAATATGAACATTATTTAAAACTCCACTTGGTTTAACTTCCACTTCAATGTTTAAATGTTTAAATAAATGAATAAACGAAACATATAATAAAGTGTGTCCATTTTTAACTGGTATTATAATTGTTAGGTCCTTTTCTTTTATATTTAAAATTGTCATAGTAAAATTATATTCTTACTAGATAATTAGCCGAATAAGTGGTTAAAGCTCCCATATGTTTATATCTTACTTTATATCCCATACCCTCAACCATACCAACCGCCTGTCTAAGTACCGAATTAGACTTATATCTTGGGTCTGGATTTAAATCAATATCGATCCAGGTTGGTTTAGGTAAACCGTTTTCTTTTAAAAATTCAGCCATTTCAATAGATTTCCATACCTCACTAATTAATCTAGTGGATATGTTATGTTCCATAGGTAACGTTTCTTTGGTACATAATACGTGAGCACCTTTACCTTTAATATAAAGAGCGATTACTACACCATAAATGGTTTTTCTATTACTGTACGATTGTGAATCAGAACCAATAAGAATTTCCACATTCTCTCTTGTTGAGATGTACTCTCTGATATATTCTATGATATGAGGAATCGGTGTTCCGTAGAGAGTTTTAAAGTTTTTCATTACATTTTCATTTACTATAATTATTGGTTTATTGAGCTGTAGTGAATGGATTCGAACCACTAAGTGGAGATTCAATAAGTAACACGTTCCGGCCGGAAAAGGTGGTCTACCCCTATATTACTTATCTATTTCTTGTTCCACACCCCCGAGACAGGAGGGCACGTTTGCCAGTTTCGTCACACTACAATAAAAAATCAATAGGGACAGCTCCTTCACTCCTGTCTTGTGTCTCCGTCGCGTACAGCACTATTAATTTGCGGAAGATGAGAGGCTCGAACTCTCGCGGCTGTAACACCCTACCTGTTTAGCAAACAGGCCCCTTCACCAACTTGGGTAACCTTCCTTTTTTGATGGATGAAGAACATCTATTCTTCTTGCGGACTTCCATCGGAGACCCTTGTTACCCGAACAGGACTCGAACCTATACGGACAGAATCAAAATCTGTAATGCTAACCATTACATCATCGGGCAATTATGAGCGAGTAGTCAGAATCGAACTGACATATCCTACTTGGAAGGAAGGCATAATGAACCATTATACTATACTCGCTTGTGAGCCTCCAGTCGGACTCGAACCAACGACCTGCTGATTACAAATCAGCTGCTCTACCAACTGAGCTATGGAGGCAATTGTGGGTGTATGCTCATCACATACTTCTGGGTTCCCACCACCCGTCGTAGAAGATATAGGATTCGAACCTATGACCCTTTGGATGTAAACCAAATGCTCTCCCGCTGAGCTAATCTTCTGTTTTGGGTAGAATCAGACGCGTTCTGTCTACCGAGACCTTGTCGTTAACTTTCGTCAGAGCGGAACAAGACACTTTTGTGGACCAGCCTGGGCTCGAACCAGGGACCTATTCATTATGAGTGAAGTGCTCTAACCAACTGAGCTACAAGTCCTAAATAATATTTCTTCTATCAATCTCAATACGATATCTTTTACCTAACGGAAATGTATCAACATTTAAATCGTTCATATTAATAAATGAAACTATTCTTTCAATTCCATTACCATAATATAATTCTTCATATGATATTTTAAAGTTAGAACTATCGTCCAAATATTTTTCTTTAAAATCTGTTTTTAATATTTCAAATTTTTCAATCTCATCGTTGGGTATAATATTCTTGTCTTTTTCAAAAACCCAAGAATTATGAAAATCGTTTTTACTTTTTACATTAACCCACGATTCGATTTGTTCTTTAGAATTTTCACGATATAAAAATATAACAAAATTTGAAATATTAATTAATTCACTAAAATCTTTATATTTTGAATGAAATTCTTCTTTAATAAACAAATTTTCATTATTAAATTTATAATTTTTAGGTGTTAACCCTTTTTGAAAATTAGGTGAATTTTCGTAAGAAGGTAATAATAAAACATCGAATGATTTATGCGTTTCAAACCATTTCATTAGATTATTAGATCCCGTTCTAGGTTCACAGATCAATGTTACTATCATATATTTTATTCTTCATCTCTTAGGACAAATTCAATTATGGTAAACCACAAATCTTCGTCTTCATAAATCTTAATGTCTTCAGGTTTTAAACTGTAACTACACATATCACAATTCCACAATGAATGTATTAATCCGTCTTTAAAATCTTTCTCATCACGAATGTTCATTAATGACATATGACATTTCAACGGATTTGGAAGATATTTTTTTTCCAACATTTTATTATGTTGATGATATAAATTCCAATTTTCTTTATTCAAAACCTCGTCAGACTTTGAACCATATTTTCCAGTTTCCCACCATTCATCGTGTAAACGTTTGTTTTCTACCGAGTCCTCATCTGAAACTTTAATCTGAGTTCTCGTTTGTAACGAATCGGTTGTTATAGTCGGGAGAAAACGTGTTACAATTTCTTCACCAACATAAAACCCAAACTGATATTCAGATGTTAATTTTTCTTTTGATTTAATTCTTTCCTTCATTCTCTTTTCCTTATACTCAGGACTTCTAACCTCATCTAAGATTCGATTAAGTGTTGAAGAACGTTGTATCGCAGCACCAATCTTAACCCCGTGGTCTTTTTTCCATTCTTCAAACGTAAACGTTGAGGATGGGTTATCAATCAAAAAATTCTTGTACTGTGTTTCTAATGTTGCCATAATTTTATTTATTTGTGGGAGTAAGTGGACTCGAACCACTGAACTCGATGAGGGAAGATTTACAGTCTTCTGCAATTGCCGCTATGCGATACTCCCAATTAATGTAATGTCTGTACGGTTTGTATCTAATTCACACCTTTATACGTGTTTCAAAAGTTTCCATTTCATACATAGCGTCTGTTCCGTCACTTATTTCTAAGTCATTACATTGTACCCAAAGAGAGACTCGAACTCTCAAGCTTACGCCACGGCTTCTAAGACCGCTGTGTCTACCAATTCCACCACTCGGGTATTTGCTCTTTCGGTAAGATTCGAACTTACGACCAATTGATTAACAGTCAACTGCGCTACCACTGCGCTACGAAAGAATTTTGTCTAGATGGTAAGATTCGAACTTACGTGCTCTCGCGTCCAAGGCGAGCGAGAAAAACCTGACTCCTCTACATCTAGAAATAAAGATAATGATGGAATACCCGTCTCGTTCCAATCTTAACTGCTTCATCAGAGTTTTACTGAGCGCTCGGCAGAGGGTGCTGTCTGTTTAGTTAGTTATAAAGTTAGTCGACAACTATTATAACATCAGACCATTATCTTAGTGATCCCGTTTGGATTCGAACCAAAGACCCACATCTTAGAAGGATGTTGCTCTATCCATCTGAGCTACGGAACCAAATTAAACACTATCGTCTTTGAAAGTTTTTATTTAAACGTTATGCCTTACGGCTTGTTGTTATTTTACTCTCAAGTTTATCTAAACGTGAATCCAATACTCGATAAACATCGTTAATTGCACTTTCACGTTCTCTGTTTTGAATCTCAATTTCTCTTCCGAGACATTGTTCTACTTCTCTAATTTCTTTGTTAGTTTTATTAACCTTAACAAAGGCAATAACCGCAACTACCGCAACTGCGATAACCACAACTATTGACATTCCTAAAATAAATGATAATATATCCATATTAATTTTCTCCTTTATTTTCAAAGAACGATAGTGTTTGTACCTGGAGCGGGAATCGAACCCGCACGGACCTTACGGTCCAACAGATTTTAAGTCTGTCTTGTCTACCAATTCCAACACCCAGGCAAATCATCTCCAACATTTCAAAGAACTCTTATCAAATATAAACAAAAAAATCACTAAAACAAAAAACCCGAACAATTTAAGTCGTTCGGGTTTGTATATCTTAGGTAGATTAATTCTTACACTTTGAATTCCGAACATAAATGACGTAACGGTTGCACACCATACCCATTACCATTGTTAAGGGGTCTCGTACTCGTTAATATGTTATTTATGTTTTTCATCTGTTTTATAAGTATATGCAAATATATAAAAAATATCAATAGTTAAAAAATTATTTAATACCTACCTAATCTAAAATATGGTATGTAAAAAATTCTTTCTTGAAAAAGAGGGTATTGGTAATAATATTGTCTTGGGTAGTTTCGATACATTTGAATGAATCCTTTTTTCGTGATGTAATCTACCTGGTATAACAACACACCCACTCATTGAAACAATAACAATTAATAATAAAATTAGTTTTTTCATAATAATAAATATATGGTAGCCCGTAGGGGAGTCGAACCCCTCTTTTCAGGATGAAAACCTGATGACCTAACCGATAGTCGAACGGGCCAAATAATCACTCAAATGGGTATTTGTTATAATATCACAATTGTTGCTCTATACTCTGGTTAATTACTCCGTCTGTATCCAACAGCTTTATGTTGGCTTATAATTGGCTACTTTATTATAACTCACATTTTTATTTGTGATTAGCGGAAGGAGTAGGATTCGAACCCACGGTACCTTTCAGTACTTCGGTTTTCAAGACCGACGCGATAGACCAACTCTGCCATCCTTCCAATTGTCCCCGATGAGATTATTTCGAGGTAGATATTCACAGTTTTTCCTATTGAAAAACCCAACGCGTCTTACCGCTTAAAAAGTCAAACACACTCGGTGGTTTTGTTACGACCATTATCCGGGACCCCCTCTTAAGGCCGTGGTAGGAGACAACCATAACATCTTGAAAGAACGTTACCAAACTTACAGAGTATCTCTCACTCGTTGCGGTCCCACCGGGAATCGAACCCGGCACTTTGCCGTGACAGGGCAATATTATAGCCGATTAACTACAGGACCAAATTACAGGTTTTTCGCACCCTTTCGTACATCATAACAAATATATTTCTATATCCGTGGTTACACTTTCGTCATTGGGTTAATTACTCCCGACTTGTAGTAACTCTACTCTCACCGCTATAATACCGCGAATCAAGGCGGGTGTTGAGATTTATAGACAGTGGGGTTCCACCACCGTCGTCACCTGTGTTACAAAGATAAGAAATAATAATGATATACAAAAATATTTCAAATCTTTTTTGTTGCGGGACTGGGACTTGAACCCAGAACCTCGGCTTATGAGACCGATGAGATAACCATTTTCTACACATCCCGCAATATATGGGGTGTTTAATGGGATTTGAACCCATACTATCAGTGCCACAAACTGACGTGCTAACCATTAACACTATAAACACAGAGGTCAATGTTGGAATCGAACCAACTCCGTTAGTTTTGCAGACTAACTGGCCTCCACGACCAAACTGACCTTATTTGAGGTCTCTAAAGGATTCGAACCTTTAACAAAACATTCGTAGTGTTCCGTGTTATCCGTTACACCAAGAGACCAAATTATTTCCATTGGGTTTTTCTATTATGTTTCCAACTTTTATATTCTCTATGTTTATAAGAATATATTGGTTTTCCATTTCCGTGTCTCCCCCATACTTTATTGGGTGAACAATCATAATACCAACTGCCACTTCTTTTCTGACAGATGAAACAGTAATCCCATATCTGTTTCATTTTTTTTACCTTTTCTTCTTTCATTTTACATTAGTTTAACTAATGCATATCATATTTCTTTTTCATACTTTACAAATTGTAAGTGTTTTACTTTACATATTATTAGCACGGGTAGAGAGATTCGAACTCCCATCGAGGGTTTTGGAGACCCGTATGCTGCCGTTGCACCATACCCGTGTATTGTGACCCCGAATGGACTCGAACCATTGACTCCCTCATTAAAAGTGAGGTGCTCTAACCAACTGAGCTACGAGGTCATTATGTGGAACCTACAAGAATCGAACTTGTTCCTTCGGATTTTCAGTCCGACGTACGCACCAGCTATACAAAAGTTCCAAATGTTGGAATGATAAGACTCGAACTTATAACCTTCCGCGTATCAGGCGGGTGCTCTCACCATTGAGCTACATTCCAATTATGTGGACACGTAGGGAATCGAACCCTTTCACTCTGATTGCAAATCAGGTGGTCTGCCATCGACATCCGGCCCAAAACAAAAAAACCTCGAGATTTTGTCCCGAGGTTTTCTAATATTTTAAGTTAAACTAAATTAACCTACATCAGTATCATCGAGACATATAGACATACGTGCTTCATCCGCCCATTTTGAACAGATTGTAAACGACATTGTATGTGTGAATTGTCTCATTGAATTTAGTTTTATCTTTTTTCTTTTACAAAGATACTAATAAATACATATATAATCAAGAAAAGTTAAAAAAAAATAAAATTAAAACTTTTAACGACGTATGTCATTCTTTAGATATTTATAAATGGACAAAATAAATAAATGTATTCTTAAAGATAAGTTACTCCTTACATAATGGTTTAACTGTGTTTTTAGGGTACAAACTAAACTAAAAACAAATGGAAAGAGTTAGATCAATCACCCTTGCCTTTAGGGACAGATTTATTCAGGGTTTCTTATTATTTGCAATGATTTGGATTGTTGCTGCCTTACTTATCCAAGTAACCGCAGTGATTTTACAAGTTTCAGGAAATGGAGAAATACTTGGTAGATGGGCAACAAATGTCGAACATAGAATCGACGGAACATTCAAAAACAACCCAAATAACATTATGTACAACGCAGATGAACACATCTGGGTTGAGAGTGTTGTTAATAACGTAAAAATCGGAAAACTTGCTGGTAACAGGAATTTAGAGTTTGGAGTTAAGAATATGTTGGAGGAATACCTTCAAGAAAAAAACTACGACTTAACACCAAGTGCACCAAACAAGCTAAAGGTTGAAATCGTCTATTTAGATGTTTTAACAACTAAAAAAAATGTATCTGTTTTTCATAAAAACGAAGAAGAGGTTGTTATTAGAATGAAGGGCATTCTTTATAAAGACGGTAAAAAAGAAAAAGAAATTATTGTAGAAGAGAGTTCATCGGAAATTTCGATGTCAACACTTATTGTGGACGAAGGAGGTCAATTTAATCAGACATCTTTGAGCAACGCACTTAAAAAGACTTGCGATAAATTAGTAACTAAAATTTTACAATAAAATGAAAAAATTATCATTTTTATTAGGTTTCTTTTTAATTTCTCTATCATCATTTGCACAATTAACCATTAGTCAATCGTTAACTCCAACAACTGGATTAAAGGTTGGTGATACAATAACGGTTAAATATAATTTAGCAAGTGGTCAAACGGTTGTTAATCCTCGTTATTTTTGGTTTAGATATCAATATAATAATAAGGCATTATCATATGTTTCAACTTCGTTTAATCAAGGGTCGTCCACTCAAACATTTTACACTGGTTGGAACAATTATAAATTTACACCTAACTCAACCGCCGATGATAATCTTTTAAATCTACAATACGATTTAATTCCTTGGGGATACGCAACAAATTTAGATTGGAACGTTGGTCAACTAACAGTTCAAAGAACCGATTCTCCAGTTTCTGGTTTAATCGCAACTCAAAAATACATATTAAAAGACCAAAACACATATAATAACATATTCAAAATAGATTTAGCAACTGGTACCAAGACTGATGGTTCAAATGTTGGAACTATTAATGGCGGTGGTTGGTCATCAATAACTAATGTTGTTGGTAATACATCTCAATTTAAAGTTAGAGTTTTATTTCCATCTTCATATACAACAATTACAGATCATAATGTTCAATTAATGAGATTGAAAACTGATGGTAGTGGTGATATTGATTGGTCTCAACAGCCAATTGCACAATTACCGTTAGATGGTAGTGGTGAAGCCTTATTTACAACACAAGTTAAAGTAGGTGATTCTGTTGGTGTATTTGTTGGGCCTGCAATGTCTAAAACTTGGATGAATAATATAGTAACGGTATCAGATGCTTATAAAGCGTTTTTAGGTCACTCACAAACTGATATTGGTGGAACTCCAAATTTCTTTACATATCCATTATTGGAGAAGAAAGTGGGATTAATCACAAAAAATAAAACATCGTTTAGTGAATCTGATTCTTATTATTTATTCGCATATGTAATGGGAATAAACACGGACTCAAACGCAATGATTCCAACGTCAACTTCAACGTCCGTAAGATGGTATAGTGGTTTACTAAACCAAAGTTGGTTAGATGGGGTTGTAAAAAATAAAGTAACAATTAGCTCACCACAACAAGTTGTTGATGCGGTATTTGCTTGGGGTGGGGATTTAAACTGGTCACATTCATCCGACCCATCGGTAATTGCAAGTAAAATTGCTAGTGGTAATTATTCAAATTCTGTTAATCCTGGTGTAATAAATATGAGTAGAACCACATCAATGTCGACATTATCACCTTTATCTTATCAAACAAAATCGGTTGAAACCGCAAAATTAAGTGTAACATCTACATTAGAAAATGGTAAAGTTGTTTTAACTACAACATTAACGAAAGCAGATTTAGCGGGATTACAGGTTGTTATGAATTATGACGATTCAAAATTAACATTAGATGAAGTTAAATTTGATGCAGGTAGTACGATTACCAATTTTACAACACACAATGGATCAAGATTAACGTTTGGTTCTTTAGACCAAACAAAAACTGCGAGAATTAAAGTTGGTACACCATATAAATTAATATTCACACCAAAAACTAATATAACAAACACTGCAGGTTTATTTTATTTTGTATTATCGGATGCTGTTAGTGCTACAGGTAATAAAATTGACTTGATTGTTGAATAATTTTGAAACAAACAATAATAATAATATTTTTAACACTTTGCTCTTTCATAACGAATGGGCAAAGTGTTTCTGCTCCGGACTCTAAATCATTTATACCATCCACCACTGCACAAGATGGAAGTGGATTTGTATTAAGTGGATTTAATACAACATCTACCTTACTGGCATCCATCAGTTTAATAAATCCATCAACAAATACCACATTCTATCTAACTACAACAACAGGTTTAACTGCAGCAAGTGGATTTACCCTAACGGGTAATAAAGTTCGTTTGGTAGTAACGGGTACAATGGCTAGTATCAATACCGCATTGGCTGCTTTAAAAATAAACACAGGTTCGGTAGTTGGTAACGTTCAAATATCGGTAGCTGCAACTGTAAATCCCGTTGGATTTTATTATAATGGTGTAAATGGACATTTTTACAAACCCGTAACTACAGGTACAACTTATACAGGAGCAAGAGCCGCATCGTTATTAACAACATTTAAAGGCCAAACAGGTTATTTGGTAACAATAACATCCGCATCAGAAAATGCTTTTATATATGCCAACGTACCACAAACTAATGTGTGGTTTGCAGCAACGGATGAGGTTATAGACGGAAGGTGGGTAATTGACGCTGGACCTGAAAAGGGAACGGTAATGAAAACATCAAATGGACAAACTGCAGGAAATATTGTAGGTGTTTATAACAACTGGGCAGGCGGCGAACCCAATGGATACAATCATAGTGAGGATTATGCGGTAACAAACTGGGGCGGACAATCGACTTGGAATGATTTATCAAACAATTGGAGTAATCCATATATAATTGAATACGGAACTTGGTCTAACCCCGATGATGCAACATTTACCGAATTCTATACAAATAGTGTAACTCACTCAAATGGAGAAGTATTAAGAGCATCATTCAATGTTGATTTTGGTGGTAATATAGATGAAACTAAATTTACCGCAAAAGGATATACATATACAAATAATACTTGGAATGTAGTGAATGGAACTGCAAGACAATTAAGTGGATTGGGTAAAGTTGATTTGACAAGTTTATTGGATAC